>Ga0187893_10001349_pt1 | contig 59638 bp, 48 predicted proteins | sample MA1701074metaG_FD_139574 | JGI IMG/M metagenome (GOLD analysis project Ga0187893, IMG submission 139574) | White microbial mat communities from a basaltic lava cave in the Kipuka Kanohina Cave System on the Island of Hawaii, USA - MA170107-4 metaG ...
GCCACGCGACCGCCGTGAGCTGACCGCGTGCGTCTACGACCGCGTCGCCGACCTGTGCGGCCAGCCCAAGGCCGACCGCTTCGCCCCTTTCTCTCACCCCCACGAGGAGTCCTAGGACTCGGCCGCGCGCCAGAGATACCAGCTGGCCACCGTGCGGTACGGCCGCCACCTCGTCCCCCGCGCCTCGACCACCTGGCGTTCGGGCAGGCCGTCGCCGCCGAAGGCGATCGCGAACCCCTTGCGGATCCCCAGGTCGTCCAGCGGCAGGACATCTGGCCTGCCGAGTCGGAAGATGAGGAGCATCTCCGCCGTCCACCGACCGATGCCGCGCACCGTGGTGAGCTGCTCCACGATCGCATCGTCGCCCATGTGGCGCACCTGCGCGAGCGAGGGAATCTCACCATCGGCGGTCCTGCGCGCGAGGTCGCGCAGCGAGAGGATCTTGGGGCGTGATACCCCGGCGGCCCGGAGCTGCTCGTCGGTGACGTTGAGAAGCTCCTCGGCGGTGGGCACTCCCGGAAAGAGGGCGCACAGCCGCGCGTAGATCGTCGCCGCGGCTTTCCCGCTGAGCTGCTGGTAGACGATCGCTTTGGCGAGCGCGGCGAAGATGCTCGGCGTCGTCTCGAGTTGCATGTCGAACGGCCCGATACGGTCGATGAGGCGCGCGAGCTGCCGGTCCGCGGCGCGGAACCGCTCGACCGCGAGTAGTGGATCGAAACCGAACGCGCCGTCGCCGTCGAACAGCGGCGCCGCGCGGGCACCCTCGATCGACAGGAGCCGGAGCTTCGTCGCGGCGCCCCCGTTCGCCGAAAACCCGCCCACCTTGCCGCCAGCCGCCAGGACGCGGTGGCACGGGACGACGATCGGGAAGGGGTTCCTGCCGAGCGCCTGCCCGACCGCACGCGCCGCGCTGGCGGCGCCGAGCCGTGCCGCGACCTCGCCATAGGTCAAGGTCGAGCCGGCGGGGATGGCCCGCGCGATCTCGTACACGCGCCGGTGGAACGGGGGCACGGCGTCCATATCGAGCCGGGCGGAGGAGAGATCGACCGCCTCGCCGTCGAGGAGCGAGACGATCCCGTCGATTGCCCGACGGACCTCGGGCGGTGCGGCGAGGCACGCGCCCGGAACCCGCTGGAGTATCCGAGCACGCGTTGCCGGCTCGCGGGCCTCGGGCAGCTGGACGGCGGTGACACCGCGGTGACCCCATGCGATCGCGCAAGGCCCGATCGCCGTGTTGAACAAGGTGAAACCGTGCGAGCTCACCCGACGCAGAACTCGTTGCCCTCGACGTCGAGCAAGGTCGTCCATCGATGGCCGTACTCGTCATAGTCACCGTGGCGCTGGGCGCCCAGCGCCACGAGCCGAGCCACCTCGACCTCACGGTCGTCCGCGCGGAGGTCGACGTGCATGCGGTTCTTGGCCGCCTTGCCCTCGGGCACCTTGATGAAGAACCAGGCGGGCTGGCTCTCGTCGCCGTAGCCGATCGTGGTGAACCATTCGCTCGCCTCCTCGTCGATCGGCCGGTCCAGGGCTGCTGACCAGAAGCTCGCCACCGCCTTCGTGTCCGCGCAATCGAGGGTCACGTTGCCCAATCGAAGTGCCATCGTCATCCTCCCGTTGGTTCGATGGTCCGCCTGATCGGCCATGCGATCTCGGTCCGGTACTCCTTGGGGTCGTCGACCTCGGACGGGCCGACGAGGTACCACTCACGGACGCGCTCACCGGCGTGATCGGCGTTCCTGGCCACCCACGCGCCGAGTGCCTGGTATGAGGCGCCGATGGAGTCGTAGTCACCGGTATGGACCAAGGCGGCGGCCCACGCCCCTGGCACCTCTCCCAGGGAGATGTCGCGCTCGTGGTCCGGGATCGCGAGCGGCCTCGCGACGGGAAAGAACGCCTCCACCCGTTCGGGGCCCTCATCGGCGATCTCGGCGTCGTAAAGCGCTCCGGCTGGCCCGTCCGGCGTGATGCCCGCGATGTCGAGAAATGCGACGAGCCGCCCGTAGGCCCAGTCCAGCCATGGCCCGAACTCGGCCTGGGTGACCTCGCCGGCGATCCGCACGGTGTCCCTGGCCTTCTCGTAGCGCACGTGGGCCGGCGTGTGGGTGATCGGGGCGAGGCCGGACTGCAGCTCCGCGACGATCCGCTCGGTCTCCGCCAGCCGTTCCTGCATCGACACCTGGTGACTGGCCAGGACCCGCCGGGTCAGCTCCGGATCCCTGCCATACAGGACCTCGCGCACCTTCTCCAGCGGAAGGTCGAGCGCCCGGAGCCGCACGACAACCGATGCGTCGGCAAGCTGGTCCGCCGCATAGCTCCGGTACCCGGTACGGGGATCGACCCGTGCCGGCACGAGGATCCCCGCCTCGTGATAGGCGCGAAGCGTCTTGACCGACAGCGAGGTGGCGCGAGAGAACATCCCGATCGGGAGCAGCCCATCTTCCATGGCCCGCATCCTCTACTCTCCCCCCAGGGGAGAGTCAAGCGGTCAGCCCTCGTTGTCCTCTGGCTGGGGCGGGTTGTCGCTCTGAGCGTTCAATGGTCGATAGATAAGGAAAAAGCCGCCCACGAGCATGACGATTATCACGAGGAAGATCGCCAGCAGCAACAGGTGGTCGCCTGGGTGCGCGCCGCCGTGCATCTCCTCCTCCGTTCGGTCCGCGTCTCGTCACTTTACGACGACGACTTGCAGAAGTCGCCACTCGATGGAGCGCGCTCGCGGATCCTCAGGTGTGGCACGCCTCGTCGGGTTGTGCGCGGTGTGGGCGTATTCACCAAGGCGCATGCGTCGACCCTTGGGTGCGCCGAGTGCGGGCACGCGAGCGCTCAGCGTGCCGAGACCCGGCGAACGGCGCCGTTTCCCTCGTATCCGCCGGAAAGTTGAGGCTCAGCGCAGGCCAACGAGCCCATGTACGGAAGGCGGCGCTAGGCGGCCGCGCGGAGCCGCTCGCCCAACTCCCTCACGACCATTAACGGGCTCCAGCTCCTCGGGAAGCTCCGATGAACCTCGCGAACGTTTCCGACGTCGCCTAGTCCATACCCGCGCGCCTCGGCGGTATCCAGTACCGCGATCCCCGAGGCGCACGCCCGGTCCGGGTCGTCGAGCGGCACACACACCTTCATCACGTCCACCAGCAGAGAAACCCGGCGGACCGGTTGGGCCGAAGCGGTCAGCGAGGCGTCGGCGAGCTTGAGCGCATCCTCAGGGTGTCCGAGCTCACGCAATCGGATCCCCGCGAAGGTGTCCGTGCGGGCGCCGTCGAAGCCGGCGAGCTCGCCTGCATGGGTGGACCACCACCCCCAGCCCGGGTCGCGCTGGCGGATACGCGTCGCGGCAGTCCGCGCCTGCTCAAGGAACCGCCCGGAGACGAGATCGTCGCCGACCATCGCGTGCTCCTTGGCCAGATAGCTGAACAGCCACGCGCGTCCCGCGGGCGGGAGGAACCCTCCCATCTCGGCGGCGGACGTGCGCGCAGCGATCGCGTTCGCGCGGTCGAGGACCCACATTGGAGTGGTGTGCCCGGACGCGGCGAGCGCGAGCGCCTCGAGCCGCCGGTCGCCGGCCTCCCGGGCCAGCTCGAGCGCGGATGCGAACCAACGGTCCGCGTTCTCGAACCGCCCGACGTCGACTTGGGTGTAGCCGGCTAGCGCGGCGGCGTCTGAGGCGACCGCCTTCAGGTCCGCCCTGGCGTCCAGGCCCATCGCCTCCGCGGAGTTGGTCTTGAGGAGGTTGAGCAGGGTGTAGGCATGTCCTTGCGCCGCGCGCGCCGAGTCCGGGCCGGGGTTCATGGAGTACGCGATGGCCAGCATGGTGGCGGTATCGCGGGCGGAGTCGACCTCGTCGGCTCCGATACCCCTGCGCCCGGCGAGCCGTTGCGCGGTGGCGACCAGCGGTGAGACCGGCAGCAGCAGCTCGGCCGCGCCGGCCGCGCCAGCTGCTCCCAATGCTTTGAGCCATTTGCGTCGGTGCACTTCGCGTTTCCTCTCACTCTCGCTCATGAACGTGAAATTGCGGGCCGCCTCATCCGTGTAGCCGAGACCGAGCTCGTCGAGAGACTTCGCGTCCAACACCTCGAGCAGCGAGCCGGCAAATATCTCGCGAGGCGCGCTGCGCTGCGAGTGCCAGCGGGAAAGCGTACTCGGGTGCAGCCCCCCGCCCTCGGTCATGGCCAATTCAATCTTCGCCCGGAACCGCCCGACCGTCCAATCCTTGACCAGGTAGCGGATCTCCATCTCTGTGACCATCTGGACAGCTGCCGATATCTCCTCATAGGTCTTTGTGACCTCGTCCGGCATCCGCGTTCCCCCTGCTGTCTGTCGTTGTCGGCGTCCGTACCGATATAAGCATATGCATGAGCGGCAACTCCAGGAAGGCGTGAGTTCGTGGGAGTGCACGCGCGAGTGCTCCGCGAAACGCGCCGGCCCGTGCGAACAGTCGACCAAGGAACGCTGTCAACGTCGGCGCATGAGCGAATCCAACGACCACCATCCCGATTCGGGGCGCATCGAGCCGGTCCTGGAAGGCGACGCACAACTCGTGTTCACTCCCTGCCACGGTCACCGGGTGCTCCTGCCCGTCGGCCAGGCAGTGCCCGGCGCCAAACTCGAGGTGATCTGCCCAGAGGGTGGCGAGGCATGGCTGGTGGACCTCGTCACAGACGACCAGGCCAAGAGCGGGTTGCGTGCCTTGTGGACCGACCCCGAGGAGCAGGTCGAGGGACCGCCGCAGCGCGCCGGTCAGGACACGGGGAGGGAGGAGCGGTGATTTGCGGCATGACGCCACCGACGCTGACCGGGCGGGCGGTGATCGGGGCAGGAGTGATGCTGTGCTTTACTCCCTGCCACCACCAGCCTGTTCGCCTTGAAGAGCGCGAAGCGCCGGCGGATTCGCCCGATGTCGTGCAATGCCGTCGCTGTCAGCGCTGCTACACCCTCACGTTCCCTCCGGTCGGTGCCGGTGAGCCGCACGTCGCGAACTGGCGGGCGATCGATGGCTGACGTCAACGGCTCGCGAGCCGACGCCTGCCAAGCCGCCACCGCATTGGTCGCTCAGGCTCTGACCCTGTGCGAGAGCGCGGACCTCGATTTGCCCGCGCTCCCTGCTGCGCGACGCCATCACCTGTCTCACCGACGACGACCTGGACGCCCTTGGGCGGGTGAGCTTTACGACCGGGCGGGGGGAGGTGCTCCCTCCCAGGTTCGTACCGTCATCACCTTCCCGTGACGGGTGCGACCGGCCCTCCCCACGGCCGGCGTCATACGGTTGGGCCACCCCGACGGCTGCGGAGAAGTTGCGCCGCTTGTCGGTGCTCGGCCATTTTGCTCGCCGACCTCCGTTGGGTCTACATCACGATGACCTGCCGAAGTCGCCACTCGATGGAGCGCATCTGTGGATCGATGCGCTTCAGGCCGTCGCCGAGCGTGCCACTGTCGCCTTGGGCCTCGAGGTTGCGGAGGAACATGCCGGCCGCCTCCCCGTTCGTGGGGCGCAATGACACGACCTCGCTCTGCCCGAGCCGGGCGAGCCGCGGCCCGATCTCCAGCTCACCTCCGGCTGCCCGCATCCGTCCCGCCATGACGTCGAGGTAGGCGCGGAACGCGGCCTGTGAGGTCTCGATCGTCTCGACCTCCTCCAGCAGCAGGACGCCGCCGGGCGCGAGCTGCGTGCGCCACGCCGCGGCGCCAGCCTCCGGCTGGGGGAGGTGGCACAGGATGTAGCGCGCGAGGATGACGTCCGCCCCCGCCACCGGGAACGGGACCGTGGTGACGTCGTGCGCCATGAAGCTCACGCCGTCCGGCGCATCCCGGCGAGCCAGGTCCAGGAACGCCCGTGAGGAGTCCAACCCGACGGTGCTCGTCGCACCAGTGGTCTTGGCGAGCAACCGCGTCGTGTAGCCGGGCCCGCACCCGGCGTCGACCGCCAGCCGAGGTGGTCGCGTGACGGCGCGAGCGATGAACGCCGTGGTCGTGGGCGCGAAGATCTCGGCCACCAGGCGCAACCGCTGCGCGGCCGCGGTGTTGTCCCCGAACGCGTAGTGGCTCATCGCTCGTTCAGGCAACCGGGTAGTGGTTGAGCACGACCCAGGTGGTGGTTCGCTGGGTCTCGCGCCAACCGTTGACGCGGTCGAGGATCTCGTCGAGCCGTGAGGCGCTGCCGGCGCGGATACGGACGAGCAGGTCGTACTCGCCGGCCAGCGTCTCGACCTCCTGCACCTCGGGCAACGCCGCCAGGCGGCGGACGTAGGCGGCGACGTCGGCGGTCTTCACGACGATCCCGACGCGGGCGGCGTGCGCTGCGGTGTACGCGGCGGCGTGCTCGGGCAGGCAGACGTCGGCGTGATAGCCGCGGATCACCCCAACGTCCTCGAGCCGGCGGACGCGGGCAAGGGTCGCGGTACGCGACAGCCCGACGCGCCTGCCCAGCTCGGCCATGGCCAACCGGCCGTCGGCCGCGAGCAGCTGGAGCAGCGCCAGGTCCAACTTGTCGATCTTCGCCATTCTCCGCTCACCCCGCTGACGGATCGTCAGCTCCTTCGCACGGTTCGTCGCTTCTGTAGGCCAGGACCGACGGAGCGCTCATGCCGGTTGACCACGTCTCCCTGAGACAATAGGAGCATCCAGGAGACGAAGGGAGCTGCTCGTGGTCTTGCCCAACGCTGTGCACGACACCCTACGCCGCCACCTCCTCGTCGACGGGTACGAGTTCGTCCTCGACACCGCCCGCAGCCGCGGGTCGTGGATCGTCGACGCGAGAGACGGGGGTCGCTACCTCGACCTGTTCAGCTTCTTCGCCTCGGCCCCGCTGGGGATCAACCACCCCGCCCTGGCCGAAGATGGCGAGTTCCTCGCCACGCTGACCGAGGTGGCGTTGAACAAGCCCTCGAACTCGGACGTCTACACAACCCATCTGGCCGAGTTCGTCGAGACCTTCACCAGGGTGCTCGGGGATCCCGCCCTGCCCCACCTCTTCTTTGTCGAGGGGGGCACGCTCGCCGTCGAGAACGCGCTGAAGGTCGCGTTCGACTGGAAGCGGCAGCACAACGAGGCGCGTGGCCGGTCCCCGTTCCTCGGCACCAAGGTGCTCCACCTGGAGCAGGCGTTCCACGGCCGCAGCGGGTACACCATGTCGCTGACGAACACCGAGCCGGTGAAGACCGCTCGCTATCCCAAGTTCGATTGGCCGCGCATCAGCGTGCCGGCGGCTCGGTTCCCGCTCGATCGCTATCGCGGTGAGGTCGAGGCCGCGGAGCGCCGCGCGTTGGCGCAGGCACGAGCGGCGTTCCGGGACAGTCCTGACGACATCGCCTGTTTCATCGCCGAGCCGATCCAGGGCGAGGGCGGCGACAATCACCTGCGGCCCGAGTTCCTGCAGGCGATGGCGCGACTGTGCCTCGCGCACGACGCCCTCTTCATCCTCGACGAGGTGCAAACCGGCTGTGGCGCGACCGGCAGCGCCTGGGCCTACCAGCAGATGGACCTGCGCCCCGATATCGTCGCCTTTGGCAAGAAGCTGCAGGTCTGCGGGATCATGGCCGGCGCACGGGTCGACGAGGTACCGGACAATGCGCTGATGGTCTCGTCTCGACTGAACTCCACGTGGGGTGGCAACCTGACCGACATGGTCCGCGCGCGCCGCTTTCTCGAGGTGATCGAGTCCGACGAGCTGATCGGCCGGTCGGCAAGGCTCGGAACGCAGCTCCTCGACGGGCTGTCCGAGCTCGCCGCGGCGCACCCCCTCCTGGTGTCGAACGCCCGCGGCCGTGGCCTGATCTGCGCGTTCGACCTGGTGGACGGCGAGACCCGTGACCAGGTCGTCACGCGCCTCCGGCTCGACGAGCGTGTCGTCGTGCTGCCCGGCGGCGACCGCTGCGTGCGGCTGCGGCCCGCGCTCACTATCGCCGAGGACGAGCTGGAGCTGGCCTTGAAGGCGATGCACCGGGTGATGGCGAGGATTAGCTCGTGAGGGGTGTCGGCTCGTTCATCGCCGGGCGATGGTGCGACGGCGCACCCGGCGGGCGTTTGCCCTCTCTCAACCCCGCGCATACCAGCGAGATCGTCGCCGAGGCGCTGCTCAGCGACGCGGCGACGTTCGTCGAGGCCTGCCGCGCGGCACGTGCGGCCCAGGCGTCGTGGGCGGCTACCCCCGCGCCCGTTCGTGGCCGGGTGATCCAGCAGGTCGGCCGGCTGGTCGAGGCGAACTTCGAGGCCCTCGCCCGCCTGGTGACGCGGGAGATCGGCAAGCCGCTGGCCGAGTCCCGTGGCGAGGTGCAGGAGATCGTTGACACCTGCACCTTCTTCCTCGGCGAGGGACGGCGGCTCTACGGCCAGACGGTTCCCAGCGAGATGCCGGACAAGCAGCTGCTCACCTTCCGGATGCCCGTAGGTGTCGCCGTGATCGTCACCGCGGGTAACTTTCCCGCCGCGGTGCCGGCCTGGTACCTGGTGCCCGCGCTGCTGTGCGGGAACGCGGTGGTGTGGAAACCCGCCGAGTACACGCCAGCGGTCGCGGAGGCGCTGACCGAGCTGTTCGTCCACGCCGGCCTACCGGACGGGCTGCTGAACATGGTCCTCGCTCACGGGCCCGCGACGTTCGACGGGCTGTCCCAGGCGCTCGACGCGGGACTGGTCGACAAGGTCGGGTTCACCGGATCGCCCGAGGTCGGTCGCCGCATCGGTGAGCTGTGCGGCCGGCACCTTCAGAGCCCTTGCCTGGAGCTGGGTGGCAACAATCCCATGGTGGTGATGCCTGACGCCGATCTTGACCTCGCGGTCGAGGGGGCCTTGTTCAGCGCGTTCGGCACCGCTGGCCAGCGCTGCACCTCGCTGGGTACCGCGATCGTGCACACATCCGTGCACAGCGACTTCCTGCGCCGCTTCGACGCGGCAACCCGCGCGGCGCCGATCGGCGACCCGACGCGCGACGTGCTCTACGGGCCCATGATGTCGCGGGCCTTCTGTGACCGCTTCCTCGGCTGGCTCGACCTGATCGAGGCGCATCACACCATGCACGGGTCGACGGGGTTCGGGCGTATCACTCCGAGTAACCCGCGGCGGGGCTTCGTCGGTGACCCCGAGATTGGGTTGTACTGCCACCCGACGATCGTCGACGGCATCACAGCGCCCGACGAGCTGTACCGTACCGAGACCTTCGGCCCGATCGTCGGTATCGCCCGGTTCGACGAATTCGACGAGGCGGTCGAGCTTGCCAACGGGCACGGCTACGGGCTCTCCTCGGCCATCTACACCAGCACTCCTCGCCACGCCTTCCGCTTCCGTGAGCGGGTCAGCGCGGGAATGGTCAGCGTGAACAACTCGACGTCCGGCGCCGAGGCTCACCTTCCCTTCGGCGGGAACGGCAAGTCGGGCAACGGCAGCCGCCAGTCCGGGATCTGGGTCCTCGACCAGTTCACCCGCTGGCAAGCCATGAACTGGGACTACGCCGGCAAGCTCCAAAAGGCCCAGATGGACGTCCCCGAGGTCGCCGCCGACCTCGACTTCCGGCTCGCGCCGTAACCTGGCCTTTTCCTGCACTGTACGGCACTGCTGGGCATGGACGACGAGCTCACGTCACTCAGATGCCCGGTTTCGCCCTCGGTGTCCGTGAGCTGCTCGAAGACTCCGGAACGTAGCGCTCATAGCCCTTCACGTTTGGCCGCATTGGGAGTAGCGTCCACCCTGTATCGACTGGAGGAGGTGCGCCCAGGTCATGGAGTTCTCGAGCGGCGACATCATCGAGGTCAACAGCAAGAAGCTCGGGGGACCGATCCGGCGCGGCAAGGTAACCGAGGTGGTGGACCCCGCCCGCCCCCGGCTGCGTGTGGTGTGGGAGGACGAGCGCGAGTCCGTCTTCTCGCCCGCGGGCGGCATGATCCGCGTGGTTGGGCGCGACGGCGACTGACGTTCGGTCGCGTCGGCTCACATCAGGCGAACCGAGTCGGGCGCGCGACGCTCCTCGATGTCTCGACCCAGGTACGTGATCCGTGGGTGGTAGACACCGACCAGGGTCTCGACGAACGACTGTTTCACCTTGAGAAGGTCGGCGAAGGTGAGGGAGCACTCATCCAGCTGGCCGTCCTCGGCGCGCTCTTTCACCAGCTGGGTGACGATGTTCTCCAACTTGTGCGCGGGGAGGTTTGGGTCGGTCTGAGCGGCAGCCCGGCTGGCGCTCTCGCAGCAGTCCGCGAGCATCAGCACCGCCGTCTCACGCGTCGATGGTTTCGGTCCTTTGTACCGGTAATGCTCGGCGTCGACGCTCGTGGGATCCTCGGCCGCGAGCAACGCGTTGCGGTAGAAGTAGCTCACGTAGGTCGTGCCGTGATGGCTCGCGATCCCCGCGACGACCTCGGGGGGCAGCCGGTGTTCGGCCGCCATGGCGAGCCCGTCGGTCACGTGGCGCTGGATGATCGTCGCGGAGCGGGCCGGGCCCAGCGTGTCGTGCGGGTTGGCGACGCCGAACTGGTTCTCCACGAAGTACAAGGGCGCCTTGACCTTGCCGATGTCGTGGTAGAGGGCGGCAACGTTGCCGAGGAGGCTGTCGGCGCCGATGGCCCTGCAGGCGCGTTGCACCATGGTGGCGACCGTCATCGAGTGGGTATAGCTGCCGAGCGCCTTCTGCTCGAGCTCGCGCAGCAGCGGGTGGTTGCGGTCGGCGAGGTCGAGCAAGCTCGTGGCGGTGAGGATCCCGAACCAGGAGTCGAGGAAGGGCAAGAGCCCGTTCACGATCAGCGCGGTCAGGGCACCCGCTGCCAGCCCGGCGACCGTGGCCGGCAAGATGGTCTCCGCCTTGTCGAAGACCGCCGCGCTCGCGCCGGCGATCGCCGCGTAGGCCAGCGTGGACTGCCATGCCGCCCGCCGCAGGTCGCCACGGGCCGACAATCGTGACACCAGTGGGATGGACACCAAACCGGCGAGCGCCGCGTAGAAGATCACGGCCGCCTCTGAAGGGGCGTGATAGGCGACCAGCGCGGTCGAGGGGATCAGCATGAGCAACGCGACTGGGGCGTCGAACAGGATCGCGGTGAGCATCGCGATCGCGCCCACAGGGATCAGGTACAGCTCCGCCGAACCGCCGGTCTCGATCAGGCTGGTGGCTTGGACCGCGATCGCGAGCAGCAGGGCGAGAAGCGCGAGCAGCAGTGGGCGGCGAGGGCAACCCCAGACATCCTGCCGGTACGTACGCAGGTAGCACGCGACCGTGACCGTCAGGACAAGCGCGAGGCCGGCGACCTCGAGCAGCTCGACCCAGGCGTGCGTCCCCTCCAACCCGCGGCGCTCCAGCGCCGCGAACTGCACCTCGTCGACCACCTCACCGACCGTCACGATCGGGCTGCCTTGGACGAACGAGCGCTCGACCTCGGCGACCTGTTCGGCCGCCACCCGCCGCGCCTCGGCGGTCGCCTGCTGGTCGACCGTGACGGTCGGTTGCAGCGCCGCACGGATCAGCGGGACGACAACGTCGGCGGCGACCTCCCCAGCCTGCGCTGGCGGGAAGCTCCGGAGCGCCAGCTCGGTCCTGAGGGGACCGTCGATCACCGCGGGCAGACCCTCGGCGGTGATCCTCTGGCGAGCAAGCTGCTGGGCGATGTTGACCGCCTCACCCCTGACCTGCGCGAGCAGGGGATCCGGTAGCCCGGCCAGCAGCACGAGCCCTTCGGCCGGGACCATGCCGAGCTGCCCTGACAGCGCACGCGCCTGCTCCTCCGGGCTCGCGACCTGGCCGTCTGGCCCGGGCTGGCGTGCCGTCGCGACCGCGGTGAACGCGTCACGGACATATTGCACGATGGCCGCTCTGGCCTCGGGATCGTCCCGCGGGACCAGCTCAACGGCGGCCGCGGCCTGCCGCCGGGCGAGCTCGGTCCCGGCCGGATCGGTAACGCGGGTCAGCGTCGGCGCGATCACCGTCCGCGGGGACGGCTGACCTACCTGGATCGGCGCATCTTTGAGCAGCCCCGCCAGCCCGAACACCGCCGGGATCGCCACCAGCGCGCAGGCCAGCGCAAGCAGGCGCTGGAGGGGAACCTTCAGGACGGGAAAACGACCGGTCAGCCGTGGCACGACATGATCCTCCCACGACCACACCACATACGCGAACCCCCGGAGCAACGACCCGAGCACCGGGCAGGAGACGGGTGAGGGCCCCGCGGTCGCGGGGCCCTCACGGCTGCCTGCCTTCATCTCACCTGGGTCACGGCCAACCCGTCACGGCGAACGACCCGTCATCATCCCACCACGACGAAGAAGCCGTTGGCTGTGCCACCCTGACAGACGCCGTTCATCACCATGCCTCCATCACTTGTGCATTCAGACGCCGTGACGGTGGGGACGATGTCGGGCGAGTTGGCGGGCATGGGGCCGAGGTCGGTGTCGCCGGCGTGTGCGGGTAGGGCTAGGCTCCACAGGGCCGTGACCGTGGTGGCGGCGATGATCCCCGTTCGTACGCGCATGCTGTCCTCCTCGTGTGATCGGGCGTATGCGGGCCAGGCCAACTCCAAGGCGCGGCGTCCTCGCCGCGGCGGGCATCACGAACACCGACCTCGTGCGGCGATGAGGCCCGTGACATCCCCCCAGGCTTCGGCTGCCGGCTCCCCCAGTTGGCCTCGCCCTGACGTGCTATGCCTAACACACAACCCACGAGCGGCACAACCGCTTGAATCCCTATGGACCGGCGTCTTCCAGCTTTTCTATTCGCGCCCGGTCGTCTTGCGTGTGGTCGTGGCTGTGGGTCACGAGGTCGGCGAGGACCTCGAGGGCTTGCGCGATCTCTTCGAGGACCGGGTCCGAGCGAGCCTCCACGTCCTCACGCAACCGCGCGATGATCGCGCGCAGCTGTCGCGCCAGCTGCTCGTGGGTGAGAAGGTCGTTCATGTTCAAGGCCCGAAGATCCCGACCTGCCACGCGCGTACCGCTAACCCGAAGTTCACCAGTCCTACCAACGCAAAGATCGCGTGTGGGTTCCACCGCCCTTCGCGCGCGAACCTGTGCGCGACGACCAGGACCACCAGCGGGGACAAGACGCCGTAGGACAGGTGGAACAGCAGCGCCCCGCCACCGTCATTGCCTGGCGGGCCGGGACGCCCGCCGAGCGCCAGCGCCACCAAGCCGACAAGTAGCTGTATCGCGAGCAGGACCTGGGCGACCGAGACCGCTTTCCAGAACGTCGGCGTCTCCTCGTAATGCCGCAGCCGCAGCGCGAGGGACCAGAAACCGATGATCACCCAGCTGCCGATCACCGCGAACCCGATGAGGTAGCCGTGCAAAGCCGTGAGGTTCATGTGGCGGGCAGCCTAGCTGAATCGGCGCCCGACGCCGTACCCTGGCCCTTCTTATGATCTCCCTTTCGGATGTCACCGTCGCGCACGGCGCCCGGGTGCTCTTCAAGGACGTGTCCTTAAGGATCGACCCGGGGGTGCGCATCGCGCTGGTCGGCGCGAACGGCGTGGGGAAGACCACATTGCTCGAGCTGATCGCTGGCGAGCGTCAACCGGACGCGGGTGAGATCGCCCGCCGACGGGACGTGACGGTCGGCGCGATGCACCAGGAGGTCGCCGACGCCTCTGGCCCGGTGCTCGGCGAGGTCATGGCGGCCAGCCCCGTGCCGGCGCTGGAGGAGCAGCTGAGCCTCCTCGCCTCGCGGATCGCCGCCACCTCCCCTGGTCCTGAGCAAGACGCCCTGCTCGCCGAGTACGGGCACGCGCAAGACCGGTTCGATCACCACGGTGGGTACGGGGTCGAGGCCGAGGCCCGGCGGATCCTCGGCGGCCTCGGCTTCGGCGACCGTGACCTGCGCCGTGACCTCCGTGAGCTGTCAGGCGGCTGGATGATGCGCGTCGCCTTGGCGCGGCTGCTGCTTGCTCGCCCCGACGTGTTGCTGCTGGACGAGCCGACGAACCACCTGGACCTGGACAGCATCCGTTGGCTCGAAGGCTTTGTCGGCGGCTACGAGGGGGCGGTGGTTGTCGCCAGCCACGACCGGGACTTCATCAACGCCGTCGCCAACCGGGTCGTCGAACTGGCCCGCGGGGTCGTGACGTCGTATAACGGCGATTACGAGGCGTTCGTCACCCAGCGGGAGGCGCGTGCCGCGCAGCTGGAGGCCGCCGCGGCGCAGCAGGCCCGCCAGATCGCCCATACCGAGCGCTTCATCGAGCGGTTCCGGTACAAGGCCACCAAGGCGCGGCAGGTCCAGAGCCGCATCAAGCAGCTCAATAAGTTGGAGCGCATCGCCGCACCGGAGACCGACAGCATGCGCATGCGCCTGCGGTTCCCCCCACCGCCGCGCGCGGGGCGCGACGTCGTGGTGTTGGAGGGCGTGCGAAAGGCCTACGGAGACGTGACCGTCTACGACAAGCTCGACATCGCGCTGGAGCGGGGGCAGAAGGTCGCACTCGTCGGCCCGAACGGGGCGGGCAAGTCGACCCTGCTGAAGCTGCTCGCCGGCGTGTTGCCGCCCGATGAGGGCGAGCGGAGGCTGGGCCACAACGTCGAGGTCGCCTACTACGCGCAGCACCAGGTGGACGCGCTGAACCTCGACCGCACGGTCCTGCAGGAGCTGTCCTCGGCCGTCGACATCTCCAAGGTCAACCCCCGCGACGTGCTCGGCGCGTTCCGGTTCAGCGGGGACGACGTCGATAAGCGGGTTGGGGTGCTGTCGGGCGGTGAGCGCGCGCGGCTGGCGCTGGCCAAGCTGCTCGCCCGGCCCGTGAACCTGCTGTGCATGGACGAGCCGACGAACCACCTCGACATGCCGAGCCGCGACGTGCTGGAGGATGCTCTCGTCGCCTACCCGGGCACGGTCGTGCTGATCACTCACGACCGCCACCTCATCCGCTCGGTCGCCGACACGATCGTGGCCGTCGGTGGGGGACGGGCCACGGTGTACCTGGGCGACTTCGAGTACTACGCCGAGCGCACCGGCCTCGACCTGGACTCGGCGTACATGCCGGAGGCCTTGGCGCCGCAAGACGCTGCCCCGGGGCGGAAGGACACGGTCCGCAAGCGCGAGGAGGCCGAGCGGCGCAACCGCATTCACCGGGAGACGAAGGATCTTCGCGCGCGGCTCGAGCGGGTAGAGGCGGCGTTGATGGAGGCCGAGGCCGAGGTCGCCGACCTGGACCGCGCCCTCGCCGACCCCGACCTCTACGAGGACGGCCACGCCGTCCGCGAGACGCTGACCCGCCACGACGCCGCCAAAGACCGCGCCGCGAGGCTGCTAGAGGACTGGCTCCGCCTCTCCGAGGCCGTCGAGGACGCCACCGCCCGCGCCGAGACCCACTGAGAAGCGCACCGTTGCGGGTCCTCACCGCGACGCGATAAATGGTCTGGGTGCGGCTCTTCTGGAGTGACGTCGCGGTGTCCTCTTGCCGCTTCACCGAACAGGGAACAACGCAGCCGCTGGATTGCGCCGCAACGCCAGAGCGGTCATCGGTGACGGGGCGGGCCAAGCCGTTGGCTGTGCGCGTGCGTGCGTATTCGGGCCCTGATGGCTCAGCCGCCGGTCGGCTCCAGCGGCGTCCCAGCCCACAGGCATGTGCGTTGGCGGGCGTGTATGCCCGCTAAGCCTGGATCCACCGTCGGCAACGCCCAGGGAGCCTGTTCCGACCGCTCAACCGCAACTTTCCTCCGCATGCGGAGGAAAGTTGCAGGTCACCCGTCGGGTGACATCCATAAAGTGCAGGTTTCCTCCGGATCTGGAGGAAACCTGCGGTGTACGCGCCCGGAGCGGTGGATTCAGGCTAACGCACCCAGGCAGCGAAGGTCGGCGGACACGGTCAACGCGTTCGGGTATGCCAACCCCGAACAGCGCGGCAACAGCTCACAACCCGTCGGCCCTGTCCGCCAAACCCCTGATCACAGGCACCCCACCATCACTTCAGAAGAGCCGCACATAAATGGTCTCGCCGTGCTTGGCACGGCGAGACCTGTGGGACGTGTCAGGCTGCGGTGGGCTCGTTCTGGGCGTCGTCGTAGGTGAGGCTGGTCGAGCGGGAGGCTGCGTCGAGGCGGGCATTGCAGGTGGCGCGGTCGTTGGCGGTGCAGATCAGGTAGGCGTACCGGCCGACGTGGGCGCGGGGGGGCAAGCGGAGCAAGGTGCCCGGTTCGACCATGGTGCGTGCCTCTCGCAGGCCGGCGGCCGTGCCGGGGTCAGGCAGCGAGACGGTCCATATCCGGCAATCTTGGGGCGGGTAGAGGAAGCGGATGCCGACGCAGCCAGTCTCGGTGGTGGGCTGGATGACCGGTTGCGTGCCGGTGGCGACGTCCACTGCGAGGTGGCCTGGGTCGATACCGGTAGCCAGTTTCCCGAGGTACGGGATGAGGTCACCACCCAGCCGGCCGTTCACCTCGACGATCGCCGGCCCGCGATCGGTCAGCATGACCTCCGTGTGGGTGATGCCGTACTGGATGCCCAACGCGCGGTGCGCCTCGGTGAGAACCTTGCCGAGCTCCGAATCGTCGAGCAGCGGGTCGTCAGCGCTCAGGACGTGGCCAACCTCCTCGAAGTAGGGGGCGAGGCCCACCTGCTTCCGCGCGATGAAGAACGGACGGTACTCGCCTGCGAAGATCATGCCGTCGACGCTGATCTCCGGTCCGGTGAGGAGCTCCTCGACCAGCACCCCTCCCTCATAGGCTGGCGAGCCGGCGTGGCTGGCTCGCTCCGCAGTGGCGAAGGCGGTGTCGAGGTCAGCGGCGGTGTCGGCCCGCACCACGCCAATGCTCGCGCCGATACCTCGGGGTTTGAGCACAAGCGGATAGCCGATGACCGCAGCGGCTGTGCGTGCCTCTTCGAGGGTGCCAGCCAGGACGAAACGGGGTTGGGGCAGACCGGCTTCGGTCAACGTCTGGCGGTTGCGATGCTTGTTGCGGCAGCGGTCCGCGCCGTCGACGGTCATGCCAGGTAGGCCGAGCGCCTCGGCGATGTGCGCGGTGGCGATCACCAGCGTCTCGTCGTACGTGAACACGCCGACGATCTTGTGCCGGCTGGCGAGACGCATCGCCGTATCAATGAGTTTCGCCTGGTCCGGGACGAGCCGAGCGCGGTCGAGTAGCTCGACGACGCTGGCGCCAACGACATAGGGGCGTTGCCAGGTCGGCTCCGCGGCATCCAACAGCCACAGCCGGTGCCGCTTACAGGCCTCAGCGAGCAGGTATTCCCGATAGAGCTGTGCACCGCTGCCAACCACCAGAACGATGCCATCGTCGTGTGCCATGTCTTCCGCCCTTTGCTGAGCTCGCTCAACGTGTTCACCCCCCAAGGCGTGAACGGCGAGATCACATCGTGACCTCCACGTTCACGCCTTGGGGTTGAACGCTGCGGGACACGAACACAAGGGACACGGATGACGCATCGTGATGTCGAACTGCTCGCAATAGGCGCGGGACCGTCTAATCTCGCGCTGGCAGTAGCCCTCGAGGAGCTGGCACCCGACGACCTGGCGGGAAATTCGCTGGTCATCGAGCAGGACGAGACCGTCGCATGGCAGCGAGGGATGCTGCTGCCGTGGGCGCAGAGCCAGGTCTCGTTCCTCAAAGACCTCGTGACCCTCCGCAACCCGCGCAGCACGTTCTCTTTCGTCAATTACCTGCACACGGTTGGCCGCCTCGACCACTTCGTCAACATGAGCAGCTTTACGCCGTACCGGATCGAGATCTCTGCGTATCTGCAATGGGTGGCGAACTCGCTCACTAAGGTGCGCCTCGAGTACGGCCGCCGCTGCACGGCGATCGAGCCCGACCGCGCGGGCGACGGCACGCTGACCGGCTGGTTGGTATGGCTGACCGATGGGTCGGCGATCCGCAGTCGCTACCTGGTGATCGGCGCGGGACGCGACCCTTACGTCCCACCCACGTTCGCGGACCTGCCGGCGCGGCGCGTCATCCACAGCACCCAATACGTGTCACGGCTCGCCGAGCTGTCAAAGGAGCTGCCGTACCGCATCGCGGTGATCGGCGGTGCGCAGAGCGCTGCGGAGATGTTCCATTCGGTGCAGGAGGACCTGCCCCATTGCCGGCCCACCATGGTGATGCGGTCGATCGGCCTCAACGCCTACGAGAGCAGCAGGTTCACCAACGAGCTGTACTACCCGTCGTTCGTCGACGAGTTCTTCGAGGCGCGACCAGCGGCCCGCGAGCAGTTGCTGCGGGAGATGAATCGGACCAATTACTCAGGGCTCGCCCCTGGTCTGCTGGACAGCCTCTACCGCCAGTTCTACCTCGACCGGCTCACCGGGCAGAACCGGCTGCGCATGGTGACGATGACGGACGTGACCGCGGCGGTGGAGGACGGCGCGGAGGTGGCCTTGGAGCTTACCGACCGCAAGACCGGCGCGGTCGAGGAGCTCCGCTGCGACCTGGTGTTGCTGGGCACCGGCTTCGCCCGCCACATGCCGTGGCTCGTGCGCCATCTCGGCGACGCGCTCGGCCTCGACCGCATCGAGGTCACTCGTTACTACCGCCTGCGGGTCGACGGTACGGCCACCGCGGCCTGCTACCTGCAGGGCATGAACGAGGCCACCCACGGCATCGCCGACTCGCTCATGAGCGTCCTGGCCCACCGGTCCTCAGAGATCGTCGACGACATCCTCGCCGGCCGCACCGAGCACCTGTCGACGCATGTGCCGGTGCCCGTCCTCTCCTGACCCATACCAACGAGATTCGGGGGATCGACGTGATATCCGTGAAGCCGCCGCACGCAGCACTTTCCTCGCTCGGCGCGTTGCGAGAAGAAGTGTTCCGGGCACTCCAGCACGCGCTGTCGTCAGAGAACTTCAGCGGTGCGATGAGATGCGGAAACCGGCTTTACGCAGCGCTGCCCGAGGGTCGGCCGCTCGACTGGAACGTGGTCATGGTGGCCTACGGCGGGGGCAAGGACAGCTCCTACACGGTGGCCTTCGTCCGGGCGATGCAGCTCATGCTCTTCCGGGACCACGGGACCACGTTCCGGATGCGAGTGGTCACGAACCGGCACGCCGGGATGCCCCATGCGGTACTGAAGAACATTCACCGCGCCTACGACGCGCTTCACCTCTTCGACGACCCAGACTGCGAGCTGCTGCTCATCGACGGCAACACGGTGAAGCCGTTCCGGGTGGACGCGCCGCAGTGTGACCAGGTGGTCGAGCGCAACCGGCTGGACATCCTGATGACAGGCCATCGGACCTGTGCCGACGCTCGGCCGACGTTCTGCAACTCGTGCAACTTGAGCATGGTGAACAGCTTCGGGCTGGCCGCTTCGTATGGCGGCGGCGTGGATGTGATCATCACCGGAGACTCACCTCAGGAGCAGCGTGCCTACGCGCTCTGGGTCAATCGGCTGGCGCGCCAATTCGACTTGGCCCCGAACGCCGCGCAGCGCAAAGGGTTCAAGGGTTTCCTCACCACAGTCGACAATATCGCTGAGGCGTATTTCCGTGATATCCATGGCGCTGCAGAGCCAGCGGCCGTGGCGGAGCGGAGAGTGACCACGGACGTCCCGAGCGAGCTGCAGTTCTTTTCCATCTACGACGACACCAACTATTCATCGAACGACCACTGGCGGCTGCTCACCGAATACTTGGGCTTCGAGTTCGACGACCTCGCGTTCAGCTTCACCGAGTCCGACTGCGGGAACCCGGCGCTCATGGCCCATCTGCGTGGCCTCAAATGCGCGCGGGTCTATGGCCGGAGCTACTCCGAGGGGCTGGTCGAGTACGTGGAATTCGCGCTCTCGCTCATGCGGAAAAAGGAATTTCCCGAGCCGCTGATCGAAACGATGCGGGCTCGCTACGACGGCCCAGCGGCAAAATCCCGTATGCGGGATGCCGCGAACGCGTATGCGCTCGAGGCGTACCACCTTACCGAAGAGCAGCTCGTCTGTATGGTCTATTCCCCGTTCGCGGGAAACGGTCAGAAGCTCACGCCATACCTGCTGCGTGAGCAGCCCCAGCTCGCGGACCGCGTGGAAGAGATCCATGCCCTGCTGGGTCGCGCCGAGCCCTGCCCCACCGATCGCCTGCTGGTGGCCGCGTTGGAACGGATCAGCGGACTGACGATCCCGCAACTCCGGGTGCTCTATCGCAGCCCCAGTCCCGTACGAGCGTCCGAGGCGGGAACCGGGAGCATGCAGCTGCTCGACGCCATCCTCGCGGGAGATCCGCACAAAGAGCTCATCCGCACCCAGCACACGCCCGACGGGCCGGTCGTGGTCGAACTGATCTCGGGACGGTAGGAACCGGTGGACACCCGATCATCCGCAGCGCTTCCCCGGCGTGGCAACCGCGCCGAGCGACTGCTCGTGCCGGCCACCCTGATCACGTGCCTGGGGAACAGCATCCAGCTGACCGCAGCCGCGCTGCTCGTAGTCCAGACCGAGCAGACCGCTTTGGCGGTCGGGTGGGTGTTCATCGCGGTGGCCATCCCGCAGGCGTTGCTCTCGCTCTACTTCGGGCGCCTGGCCGACCGCTTCGACCGGCGGACCCTGTGCCTCGTCTGTGACCTGGTCAGCGCGGTGATCGCGCTCGCGCTGCCGCTCTGGTTGCTCCTCGGCGGGCCCACCGGCATGTCCGTCTATATGGCCACGTTCATGCTGGCCATCGTCAGCGCTCTGTTCATGCCGGCAAGCAATGCCCTGATCAAGGAGCGCGTGCCAGCGCAGAGACTCGTTCGGTTCAATGCCAAGTTCGAGATGGCCACCCAGGCCGGGACGCTGCTGTCCACCGCGGTCGGCGGCTTCATGGTCCAGCTCTTCGGCGCGCAGCCGCTCTTCTTCTTCAACGCGGCGACCTATCTCGCCTCGGCCGCCTTCTGGATCGCGATCGGTCCGCGACCGGCGACCGCAGAACGCGGTCTTGACGGGCCGACCACAGAAACCGTCCCGGTCCGTGCCCCGCTCGCGCGGCTCGGCCTGCTCTACGCCCTTGGCAACGTCATCGTCACCGTGAACAACACCCTGATCGTGGTGCTCGTCGTGCAGTTCTTCCGGCAAGGGCCGGGCGTGCTCGGCGTCGTCGACTCGCTGGCCGGCGTCGGCGCGTTGACCGCCGCCGCGCTATACCCGCGGATCAGAGGTCGCTCCAGCGATCTACGCATCGCCTTTGGGGGATATCTCGGGTGCGCCACCTTCATCGCGCTGCAGCCGCAGCTCGGTGTGGTCGGGATGATGGGTTTCCTTCCTGCCGCCGCGCTTACGTTCGGGTTGGCGCGCATCGCGGCACGGACGATGTTGATGACCGCCGTGACGGAGGACCGGGTCGGCCGGGTGTTCGGTGCGACCAACGCCTTCGGGTTGGCATTCAGCGTCGCCGCCACCCTGGTGGTCTCCGGCGTCGTCGACCGCACTCGAGAGCCCTATGGCGCCGTGACCCTCGCGCTGATCGTCGGTGTGACCGCGTTGTTCACAGTCGCCGCGCTGGTCCGTGCCCGCCCGACCGGCCTTCCGGCAAGCAGGCAACCGGAGCTGTTCGAAACCGCCGTCTGACACATCCGGACTTCCCAAGGAGATCGCAAATGAAGCTACTCGCCATCGAAGCGAGCCAAAACCGTGCGTACTTCCTTTCCCGTTACGAACAGCTTCGAGACTTCGGTGTCGACCTTTACGTGCTCAACGGCGAAGGAACCCCCGACTTTTGGCCGGCCGGGCGCTACCGGATCGTCGGCTCCAAGAGGATCGACGACATCGTCGCGTCGGCCCGTTCCTGGCACGAGCACGAGCGTTTCGACGGCGTCCTCACGTTCTCCGAGGCCGCAGTGGTGACGGTCGCGGTCGTCGCGGACGCGCTGGGCCTTCCCGGGATCGGCGTCGAGGCTGCCAAAGCCAGCCGCAACAAGCTGCTGATGCGCCAGGCCCACGAGCGGGGCGGTGCCGCGCATCCCCGCTTCCGGTTCGTGACCGATCTCGACGACGCGCTGCGAGCCGGTGAGGAGTTCGGCTACCCGTTCGTCCTCAAGCCCACCCTCGGTGCGGGAAGCAACTTCGTGTTCCGCATCGACACCCCCGCGCAACTGCGCGAGCGGTTCCCGCTGGCGGTCGACGGCATCCATGGGATGACGTGGTTCACGATGGAGGCGGACGGCCTCGACCTCGGTCCACACGGCCTGATGGTCGAATCCTTCCTTGACGGGCGCGAGTTCCTGATCGAGGCGCTCGCCTGGGACGACGAGGTCTACCTCGGCTCGATCGTCGACCGGGTCACGGTGGAAGGCGACACCTTCGACGACGACGTGCATCACGCTCCCACCGCGCTCACCCCCGACGAGGTGGCCGCGGTCCACCGGGTCGTGAAAGCAGGGGCGCACGCTCAGGGACTGCGCCGCAGCGTCATGCACGCCGAGATCCGTTTCCACCAGGGCCAGCCGTTCCTGCTGGAGATCGCGGTCCGTCCAGGCGGCGGCCTTCTGGACCACATGGCCCGGCTGAGTGCGGGCTACTGCCCGATCCGGGCCGTGAGGGACGTGGCGCGCGGCATGCGTCCCACCGTGGCGCATTACCGGCCGACCGACGTCCACACCGCGGGAATGTGCGTGATGTGCGACGCGGGATGTATCGAGACGATCGAGATCCCCACTTCGGTGATCGAGTCCGAGAACCTGCTTTTCCTCAAGATCGTCGCGCGCCCGGGAGATGTCATCCGGCGACCTCCGGAAGGAAATAACATCCTCGGCTTCTTGGGCGTAACTGGCACGTCGTTCGATCACGTCATGCGGACCATGACCGAGCTCGCCGCAAGCATCCGAGTGACATTCGTCACCGCCCGCTCCGCCGCATAACCCTACGACCTTTTGTATCCCAGGAGGACACTGTGCAGCAGGAGACCACTGGTCCCGACGCCGGACCACGCATCGTGCGCCGCAAGCGCACGGTTCGGCCGCGGCGCTATCTCATGTGCCCGCCGACCTATTTCGGCGTCGATTACTCCATCAACCCATGGATGGACCCGGCGAAGCCGGTCGACATCGATCTCGCGATCGTGCAGTGGGAGCGGCTGCGGGATCTCTATCTCGAGCTCGGGCATACGGTGGAGCTGATCTCGCCGTTGCCCGGCCTGCCGGACATGGTCTTTGCCGCCAACGGGGCGACAATGGTGGACGGCCGCGTCCTGGGGGCTCGGTTCCGTCATATAGAACGAGCCGCCGAGGCTCCTGCCTACCGCGAGTGGTTCCGCACCCGCGGCTACGAGGTGCGGCAGGCCGGGTGGGTCAACGAGGGTGAGGGCGACTACCTCGTCATTGGCGACCGGATCCTGGCGGGCAGTGGGTTCCGCACCGACCGGCGCTCGCACGCCGAGGCGGGGGAGTTCTTCGGCCGCCCGGTGATCAGCCTCACGCTGGTCGACCCGCACTTCTACCATCTCGACACCGCCCTGGCGGTGCTCGACGCCGGTGAGATCATGTACTACCCCGCGGCGTTCTCGCCCAGCAGCCGGGCGGCGCTCCAGGACCTGTTCCCCGGGGCGATCCTGGCCACCGACGCCGACGCGGAGGTCATGGGCCTCAACGCCGTCTCAGACGGCCGTCACGTGGTGTTGCCCCAGGCGGCGATCCGTCTCATCACCCAGCTGCGGGAGCGCGGGTTCGACCCGATCGGCGTTGACCTCTCCGAGCTGCTCAAGGCCGGCGGCAGCGTCAAGTGCTGCACGTTGGAGCTGCGCATCCCACAGACGAAAGGAGCGATCCATGATCACTAAATTCCCCATCGACGAGATGCACGCGGTCGACGAGTTCGGCATGGCCTGCCAACGCTTGATCCCGTGGGCAGGCCAGGGAGAGGAGCCGCCATTCGGCGCCATGGCCTGCTTCTTGCCGGCTGGCGCCGACTCCGTCCCCGACTGCCACGACCAGGTGGAGGTCATGATCGTGCTGTCCGGTGCCGGCTCGATCAGCATCGCAGAGGAGCGTCGCTGGATCGCCGCTGGCGAGATGGTGGTGATTCCACGCAACCGGAAGCACGTCGTGTACAACCCCGGAACCCGGACGCTGCGCTGGGTTTCGCTCTACTGGCCTCTGCGCGAGCCCGAGAACGGGGGTCCGGTATGAGCGCGCCAGTCTGGCTCACCGCAACCCCCCCGACGCCCAACGGCGAGCTGCACATCGGGCACATGGCTGGGCCCTATGTGGCCGCCGACGTGCTCCGCCGGTACCTGCGCGCTGAGGGGACCACGGTGCTGATGACCACCGGGATGGATGATCATCAGAGCTACGTGCCCGTGCGAGGCCTGCGCGACGGTCGCACCGGGCAGCAGGTAGCCGATGAGTACGGCGAGCGGATCGCCGCTGCCTGGCGGGATGCCGGGGTCGACTTCGACCGGATCGTCGAGCCCAGGACGATGCCCGGCTACACCGAGTTCGTGCAGGCGTTCTTCCTGAAACTGCACAACAGGGGCGTGATCCAACCTCGTAGGCGGCCACTGCCCTATTGCGATACCTGTGAACGGTGGCTCTACGAGGCATACGTCGTCGGTCGCTGCCCCCACTGTGACGAGAGCTCCAACGGCAACGCCTGCGAGCGCTGCTGCCGGCCCAACGAGTGCGGAGATCTCCGCGACCCCCACTGCGTCCGCTGTGGGCAGCCGGCGGATGTGCGGGAGCAGACCCGCCTGTTCCTGCCGCTGGAGCCATTCGCCGAGCGACTGTCTCAGTTCTGGGCGCAGGTCGACATGCCGCCGCACCTGCGCGCCCTGTGCGAGCAGATGCGCCACGACGGTCTGCCCGAGATCGCGGCGAGCCACCCGGCTGACTGGGGCATCCCCGTGCCGGTGCTGGGTTTCGAGGACCAACGGGTCTACGTGTGGTTCGAGATGGCTCCCGGGTACCTGCTGGAGTACGACGCGGGCGCTGCCCGCCCGGCGAGCGGGCCGGTGCAGTTCTTCGGCATCGACAACGGCTACTTCCACGCGGTGCTGTTCCCCGCGCTGTTCCTGGCCTGGGACGAGGACATCCCGTTGCCGACGGCCTTCGTGGTGAACGAGTTCTACCGGTTGGAGGGGAAGAAGTTCTCCACCAGCCGCCAGCATGCGGTGTGGGCGCTGCAGGGCTTGGCAGAGGCGGGTTCGGACGTGCTGCGCTTCCATGTGTTGCGGGACCGGCCCAACGGGCGGCAGACCAGCTTCGACCGGGGCGACCTGGCGCGGGTCCACGCGCACCTGGATACCACCTGGAACGCTTGGCTGCGGGGACTGGTCGATGCGGTGCAGAAGGAGACCGGCGGGGTCGTGCCGGAACAGCAGCCGGCTGGTGCCGCCTGGCAACGCCTCCATGGGCAGCTGGCCAGGCTGGTCGACGAGCTGCGCGAGTCGTACTCGGTCGCGGGGTTCGACCCGCGCCGCGCGGTGGACGTGCTCGACGAGGTAGTGCGCTGCACCCGCGACTTCGGGTTCGTGCAGCAGTACGAGCGTGACCGGCCGGCGGGGGCTCTCGCGTACCGGGCAGCGCTGGCCGGCCAGCTCGCCGTGGCCGCAGCGCTGGCCGCGTGGGCCGCCCCGGTGATGCCGACCGGCGCAACCCGGCTCAGCACGATGCTGGGAACCAAGCCCGGCCGCCGGATCGACGCCACGGCGCTGGCGCCGCCGCCACCGGAAACGCGGCTCGCCATGCCCGCGGGGCCGGTCTTCGGGAGCTGACCGGCGATGCCGCAAGGCGATGCGCTGCCGAAGGTCGCGGTGGTCGGCCCGCTCAGCGGGCCGAGGGCCGCCTGGGGTGAGCTGCTCACGCAGGGTATCGCCGCGGTCCCACACGCGCAGGTGCAGTGGGAGCTGTTCGACGACCGAGGCGAGGTCGCCGAGGCCGTTGCCAAGGCACGGGAAGTGGTCGCCGATGATGCGTATGCCGCCGTCGTCGGCCATTTCAACAGCACGGGCGCACGGCAGGCGCTGCCGGTCTACCGGGCAGCGGGCTTGCCGACGTTGTTGCCGCTGGCCACCGCCCCCGGGCTGCTTGACGGCATGCCCGGCATCGCGCTGCGCTTGTGCCCGAACGACATCGGCCAGGCGGCCGCGCTCACGCAAGCCTGCCGGAAGCGCGGGCAGCACCGGCTGTCCGTGGTCCACGACGGAAGCGGCTACGGCCGTCGGCTGGCTGCCTTGGTGCTCGCCGCTGGAGGCCTTGACGTGTCCGTGTCGGCGTACGAGGCGCCGCGGGAGGAGCCGCCTGACGGAGCCATGGTCTTCTGCGGCGTCCACCACCGTGTGGCCGAGCTGCTCCGGCTCGGGCCTCGACCACGATCGGGCGGCCTGGTCCTGGTCACGGACGACTGCGACGTCCCGGAGTTCGCCGAGCTGGCCGGATCGGCCGCGTCGGGTGCGCTGGTCGCTCGGCTGACTGGCGGCGCGCAAGGGCGGGTGGTGGCCGCGTTCGCCGCGCTCGCCTATGCGTTGGCCAAGCATCCTTCGTCCAGAGGCGCAGCCCTGCTCGACGTGTTACGCGGGGAGCTGGCGGGCAAGCTGGGTCCCGACGGTGACCCGGTCGGCGCGTCCTCGGGCACCGGCTGGGAGGTCGTGCCGGTCCCGCCGCGGATCGCCCGTCGTGGAGCGGCTCACCGGGGAACCGGTGTCGGGCAGCGGTACGACGTTGCCGTGGTCGGCGGGGGCGTGGTGGGTCGGGCGACCGCGGCCGAGCTCGCCGAGGCCGGCGCGCGGGTGGTCCTGCTGGACGCGGGCGCTCCAGGGTCCTCCGCGAGTACCGTCTCCGGTGCGCTGGTGCGGGCCTTCGAGCTGGGAGAACCGGCGCGGGACCTCGCGCTGCGAAGTTTCCGGCTGCTCTGGGGCCGACCCGAGCTGGCAACAGCGTACGGGTTCCACCGCACCGGAGGACTGGTCCTGTTCGGCGTGGACGACGTGGACGCCACAGCCGCCGGCGTGACCGCGCTACGGGCGGCCGGTGTGACGGCCGAGCTGCTGACCGTCGGCGAGCTCGTCCAGCGGTGGCCAGATCTGGACAGCGCCGGGCTGGCGGGAGCGGTCTGGGAGCCGGACGCGGGCTACGTGGTACCTGCCGTGGCGCTGGCCGCGTTGCTGGATCGCGCCCGGCGGGCCGGCGCGACCGTGTTGCCCGCTCAGCGGGTACGCGGGCTGGTGGGCGGAGTGGATGGTACGGCCGCGTGGGACGGCGGCGCGGGCCGGGCCGAGGTCGTCGTGGTGGCTGCCGGGTGCGCAACCCCTGAGCTGCTCGGCGCGCGCTGGCCGGCGGGTCGTCCCGCGCGGACCAAACGCATCCGGTACGGCATCTTCGAGCGCGGCAGCCGGCGGCTTCCCACCGTCGTCGACCTGACGACCGGGGTGTGGGGCCGCCCAGACGGGCGCAGTGGGTTCCTGGCCGGCCGCCCTGTCGAGGAGTGGGACGTGCCGGTGACTGCCGGGACCGAGCTGACCGGGAAGCACGTCGAGAGGATCCGGGCTGGAGCCGGCCAGCGGCTGCCATTCCTGACCACGGCGACATTCTTGGCCGGCAGGTTCGGCACTGATCTCTTCGTGCCCGACGGGCCAGTATTGGGCGTGGTGCCGGGAACGCCACGGACGGTGGTGGCGGCCGGATGGTCCGGAGCGGGATTCAAGACCGCCCCCGCCGCGGCCGTACACGCCGCCGCGGCCGCGCTCGGGCTGCTCGGCGAGGGCCTGCTCGGGCAATACCGGAGTATGGCAGGTCAGAGTCTCCAAGAGATGGAGACGGCCGGGTCGGGTACGTAGGCGACGAAGGTCCCTGTCTTGACGCTGTTGGCGAGGTGTCCTCCAAGGTCGCTGTCGTGGGCCGAGATGCGCCGGATGGCGGCCTTGATGGCCTTGGTGACGCTGACCCGCGCCCGCTCGGCGTCCGTAGCCACCTTCCGGTCACGGCCGCCCAGGCCGACTGCCTGCGCGAGCTGCTCGGTCAGCGCATCGATCTCCAGCTTCGCGCGGCTGATGCGTTCTTGGTCTTCCCAACGTTCGGCTTCCTCGAGCTCCTCGGCAAGCTCGGTGAACCGGCGCCGGTACGCGGTCTTGGCCTGCTGATCCAGGACCGCCTCTCCACCGTTATCCCAGCTGGGCGCCGGAGCGTGTGGTTCGCCATGCCCCCATGCGGCGAGGTCGAGCGCATGGAGCTCGCGGCCCGGATGTGCCATCAAGCGGGCGAGGTAGGCAAGCCCGCGCATCTCCTTGAGCCGGAACGGGCCAGTCCGATAGGCGATCGTCCAGTACTCGCCCTCCTTGCGGAAGACACCCTCCTGCGAGATCTTGGAGCCGGCCGTCTCCGCGGGTCCCCGTTGCGGGTCTGGCGGTATGACGGTCGCAATACCGCTGTGTCGAGGCCACTCCTGCAGCCGGATGCCGAGCGCCCGGGCGGTGGCGAGCGCCTGTTCCAGGTGCTCGTGCGCCCGTGCGTCATCGCCTGGCAGCCCGCGGGCGAGCAGCACTTGGGCGTAGTGGTAACGGCTGTTGGCCGTGAAGGGGGCGGCACCGATGCGGGTGTTCATCGCCATGGCCGCTTCGAGGTGGCGTGCTGCCTCGTCCCAGCGTGCCATCGTGGCGCAGAGCAGGCCCAAGTAGTGGGCGACCGCGCCGGCGCCCCCGATGCCGAGCCGGCTCACCGCGACATAGCCGGTCTCGTACGGCAGCAGATGCTCGTACAGTTTCGCCGCTGTCCGCGCATCACCGAGCAGGGTGCACGTGAGCGCCAGGAAGGTCAGGCTGCTCACCCACGTGAAATCGCGGGGGAGTGTCGCGAAGTCGTCGACGGCAAAGCGCTCGAGCTCGACCCGAGCCTCCGCCTCCCGGCTCGCCTCTGCAAGCGCATAGGCGAGGGTAGCGCGCCACCCCAACAGCGCGGGGTAGCGCTCCACCTGCTCGCGCAGCAGGCTCTCGAGCTCGGCGCAGCGCCCCTGCGCGAAGCGGATCATCGTGAGCGCGACCGGGAAGACCACCGTGACGCCTTGATGGTGGGCGCGCTGCCCGAGCGCCAGCCCTTGCTCGGCCAGCCGCTCCGCCTCCTCGAAACGGCCGATGAGCGCGGCTCGGGTCGCCTGCAGCAGGGGGACGTACCAGCGGTAGGTGAGCTGCCGCAACTCTGACGTCATACGGGCGTAGGTCATGATCTCCGCCTCGAACGCCGGCATGTCTCCGAGCTCGAGCAGGTTCCTGATGCGCAGGGTGCGGCCTTGGAGGGCCAGGGCGTGATTGCCCGACCCTTCGGCGAGCCGCACGACCTCCGTGGCGGTGGCCAGCCGCTCTGTGGGGCTTGCGAGCCCCCAGATCGCCACATGCTGGTCGTGGAGCACCGCCGCCAACGTCGCCGGGTCGCCGATCCGTCTCGCCATCGCGACTGCCTGCTCGCTCAGCGCCGCCCGGCGGTCCAGCGCGGGCGTGAAGATAAGCGCCTTTGCCAGCCTGGCCAGCACCCGAGCCCGCTGCGCGCTGTCGACGTCGTCGAGCACCTCCAACGCCTCCTCGAGCACGCGGACCTCGAGCTCGTCGACGATCCCCGAGGTGAACCCCATGCCAAGCCCGAGAGCAGCCTCCGCGAGCAGCTCACCCGCCCGAATGCTTCTGGCCAGGACAGCCGCCTCCTCGTAGGCGGCGCGCGCTGCGGGCAGCTCGCTCGCGGCCGTCTGCGCCGCCCCCAAAGCGAGGAGCAGCTCAACGCGCTTGACCGTCGCCGCCGGCTCGGCGATCTCCAGAAGGCGCAATGCAGAGGCGAAGTGGCTCGCTGCCTCTTCGTAGGCGAGCACGTTGATGGCCTGCTGGCCGGCCAGGATGGCGTACTCGGCAGCCTTGCCGGCGTTCCCATCGGCAGCGGCCCGCCCGTAGTGGTACGCGAGCGCACCCAGGTGGCCCTCGATCTGGTCGCGGTAGTGCTCCTCGATGGCCTGGCCGGCGAGACGGTGCAGGCGTACCTGTTGAGATGGACGCAACTGCTCGTAGCAGATCTCGCGGACCAGCGTGCAGGCGAACCGGTACCGCGTCGCTTCCTCTGGCAGCTCGTCCACCAGCCGGGCCGCAGCCGCCTCCTCGAGCAGCTTGGCTTGGCGCTCGTGGGACAGATCGGCCAGCGGCGCGACGAGGTCGAGTGAGAACTCATGGCCAATGACCGCAGCGGCGCTCAAGAGCTCGACGCACAGCGGTGACAGCTGACCGAGCCGGTGCTCAAGGACGTCTTGGACCCCATGCGGGATCCCGACCGTCCTCGGCTCGTAGCTGAAGGGATCGTAGAGCCGATCCTGTGAAGCCAAGAGCCGCGCGACCTCCCGCACGTAGAAGGGGTTCCCGTCGGTCGTCTGTTGGATGACCGTCACCAAATCCTGCTCCGGCTGCTCACCGGTCGCCAGGGCGAACAGCTCGGCGACCTCGGTACCGGACAGCCCGCGCAACAGCATGCGTCGGTGCTCGCTCGTCAGCTCGCCGAGGAGGGTGGCCAGCGGATGCGTCCGGGTGAGCTCGACATCGCGATAGAGGCCAACGACGAGCAGCCGGGTGCCGCGCAGCTCATGCGCCAGGAACCGCAACAGCAGCAGGGAGGGTTTGTCGCTCCAGTGAAGGTCGTCGAGGATGAGCAAGAGCGGCTGCGCAGCCGCGGCTTGCTTGAAACAGGTGGTGACGGAGTCGAACATGCGGAAACGGGCCTGTTCAGGCTCGAGTACGGGGCGCGCTGGCGTGTCGGTGACTCGCTCCGCGATTTCTGGCACGAGCCTCGCCACTTCGGCTGCTTCGTGCCCGAATTCCGCCATGACGGTCGCCCGATCACTATCACGGATATAGGCGCGGAGGAGTTGAACCCAAGGCCAGAAGGCCGGGGCCTCGTCTGCCCTCCAGCATCCGCTCCACAGGACTCGGACGCCCGAGCCGGCCGCATATGCGGCGAGCTCCTCCACGAGGCGGGTCTTGCCGATCCCTGGCTCACCAGTGACGAGGACGAGCACGCCGTGCCCGGCCGCAGCGGCGTCCATCAGGGTCGCGAGTTCATGCAGGTCACGGTCACGGCCGACAAACGCGCGCGTTTCCTCGCGGCCCTCGCTCGGTGCCCTAGCCATCCCGAGTCCCCCACCCTCATCGCTCCGCGAGCCCTCCACCAGGCGGTCGCTTTTCTTTAAGAGCTTCTCCTCAAGAGATGTAATACTTCCCGTTCTCATTCCGGAGTTCCGCAGTTGGGGCGGTCCGCACCTTTCCTCCGCATGCGGAGGAAAGCTGCACTCGCGGTCAGGGGTCAGTCGTAGATGGTGGGTCCCGGGCCGGCCGCGCTGAGAGTGGTCGTGGCGCGGTGGGGGCAGGTGATGGCCTCGATCGCTTCCCAGAGCGCAAAGCGCTCCCGCCGGTCGGGCCGGTCCTGCAGGGGCGTCAGGTACCGGAAGCTGTCGATCGGCGGGCCTTGCGGGAACAATGGCTCGAGTACGCCGATCGCGTCCGAGCCGAACCTCGCGAAGGCCGGGGTGCCCTCGTAGAGGTGGTAGCGGCAGAAGGCGGCGACGCGACCGACGAACAGCTCAGGCTCGCGGCAGACGGCTTCGAACGTGGCGATCACCGAGCCGAGCTGCTCTTGGGGATGATCGACGATGAGGTTGAAGCTGTACCGGAAGTCTGAGCGCTCGCCCGCGAACTCGGCCAGCCGCCGGAGCCGATCGAGCGCGACGGCGGCCGAGTAGCCCTTCGTCATCGACCCCAACAGTGCATCGTCGACGGCTTCCACGCCGATGAAGACCTGCCGGCAGCCGCCGCGATACAGCGCCTCGAGCACCGGGCGGTCGATCTTGTCCAGGCGAAGCCAAGCGAAGAAACGGATGTCCGGCACGTTGTCGCCGAGCGAGTTTCCCAGCTCGACCATCCGACGCCGTGATCCGTTGAACTCGTCGTCGGTGAAGAACACGTTGGTCACGCCGAGTGTCGCGACCTGGTGCTGCACCTCGCGCACGACACGCCCGGGCGTCTGCAGGAGGTAGCGCGGGTAGTCCACCACGTTGTGGCAGAACTCGCACTTCGAGTAGGAGCAGCCCCGCGACGTCTGCAGAGCGACGGTTCGGCGATCCGTGACCTTCGTGCCAGGCCGTGCCGCGGACACGTCGAAGGCAGGGTCGTACAAGGCGAGATCGAGCCCCGACCAATCGGCGAGCGGCAACGCCTCCATGTCGGCGTGCCCCGCGGGCGGTCCCGACTCGATGACGGCATCCCGCCACGGGCGCAGGTCGGCGCGGCCACCTCCCTGTCGCCACCACACACCAGGCGGAGGGGCGGCGCCACAGGCCAGCCCCGAAAGCAGTTGCTCGAGCGCCTCGTACGCCGGGGCGGGAACAGCGGCGTCGACCCACGGCGCGGCCCGCAGCAATTCCTCCGCGGTTCGCGCCGAGACGTGCGGGCCGCCGAGGACGATCAGCAGGTCCGGACGGGCGCCCCGCAGAAGCCTGGCGGCGTGGAGCGACGCGGCGACGTTGCTGATGGTCAGGCTGAACCCGACCCAGTCGTACGGTCCCCTCGCGACTTCACGAACCCGCTCGTCGAACCACGCCCGCAACGCGGCGGCCACGCGGCGCAGCGGATTGTCGGAAACGAGGCCGTCGATGTCGATCCCGTGCCAGAACTCGCGCACCAGCGATGAGGGGTGCGCTTCGATGCGCTTGGCGATGGCGGCGGCACCGCCGTCGTCGTGCCACGCCCAGGTCAGGGCTTCACCGAGGTAGGAGCGCTGTGATTGCATGAACAGCCGGGCGACGAGCACGTCACGGTCGTGGTCGTCGACTCCTGGCACTACAGCGGAGCGCAGCGCACGCCTCGCTTCGATGTTGAGGTCGAGCAGGTCGGTCCTGATGCCACGTTCTTGGAGGTGAGCGCGCAGGTAGGCGAGCCCGACCGGCGCGTTGGACGTGGAGTGGAACGGCGCGCAGACGAGCAGGCCGTGGCGGCGCGGGCTGGGGCTCCGACGCCGCCGGACGGTAAGCTCGGTGAGCGTCATCCGTCGTCCTCGCGGTCCCCGACGACGTCGAGCGCACCCTCGCGCACGAGCGCCTCGGTCAACTCGACCTGGGCAGCTCCTGCGAGTCCTGGCAGGTCACAGACGCGGAAACCGTCGCTGGAGAGCGCGGCCAAGACGGCCGCCAGCGCGCCCGATGCGACGCGAAGGGACACGTCACCTGGGAGTGTCACGACCACCTCGTCGCCGTCGCGCGAGACGTGGCACGTCACGTCGAGCCTTCGCCGGACCCGGGTGTCACGCGTGATCGAGGGGGGCGGCGCGAACCCTCCCCCCGCGCTCGCCGGCGGAAGGCTGAGTGAGCCGACAAACGCCCGATCGAGGTCGGAAAGAAGGCGCTCGATCGTCGATGGCGTCGCGTGCGCCTCGATCGCCTTTGCGATCCGCTCCCCAAGCGCGGCGGGCGTCTCGTCGCGCACGGTGGCGTCGACCTCTTCGAGCTCAGCCACGAGGCGGGAGAGCACGTCGCCCAAGACCACCGGCGTGATCCCGATCGTAAGGTGAAGCGAGGGGCCGTCGCCGCGTGCGCGGGCATGATGCTCGGTCCCCCGGCGGAGGTAGAGCACATCTCCTGGCTCGAGCGTGATGGCCGCCGGGCCGTCGGCCGGGGCGCCGACCGACCACTCTTTGACCCCCGCGATCTGGAACACGAGCACGTCGTGGTCGTCGCGATGGGGCGCAAGGCCCTCACCGCGAGGCGGTGATAGGTACGCATTGGCGCCGAGGCGCTTCGCCAGGCGTATCCCCCTCCCTGTCAGGTCCCGCTCGAGGCCGGTGCACAGCGCCCGCACGGGCGGCCAGCGCCGGTGCACTCGGGTGAGCAGGATCGACGCGCCTTGCTGGAACGCCTCGTACACGGCTCGCATCGACAATCCGCCGTCGGCCGCCTGCATGGAGGGCGGTGGTCGGCGGACGATCCTCTGTACGATCCCCACCCATCCCTCCGCAGCGCCCGTCGCCGTGGCGACGAGATGCTCCACATCACGCACCGACAAGATCTCCGCGAACCGGTCGGCCGCACTGGCGCGAACGTGGCAGGGTGCGCCGTCGAACGCCGCCAACAGCGTTTCGGCGGCGGCGGGACCGACGAGGTCGTGGAGCGTGGCGGTGTCCGTACTCACAAGCGGCTCCGTCGAAGTCGAGGCGCGAGCGCGATGTAGCGCTGCTCGTCACGCAGCACGAGCCCCAGCTCGACGAGCAGCGACAGGCACGCGTCGAGACGAGCCGCGCCCATCCCGAGCGCGGCGCCGAGCCGTGGTGCCGTCGTGACCCGAGCGCATCCGCGGAGCACCGCGGCGAGGTCGCCCTCGAGCACGAGCTCTCGTATGTCGGGCTGCCGGCGATCGACGATCCGTACGAACGTCCCGCCGTCGCGATACTCGAGCGCGCGAAGGCCCGCGGCGGCAAGTGTCGCGTGGTGCTCGCGCCAGTCCCGCACCTCGCGCGCCAGCTCGCCCCATGCGTCGTCGGCGTGGGGGGCGAAGCGACCCGCGACCGCGACGGTAACCGGCGCGTCGGCGAGGTGAGACGGCAGGAAGCGGTTGCGGGGGGTGGCGCCGCTCAGGTCGAGCCCGAACGTGACAGGATCCGCGTACATCGGGCTGCCGCGGTCGAGGTAGAAGCGCGAGAGGCTCGGTGGCCGGAAGCCTCGGAGCACCCGGGCAACAGCCGCACAGCGCGATACCGCCGCTGTATCCACGCCTGGCAGATGCGTGATCAAGTTGTACTGGTACGGCAGCGAGTACTCCTCGCAGAGCTTCATGGACTGGACATTCGCTGCCGCGGTGAGGCCTTTGTTCATCAGCCGGAGAGTTGGTGAGTCGAACGACTCGACGCCGAGCTGGACGCGCCGGGTGCCCGCGGCGGCCAGGAGTTGAGCCTGGTTGTCGTCGAGGTCGCAGCGAAGCTCGGCGAAGAGCGTGATGTCCTCGTCGAGCGCAGCCAGCGAGGTGAGCAGCGACCGCCCGAAGTCGTCCTTTGGGAGGTATGCGTCGACGAGGCTCACGTCGAGGACACGGTGCCTCGCCACGAGCGACCGCACGTCGTTCGCCACGGCCGACACCTCTTTCCTTCGGTGCCCGGGCGCTGTCCGGTACAGGCCGCAGAACGAGCAGCCGTCCGGCGTGCCAGTGTTGCGCCGATGCTCCCACGCGCAACCGCGCGATGCCTCGAGCGGTAAGACGACGCGATCTGGACCGATCGCTCCCGCGTCGGCGAGGCGAAAGTACTCCTCGTAGTCGGGAGCCGGCAGGGCGCCCAGATCGATCGAGGGTGCGGCTCCGGACGACCGCTCGACCTGACCCTCCCGCGTTCGATGCCACACCGAGGGGATCATCGATAGCGCGCCGGGGGTCCACGGTCGAGGCATCCAGGCGAGCGCCAGCAGGGGAATCTCACCCTCACCTTCGACCACCGCGTCGATCGACGGCTCCCTCGCCAGAAGCTCTCGCCCGCCGCCGGAGGGGAGCCCGCTCCCGCCGAGCACGACCGCGGCGGCCCCCGCGGACGCACTGACCAGCCGCGCCACGAAGATCGCGGCGGTCAGCTGTAACGCGCCGACGGAGATCGCGACGAGATCGAACTCGTCGAGTGCGATACCGGCCACCGCTTCCTCAAGCGCGGCCCGCGCCGTCTCGACCCCGGAGGTCGCGACCCACGCCAGCGCGTCGCGGTCGACCGTTTCCGAGTCAGCGGACGCGGCGAGGAGCTCGTCGCGCCGGTCGGGCTCGAGCACCGCCCCGTACACGGCCTCGGCCAGCTCGTATTGATCCGCCAGCGACGCGTAACGTTGATGGCCGATGCGCCTCGCCACGTCGAGGTGGAGATGTGACGCCCGCGCGTCCACGCCGTTCGCCACGAGATAGGCCTTGAGGACACCGACGGCGAGCGACGGCCAGTTCGCGAGCCGCCATGGCGGAGAGACGAGGAGGACGCGGCTCGGTCTCGCGTCCGCCCCGTCCTCGCCTTCGCGCATCAGCAGGATGGACCGCCGGGGTTCGAGATGCAGCCGTCCTTGGCAGCCAGGTCGCCACCCTGGTCCAGCGTGCTCGGGATGTCCCGGACCGGGACCTTCACCTTCAAACCCAGCCGTTCCAGCTGGTCGGCGACACCGTCGACGCCCTTCACCTTCAAGTCATGGATCAGGTTCTTCACGTCGAAGGGCTCAACCTCGCCGACCTGCTCCTCCTCCCTCGAAACCCGGATGTGCAGCGCGATCTCTTCGTACGTGTCGCGTGGATCACTACTGGATGACATATCGCTCCTCTCGTTGTCGGATCGATCCAGGTCGATCGCGGCTCATGAGCCGCCCGATGAGAACGCTCTGGCCAGGTTGCGCAGCTTCCCCAACTTGTCCCCGGCCGAGCAGGTCGTAACGCGGCGGTTCCCCGTACCCTTGCCGTTCATGACGCGGCACGTCCCGCCGCAGAGATAGCGGATGTCGCAACGATTGCAGCCGAGGGTGTGGTCGACGTCGTACTGCCCCGCCGTGGCGGCGATGCGAGCGATCAGGTCGCGGTAGGGACCGTCGTCGATGTGCGCGAGCGCGCCGTCCATCAGATGGCAGGGGTGGATCGAGCCGTCCTGACCGACGACCACTTGCTCCGCGTACCCACAGCTCGGGTTCCGGCGGGCGATGATCGGTTGGCGGCCGCCGTACACCTTGGTGAGCAGCTCGTTCACAACCGGCCGCGTCTCGCTCACCTCGAGCCCGTCGTTCAGCCCCTCAGCGCGGCCGTGCTCCGTGACGCCGAAACCGATCCGGAACTCCACGTCGTGGGTCGACCACCGGTCGGCGAAGGACAGGTAGTTACGGCGCAGATCGTCCCAGTTCTGCTCCATCGCGACGGTGTTCACGCGCACATGCACGTCGGTCTTTTCGAGGAGAAGGTCGACGGCATGCACCGCCCGTCCGAACGAGCCCGCCCCCCGCACCCGATCGTTCGAGGCCGGCGTAGGACCGTCGATGCTGACCTGCACCTCGTCCACGTACCGCGCGATGTCGTCGAGATACCTCGGTACGAGGAAGCCGTTGGTGAACAGCACGACCTTCACCCGCAGCTCATGCGCGTGGCGCATGATGGGTACGCAGTCGGGATGGAGGAGCGCCTCCCCACCCGTGAGGAGCAGCTGCTCGCCGCCGGTGGCGGCGAAGTCGTCGAGCAGCCGGCACCAGCGCTCGAGCGTGATCGACGAGTCGGTCGCCGCCCAGGGGCTGGAGTCCGCATAGCAGTGGACGCAGGTCAGGTTGCACTTCTGCGTCAGGTGGATCCGCATGAACCGGTGAGGGGCAGCAACCTTGGCGTCCGTCCGGCCGCGGATCCCGCGGACAAAACCCTTCTCCGCGAGACGCTGAACGACGCGCGCGACAAGCACGAGGACGCCCCCCACGTCCTGGTCGTCGAGCTCGCCGGCGAGCCGCTGGACACAGCCGGCCGGGGTCGCGCCTTCGACGAGCAGGCGCATGACCCGCTCCTCGTCACCGTTGAGCACGACGATGGCGGCCGACGGCACGACCACCCAGACGTGCAGCCCATCGATCCGCCGGTAAGAGAGGTCCCCGGCGAGGGGCACCGGGCGGCCGAATGAGACCTCCGACTCGCCGTCGTCGCTCTCGGAGGCCGGTGGCTCGTCGCGGACGGCTGCCGCGGGCTCGACGCGCTCGTGTCGCGTGACCTCATCGAGCCATCGCCGGCCATCCAACCACTCCTGCGACAACTGGTCATCGCGTGGAGGGAGGTACGCGTCGGTGGGCGCGGTGATCTGTACAAGCCGCAGCTCGGAGCGGTAGGTCCGCTTGGGCGGGACCGGGGAGGACGTCCTGGTGCGACCGTCGGCGTGAACGCGATTGGAGCCGTCATCCACGATGACCCCCTGTCGAAGGCCCCAGCAACGCTGACCATCTACTCTAACGCGCTGATTCGTCGGAGGAAAGCAAGATTCGGTCAGTAACGTCAGTAACGTTCAGTAAGGTCAATAAGGGAAGTCGCGCTGCGGACGGTACTGGTCTCCGCCGAGGATCCGTCGCAGCTCGTCGCCCGGCTCCTCGATCGCGTCGAGCTGGAGGCGCATCTCCTCCTGCGGGACGCAGAAGGTGTGCGTGTACGTCGCGAGCAGTGCGCACCGGAGCGCATCCGTCGTGTTCGGCCGCGACGTATGCCACCAGGCGCCGTGCGCGAAGATGACGCTTCCCGGGGGACCCGTAAGGACCACCGAGCCTTCGACTGGCCGCCCCTCATATGGAGGTAGGGCGCCCCGCCGGTGCGACCCGGGGATTCCCGCCGTGGCGCCGTTCTCGATCGTGAACTCGTCGAGGAACCAGATGTTCTGCCCCGTGAGGGGCATCGAGGGCCACGGCGGGGTGAGCGTCCAGTACGGGTGGTCCGCGTGCCAGTAGAACTCGGTCGCACCGGGCCAGAGCGCGTTCGCGGTGAAGGTGGAGCAGATGGCGTCAGGCGAGAGGAAGCGCCGCCACACCGCCAGGGCGAGCGGGTCGAGCAGCGCCCGGTGGAACGCGGCGTGCTTCGCCGCGAGGTGGAGGACGCGTTGGTGGCCGGTGTGGTGGCGATTCTGGGGCTCGAAGTGGAGGAGCAGCTCGACGAGCTCGCGCATCTCGGCGACCGCGTCGTCGGGCAGGACCGAGGTGACGACGCAGAAGCCAACCTCCTCCAGTGCCTGGAGCACGTGCTCGGCCAACGTGTCGACGGACTGCTCCGTGGCGCCGCCCGCGGAGGCGTCGAATCTGTAGGCGTCGGCGTCGCGGGTCGTCACATCAGCCGGGGCCCAGAGATCCACGAGACGAGCGCGCGGCGCCGGCCCGCGGTCACGGCGGTGACCCGGTGGTAGACGAACGACGGCAGCACGATGACCGTGCCGCGATCGCGGGGCGCGGCGGTGACCTCTATGCCGAAGACCTCCAGGTCTCCGCCTTCGTAGTCCCCATTCTCGCTCAGCTGAACGATGGCGGTGAGCTTCCGTGGCGCCGTCGACCGCTCGTGGCTGTAGTCGTCGTGCCAGTGGAAATGTCCGTCGCCAGGCGTGTACTCGCAGTAGTGCGCTTCCCTGGCGAACCCGGTGATATCAAGGTGGAAGTACGCATCGTTCGCGGCCACGGCGTACGCCCAGAGAAGGTCGTAGATCCAGGACGCGCCGCTCGCGCCGTCGCCATTCGCGGGCACCATCTGGACCGTACAGGCGCGATGGCGCGGGTAGCGATCGTCCCCGACCGTCGTCGGCGGGGCGATGGGCAATGCTCGGCACGCGCCCACGATGCGGTCGCAGAGGACCCCGTCGAGCGGTGTAGCCGAGGCGACCATGCCGAGATGGTCGACATCGCACGCCCCGCTCCTGAAGAGGCGACGGGCGTCTTGCGTTGTCGTCGACGTGCTATCGGCCACGCTGCTCTCCCGACCGGGATCTGGTGCAGGTGACGAAATCTACGACTTTCCTCCACGCGTCGCCACATCTCGCTCGTCCCGTGCCCGGCGGCTCACACGCTCTATCTAGTGGCCCGTAGCAGAGATTCCTTTGGGTGCGGCTCTCCTGGAGTGAACGTGGGGTGCGTGTGATCAGGGGTTTGGCGCAGAGCATGGGCGGGCTATGAGCTGTTGCCGCGATGTTCCGGGTTGGCGCGCTCGAACGCGAGCGTCCTCGCCGCCGACCTCCACTAAGAACGTGTTGAGAACCGGATCAGCGCTCGTTCCGGAGGCTTTCAGTGCTGGGATGCAACTTTCCTCCGGATCCGCAGGAAAAATGCAGTCGAGCGGTCCGGCAACGCAGTTGAGCTGCAACATTCCCTCGCATGAGGAGGAAAGTCGCGAGCCGGCCTCCTCGCCCGCCGAAGTTGTCCGCGAGTCGGCGAAGTCGGGCGGGTGGGTCCTCGCCGACGTTCTCAAACACGTGCTAAGGGACTTGGACCCGCTGAGTTGATGCGCGTGAGCCAAGTTCGTGAGTCATTTCCCCGCAGGTTCGCCCAACTTCGACTTGGGGACGTATATGACCCGAAGTCGAAGTTGGGGGACGTGCCATGCTCGTCGGGCAGGGGCCAAGCCCCTAGGTGCATCTGCGGGCCTATACACGCGCCACAGCACAAGCCCTCGGCGGGCACGCGGCTGAGCCATCGCGACGGGGACACCCACGCGCATCCGCGCGCGCTCGACCTGCCATCACCGGCGCACGTCCAGAAAACCCGCCAGCAGGGACTACCCGTGCCGTTACAGGCATATTCGCCCGCACCAGCACATCGGCGGTCGCGCTGGCGCGCCCGGCAGAGCGCGGACCGCCGATCCCAGCACAGCGCGCCGGCTGCGTCGGCGGCCACTCCAGAAGAGCCGCACCCGATTCCTTTGGCATTCGACTGCGCCTGCATCGCAGTCTCGGTGCACAAAGGACCTCTTCTACGGACCGGTATGATTCGGCGGAGTTCGACGGATCAGAATTAAGGGTTGAAGGGATGACGAGCGTGGCCGAGGGACGGGCAGCATACGATTTCACACTGCCTGATGATCGGATAGCCCAGGAGCCGCCGGAGGCGCGGGGAGGTGAGCGGAGTGATGCCAGGCTTCTTGTACTGGACCGTGGGCGTGATGTCGTTGAACACCGGGCGTTCAGGGAGCTGAGCTCGTTCTTTCGCCCCGATGACGTTCTGGTGCTCAACAACGCGAGGGTAATCCCGTCGTTCTTGAGGGGGAAGGACACGAGTGGGCGCGATGTAGCGGTCAAGGTTTTTTCACCGATGGGGGACGGCACGTGGCATTGCCTGGCGTCCCCGGATGAATCGTGCGATAAGGGCTCCACGTTCTCATTTGGCGGCGGAGACCTCACGGGGAAGCTCTTGCATGAGGAGTGGCCCTATGTGTGGCGCATCGCACTTAGTCCTCAGGGGACAGACGCCCTCTACAAGGTCGCTCAATATATCTATCCCCCCTACCTGAAGCAGGTCCCCGCGGATCCCGAATACTTCCAAAATGCCTATGCCTCACGCCCCGGTGCCACCACCCTCCCATCGGCAGGTCGGAAGTTTACTCACAAGATGATCGAAGAGATCACGCAACTTGGAGTGGCGGTCGTGGAGCTGACCCTCGACATTGCGCTTAGACCCGCGATTGAGGGGTTGGGAAAGAATGCGGCAAGAGCAAAGAAAGAGGCGGTCGATGCCTGGCCGCCCATGCACTACGAGCGTTACGATGTGCCTATAGAGGTGGCGGATGCGATCAATGAACGGCGCCGGAGTGGCGGGAGGGTCGTGGTGTGCGGAACGTCAGTGCTCCGCACGCTCGAGACTCTCACGGACCAGATGGGGCGTGTCTACCCTGGGCGTGGCTGGACTGGGCTCTTTATCACCCCCGGGCACCGGTTCCGAGCCTGCGACGCCTTCTTGACCAACTTCCACCGCCCGAAGAGCACAGAGCTCCGCCTCACCGCGGCGCTCGCCGGCCGGGAACGACTGCTCGACGTTTACCGGCAAGAGGTCATCCCGCGCGGCTATCAGTTCTACGAGTTCGGTGACGCGATGCTGATCGTGTAAGCGAGTTGTGTGCTGGATCCCGGCGGTATAACGCCGGGATCCAACACACAATGACACGACACCGCTGCCGACGAACGCCACGCGCGCCCTCGCGAGCACCCCCGGCCTTTCCAGCCCGCACGCGATGAAGACTGCGCTCAGCGATCGAGACAATGACTTTCATGCCCTCGGCGCGATCATGTTCGGCAGCGTGATGCTCGCTACCGGCATCACCGGCTTCCACCCTCCAGCTCGTGGCCGTTTCCTCGACGAGCTCAAGGCTGATCTCGGCCTGCGGGACGAGCTGGTCTCCCTCATGAATGACCTGATGGAGCCCTCCACACCCGACAGCCATAATCCCGGCATCGTGATCAAGCGGATCGAGGAGCTGCCAGTCGGAACAGCAACCGCGCTCATACTTGAGTTCACCGGTTCGTCTAAGTGCTTGTATTTAGCTTCCTATACTGCTAATATAAGGAACATGAGTTCGATTAACGGGGGATCGGCGGTGGACGCGCTGGTGTCAGCATGCGATCGGCTGGCCGCGCGTGACCTCGCGGTGTTGGACCAGGCACGGTTGCGGGCGGATGTGGCGGTGCTCACATGCGTGGCGGCGCGGGTAGCGGGGGAGCGGTTGCGGTGTGTGGCCGAGGTCGCCCGCCGGGCCGAGGTCGCCCGCCGGGGCGAGGATGCCGCTGAAGGCGTTGAGGCGGCGCGGTTGCTGCTGCGGACCGCAGCGCGGTTGTCGGGTGGGCAGGCGGTGCGCCAGGTGCGGTTGGCAACCGCGTTGACCCAGCCCGAGTTGGCGAGCACAGCGGCGGCGTTAGCGGCGGGGCGGATCAGTCCCGGCCAGGCCGAGGCGTTGGCGCGGGCGGCGGGCTCCCATCCAGAGTTGATCGCTCGAGCGCAGGGCGAGTTGGTGGAGTTGCCGGCGGGGATGGACGACCGGGCGTTCCGTGAGGTGCTGGCGGATCGGCGGCATTCCGCTGATCCGGAGCCGGAGGAGCGGGAGTCGTGCGATCGGTACGTCGCTCGCCGGTTGGTCATATCGGCTCGGGATGACGGGATGACCCACCTCGACGGCCTGTTGGACCCGGTCGAGGGCGCGTTGGTGCGCTCAGCGTTGGACGCGCTAGCCGGGCCGGACCCGGCCACGATGCCCGACGAGCAGCGGCGAACCCCCAAGCAGCGCAACGCCGACGCGCTCGTGCAGCTGGCCCGCAGTGCGCTGGCGCATAAGGACGACCTACCAACCGTGGCGGGACTACAACCCCGGGCGACCGTGTTCCTCACCCCGGAGACGTTGGCCGGTGAGCCCGGCTCGCCAGCCGCGCAGTTGGATTGGGTGGGGCGGATCTGTGGGGCGACGGCCAGGTTGATCGCCTGTGACGCCGACGTCGTGCGCCGCAAGATCACCCTCAACGGGCGGACCTTGTGGCTGGATGTGCGGCGGCATCCCAGCCCCGCGCAGCGGTTGGCGGTGATCGAGCGGGACCGGACCTGCCGGTTCACCACCCCGGATGGGGTGCTTTGCGAGCGGCCCTGGCAATGGGGCGACATCCACCACGTCGAACACCATGGGCGCGGCGGACCGACACTGACACCCAACCTTTGCCTGCTGTGTGCACATCACCACCACGCGGTGCACGAAGGTGGATGGACCGTCACCGGCAACGCGGATGCCGTCCTGACCTTTCACCCACCCCCGGGCCCGCCGCGCCGGCCGCGTCCCCGACGGGCCGAGGGCTCCAACCGCCCGCCGCCCCGACCGGACAGAAGGCGTCGGGAGAGGAGCCGTCGTGACCGCGACCCTTCTCAGCCTGTCCTGACCGAGTAGCGCCTGCTTGGCGGAACCCTGCTCCATCGCACCTTGACAACTCAATAGTGAAAGCCGTGGTCCTGAGGGTTGGCGGGCGCCCGCCAAAGGCGGCTCGTGCTGTGCGTGCCATGCTGGGTGGTCATGAGCACGGGATGGTCGATGACGCGCGGGACGGGGATGAACTCTGGGGCTTCCCGGGTGCGCCACGGGGCTCCAGACGTCAGCGGGATGCGGCGCTTGCCGAAGGGGTTGGTGGGGCGGGTGTGGCGGGAGTTCGCCAGGCCCTACCGTGGCAAGCTGCTCCTGTTGCTGCTCACGATCGCGGGAGTGTCGATCCTCGACGTGCTCCCGGCGTTGGTCGCGGGTGCGTTCGTCAGGACCATCAGCGAAGGCGGGCCCGCGGCACTGGGACGGTTGAACGTGCTGTTCCTCGCGTTCGTAGGGCTCGCCCTCGCGAGCGCGGGGTTGTCGCTGCTGCAGCGGTGGGCGTCGGCCTGGGTCGGCGAGCATCTGATCCTGGACCTGCGTCGTTCGCTCTACGACCACGTCCAGCGCATGCCGCTCGCGTTCTTCACACGCACGCAGACCGGAGCGCTGATCAGCAGGTTGAACAATGACGTGATCGGTGCGCAGCGGGCGTTGACCGGAACGTTCGGCACGCTGACCGCGAACGTGGTCCAGGTGATCGCTGCCTTGAGCATCATGTTCGCGAAGAGCGCGCCACTCACGTTGCTCACGTTGTCGGTGCTGCCCCTGTTCGTGTTCTTGGCGAAACGGGTGAGCGCGCGCCTCCAGGCGCTCACGCGGGAATCGATGGACCTCAACGCATCGATGAACACGGTGATGACGGAGCGCTTCAACGTCGCGGGGGCCTTGCTCGTCAAGCTGTTCGGGCGCCCGGAGGACGAGGCCGAGCGGTTCGGCGAGAAGGCCGCTCGGGTCACTGACGTCGGCGTGCGCTCCGCGATGGTCGGCCGCATGTTCTTCGTGATCCTGATGACCGTGGGGATGATCGGGACCGCGGTCGTCTACTGGCTCGGCGGGCGGATCGCCTTGACGAGCGGGACGTTCGACGTCGGCGAAGTCGTCACGTTTGCGCTGCTTGTCCAGAGGGCGTACTCGCCGCTGGCGGCGCTGACCAACGCGCCGGTCGAGGTGCTCACCGCGCTCGTCAGCTTCGACCGCGTCTTCGAGGTGCTCGATCTCCGCCATCCGATCGCCGACCGCGACGGCGCGATCAGGCTCGAGTCCCCGCAGGGGAAGGTCAGCTTCGATCGCGTGTGGTTCGCGTACCCCTCCGGTGCCGACTCGTCCCTCGCGTCTCTGGAGGACGGTTTTCGCCGGGTCCTCGACGCGACGCCTGGCCCCGTCGTGCTCAAGGATGTGAGCTTCACCGCGGAGCGGGGACAGACGATCGCGCTCGTCGGCCCCTCCGGCGCCGGAAAGACAACGATCTTGGGGTTGGTCTCCCGTCTGTACGACGTCAGCGAGGGGGCAGTCCGCATCGACGGGCACGACGTGCGCGAGCTGACCCTGTCCTCGCTGTCGGGCGCGATCGGCGTGGTCAGCCAGGATCCGCACATGTTCCACGACACGGTGCGAGCGAACCTCCGCTTCGCGGATCCCGGCGCGACCGAGGACAGGCTCGTCGCCGCCTGCCAGGCCGCGGCGATCCATGAGGTGATCGCGGCGCTGCCCGACGGCTACGACACGGTGGTGGGGGAGCGGGGGTACCGGCTCTCGGGAGGTGAGAAGCAGCGGCTGGCGATCGCGAGGGTGCTGCTCAAGGACCCTGCCGTCATCGTGTTGGACGAGGCCACGGCGCACTTGGACAGCGAGTCCGAAGCGGCCGTCCAAGAGGCGCTGCGTGTCGCCCTGGCAGGACGGACCTCGCTCGTCATCGCTCACCGGCTCTCCACCATTCTGGGTGCCGATCAGATCCTGGTCGTCGACGATGGGCGCATCGTCCAGCGTGGCACCCACGAGCAGCTTGTCCGAGCCGAAGGGCTCTACGCCGACCTCTATCGGACACAGTTCGCGAACGCATGATCGTATGAGGGGAATTCGCGGCCCGTCGCTACACTAGGCAGCGACGAGCGACGGCGCTTCCACGTTCATGGTTATTCCGGGTGTTCCGGGACTTATGACGCGGGCGCCGTCTTCTCTTTTGCAAGCTCGCCTGGACGCCAAGGAGCGAGGATGACTGGCCTCTACGACCCTCGGTTCGAGCGCGACGCATGTGGCATCGGCTTGGTCGCCGACGCGAAGGGACAGGCGACGCGGCGGATCGTGGACGCCGCGCTCGAGGGTCTCTGCGGCGTGATGCATCGCGGCGCGGTGGCCGCCGACGCGAAGTCCGGTGACGGGGCGGGCCTGCTGCTGCCCCTGCCGCAGGCGCTGCTCGCGCGTGAATGGTCCCCTGAGCAGGGGGCCGGGGGGAGGCCCCCCAGCGATATCGACCCCGGCCGGCTTGGCGCGGCGATGTGCTTCCTCGATGGAGGAGAGGATGCCCGAGCGGATTGGGCGCGTGCGGCGGCGAAGGGCGCCGTCGAAGAGGCGCTCGCCGGTGAGGGATTGCCGATGCTTGGCTGGCGTGAGGTGCCGGTCGTCCCCGAGGTGCTCGGTGACGCTTCACGCGTGCAGATGCCATATATCGTCCAGGCGCTGTTCACTCGTCCGGCTGACCTCGACCCGGAGATCGCGGAGCGCCGTTGCCTTCTCGCGCGCAAGCGAGCTGAGCAAAGCTGCCGTGAGGTGGGGGCAAGCGCCTACTTCGTCTCGTGGAGCCTGCGGACGGTCACGTACAAGGCGATGTCACGGGCCGACCAGCTGGTCGAGTTCTACCCTGATCTCAAGGACCGGGACTGGACGGCGTGGTTCGCGATCTTTCACCAGCGGTACTCGACGAACACCATGCCGACGTGGGAGCGCGCGCAACCATTCCGGTTCCTGTGCCACAACGGCGAGATCAACACGATCGAGGGCAACGTCAACCTGATGGGCGCCCGAGTCGGGAGGCTGGGCGCCGACTGGCCGGAGCTGGGTGACCGTGGGGAGAGACTGCTCGAGCCGCTGATCGAGGGCAGCAACTCAGACTCGGCGAAGCTCGACAACGTGCTGGAGTTCCTGGTGCGCGGCGGGCGGGGCATCGACCACGCGATGGCGATGCTCGTCCCGCAGGTCTGGGAGGGCCGTCGGGATCTCCCCTCGCGGGTCCGGGACTTCTACCGTTACCACGCCGCTCTGGTGGAGCCATGGGACGGGCCGGCGGGGCTCGTCTTCGCCGACGGGCTCCGGATCGCCGCCAGCCTCGACCGTAATGGGCTCCGCCCCCTGCGGTACGCGGTGTGCGAAGACGGCTTCGTGGTGGCCTCCTCCGAGGTCGGGGCGGTGTCGACACTCGGGCACGGGACGGTCCGCCGAGCCCGGCTCGGTCCAGGGCAGATGGTGCTGATCGACCCCCGCCAGGGCGGCGTCATCGAGGATTACGAGGTGAAGCGCAGGCTCGCCGCGTCGCAACCCTACGGTGAGTGGCTGCGCGACCATCAACGCACGGTCGGTGTCGGCCAACCCGCCAGCGGGGTCATCGAGGACCTCCTACCGCGCCAGATCGCCTCGGGGTACACGAAGGAGGAGGAGACCTCGGTCTTAAGGCCGATGGCGACGACCGGCAAAGAGCCGGTCTCGTCGATGGGCGACGACACCGCACTGTCGGTCTTCACGGGCCGGAGCCGGACGGTCTACCAATACCTGAAGCAACGGTTCGCTCAGGTGACGAACCCGCCGATCGACCACCTGCGCGAGTGGCAGGTCTTCAGCCTCCGCACTCAGCTGGGCCCGCGCCAACCGATCCTCTCAGAGGTTCCCGAGGCGGCGCGCGTGCTCGAGCTGGATGGGTTCATCATGTTCCCGGATGGCCTCGTGGACCTGATACTCGCCCCGAAGATCCCGTTCACGGTCGCCGGGCTCGACGCCACGTTCCCCGTTCGCGAAGGTCCCAAAGGCCTGCATAACCGTCTGGTCACGTTGGGCGACGAGGCGGTCGACGGCGTCCGGCGTGGCGCGGCGCTCCTCATCATCAGCGACCGGTCGATGGGTGTGGACCGGGCCGCCGTTCCCGCGGTGCTTGCCGTGGGCGCCGTCCATCACCGGCTGGTCGCGGAGGGGCTGCGCACGCAGGCGAGCGTGTTCAGCGAGACCGACGAGGCCCGTGACACGCACTCGTTCGCGTGCCTGCTCGGCTACGGCGCCGATGTGATCTGCCCGCGCCTCGCGCTGGAGTCCATGGCGGAGCTCGCCGATAGGGGCCGGATCGGGGGGGCCAACCTCTCGGCGGGAGAGGTCCAGGACCTCTACCGGCGCGCCGCCGAGGAGGGCGTCCTGAAGATCATGTCGAAGATGGGGATCTCGACGCTGGACAGCTACCGGTCCGCCCAGATCTTCGAGGCGGTGGGGTTGTCTGGCGACGTCATCGAGCTCGCCCTGCGCGGCACGCCGTCCAAGGTTGGTGGCATCGGCCTCGACGAGCTGGCCGAGGACGTCCTGGACCGCCACGCCGACGCGTTCGCGCAGAACCCCCGCATGGCTCGCCCCGGCTACTTCAAGTTCCGTAAGGGTGGCGACTACCACGCGACCAACCCCGACGTCGTCGACGCGCTGCATCGGACCGTCGGGTTGGAGGGCGATCTGCAACCGCTCGCGAGCTCGAACGGCAACGGCCACGCGTTGAAGGCCGCGCACCTGCTGTCCATGGCGACCGATCAAGGGCGGTGGGAGCTGTACCGGGAGTTCGCGCGGTTGGTGAACCTGCGGCCCCCGGACGAGCCCCGCGACCTGCTGGAGCCCGTACCCGCGGCCGAGCCGGTCGCGCTCGCCGAGGTCGAGCCCGCCGCCTCGATCGTCCAGCGGTTCTTCACCGGGGCGATGTCGCTCGGTGCGCTGTCACCGGAGGCGCACGAGACCCTCGCGGTCGCGATGAACCTGCTCGGCGGCGCGTCGAACTGTGGCGAGGGGGGCGAGGACCCGGCCCGCTATCGCAAGCGGGGAAGCGCGCGGGACCCGAACTCTAAGGCCAAGCAGGTCGCCTCGGGACGGTTCGGCGTGACCCCCGAGTACCTCGCGTACGCCGACGAGATCCAGATCAAGATTGCCCAGGGCTCGAAGCCGGGAGAGGGCGGCCAGCTTCCTGGGCACAAGGTGAGCGAGCTGATCGCCCGCCTGCGCCACACGCAGCCTGGCGTGGCGCTGATCTCGCCGCCGCCGCATCACGACATCTATTCGATCGAGGACTTGGCCCAGCTGATCTATGACCTCAAGCAGGTCAACCCGTTCGCGAGCGTGTCCGTCAAGCTGGTGTCTTGCGCCGGGGTAGGGACCGTGGCCGCCGGGGTCGTGAAGGGGTTGGCGGATGCGGTCCAGATCTCTGGCTGCGATGGGGGAACTGGCGCGTCCCCGCTGTCCTCGATCAAGCATGCCGGCCTGCCCTGGGAGCTTGGGCTCGCGGAGACGCAGCAGACCCTGATCGCGAACGGGCTGCGCAGCCGGGTGCGGCTGCAGGCTGACGGAGGGTTCAAGACTGGCCGTGACGTGCTGATGGCGGCCCTGCTGGGCGCCGACGAGTACGGGTTTGGGACCGCGGCGTTGCTCGCCGAGGGCTGCATCATGGTCCGGGCGTGCCACCGGGATACGTGTCCCGTGGGCGTGGCGACCCAGCGGTCCGACCTGCGGGAGAAGTTCCGGGGCACGCCGGAGATGGTGGCCACGTACCTGCTGTTCGTGGCTGAAGAGGTTCGTCACGAGCTGGCGGCGATGGGCCTCCGCTCGTTGGACGAGGCGATCGGCCGCGTGGAGCTGCTGCGGGTTCGGGACGTGTCGGAGCACGCGCGAGCGATGTCGCTGGACGTGAGACCGCTGCTCGCGGACCCCGGCCCTGGCCCCCGCCGGTACCTTGAGTCGCTCCCGATACAAGCCCCCCGTGGTGAGCTGGGTGACCGGGTCTTCGAGGACGCGTTCGAGTCGGTCTTCCAGGGCACGTTCCTCTCGCTGAAGTACGACATCCGCAACACCGAGCGGACCGTAGGCGCCCGGCTCGGTGGGGCGATCGGGCTGGAGTTCGGCGGCCGGGTTCCGGACGGCAGCGTCTCGGTGCGGTTCGCTGGCGAGGCGGGCCAAAGCTTCGGCGCGTTCTTGTCCGACGGCGTGGAGTTCGTCCTGACCGGCGAAGCGAATGACTATGTCGGCAAGGGTATGGCCGGGGGACGTATCGTGATCCGCCCGCCAGCGGACGACGCGGGAGAACCTGTGCTACTGGGGAATACGGTGCTGTATGGCGCGACGGGCGGTGAGCTGTTCGTGGCCGGGCGTGCGGGCGAGCGGTTCGCCGTGCGGAACTCCGGCGCGGTCGCGGTCGTGGAGGGAGCGGGCGAGCACGCGTGCGAGTACATGACCGGCGGCGTCGTCGTGATCCTCGGCCCTACCGGCAGCAATCTCGGGGCCGGAATGACCGGTGGCGAGTGCTTTGTACTGGACGAGACCTCGCAGATCCTGGCGCGCGTGAACAGCCAGCTCGTGGAGTCCCGCCGGCCCGAGGGAGCCGAGCTGGCACGCTTACGTGACCTGCTCGCCCGCCACGCCGAGCTGACCGCATCGGTCCGGGCGAAGGCCTTGCTGGACGACTGGGATACGACCTCCGGCACGTTCTGGCGCATCGCGCCGAAAGGCGAGATCGCGCGTGTCGAGGCGGTCCACGAGGGCTCAGTCGCCGCGACGGCATAGAAGAACCCTGGCGGGCTGGGCAGGGGTGAGGGGGAGGGGGAGGGGGGAAGGGAAGGGGCGCTACCTCCGCCTGCCCAGCCGCTAGGGCCTGTCGGACCAGCGTTCCTGTGCCATAGCGGGCTGGCTGTTCAGGCGCGGGGTCACGCTCACCATCACTCGACCTTTGGGTAGGTAGGTTGCGTTGACCCTGAGGTCGCAACAGGCTGCACAAGGCTGGGAGGGGGGCCATCGGGACGGATAGAACTCTGCTCGGCGCTTCCTTGCGCCGCACGAGCTGCATACGACCCATCGATCCATGAGATGACTCCAGTGACGAAGCGAGTCCGGATGGCCTGCTCCTCGAGCAGCGAACGGTGGGAGGCACAGACTCCCATGGCCTTTGAGATCGGTAGGGGGCACGCCCGGGGGCAATTTGCAGACGGATTTTCCTTCACGGAAACTCTTACCGCATAATGAAACCACGATGGAGCGTGTGGTCACCGAGATGCGGATCCGCCGCGAGGTCCAAGGGTGGACGCGGTCGGACGTCGTTGTCCAGATGCAGCTTATTTGCCCAGATGCTTGCGATTTGGACGAGAACGTTCTTAAACGTTGGGAGATGCGAAGAAACGAGCCAAATAGGCGGTTTCGACCGTTCCTCTGCCAGATCTTCAGCGCGAGCGATACCGCGGAGCTGGGAGTGGGCAAAAGCTGGGCGGCTTGGCCGCATTGGACCGAGGCCACCGACGCGGAGAGGAACGCCGAAGTGAAACGCCGCGTGATGTTGCGAGCGGCGGGTTTGGTGGCGGTCGGGGGACTCCTTCCCCGGGGGACTCCGCTGACGGAGTCCGAGCGGCTCGACTCGAGCTGGCTGCGGGATGCGGAGTCCACGACCGATCTGCTCGCCCGCGCGTACGGGACGACTGCACCTGGCATGGTTGCCGGCCCGGTGCTCGCGCATCTCGACAAGCTGCGAAGCTATGTCAACGCGCCCGGCCTTCCCTCGGACCGCGTACGACTGCATCGCGCGATCGCCGACACCGCCGCGTTCGCCGCCCTTCTGCAGTTCCGCCTGGACCGGTTGCAGCCGTCGGCGGAGCTCTTCGCCATCGCCGAGCGGCACGCCCGTGAGGCCGCCGACGACTTGCTCTTGGCACAGGTGCTGGGAGTCAACAGCTACCTCCACTCGACCGTCGTCAGCGGCGGGCTCCGAGGCAACGCTCGTGTGGCACTACGCATGCTCGAGGAGGCGAATGACCTCCTTCCGGCCGCGGCCCCGTGCCATTCGCGGGCGTTACTGGCGGCTCGGCTCGCCGAGGAACGCGCGAGCATTGGCGACATCCAGGGTTGCCACCGCGCGCTGGGGCAGGCCGGGTCGCTGCTCGACGGGAACGGCGATGACGGCACCCTTGGGTTCTTCAGCAATAACGGGCTCTACTCGTTGTGGAACGAGGCCTACTTCGACGGCTTCCGAGGCGTATGTGAGGTCCTACTTGGTGAGCCGACCGCGGTGGACGTGCTTTCCGCGACGCTCGGGAACACTAGCTCGGGCGTCCGGAGGGTCATCGTGGTCACGGACCTCGCCAGCGCGTACGCGAGCGCCGGTGATCCCGCCCAGGCCGCCGCGAGGCTGGGCGAGGCGTGCACGCTCGCGAGCGAGCTGCGTTTCCCAATGGCGGTCCAGCGGATCATGGGAGTGCGCGCTCGGTTTGATCCCCGCTGGGCGGACCTGCCATTCGTTCGAGAGTTGGACGACCGCCTGCGCGTCGCGGTGTGACGGTTCATGCGCGAGCGGTCCGGGTCGCGCTCGCTTGGGCCGTAGGAAGGATGAGAACCTCCGCGATCTGGACGTGAGCGGGGCGATCGGCGACCCAGACGACGGTTTCCGCGACGTCGTCGGGCTCCAGTGGCGCCAGACCGTCATACACCGACGCGGCGCGGTCGTGGTCGCCATGGAACCGCACGATCGAGAACTCTGTCTCGACCATGCCGGGGTCCACCGTCGAGACCCTAACGCCAGTGCCGAGGAGGTCCATCCGCAGCCCTTGGGTGATCTTGCTGACGGCCGCTTTCGTGGCGCAGTACACCGCGCCGCCTGGGTATGCCTCATGGCCGGCGATCGAGCCGATGTTGATCACGTGGCCGGAGCCACGCTCGACCATGCGGCGTGTGACGGGCCGGGTGACGTTGAGTAACCCTCTCACGTTGGTCTCGATCATGCGGTCCCAGTCGTCGACGTCGCCCTCGTGCAGTGGGGCAAGACCGGCGGCGAGGCCCGCATTGTTCACGAGCACGTCGATCGCCGACCACTCCCGCGGTAGTCCGGCGAGCGCCTTCTCGGTCGCCGCACGGTCCCGCACGTCCAACACGAACGCATGGCACTCCGTCCGGAGCTTCGCGGTCAGCTGTTCGAGCCGGTCGCCGCGCCGGGCGCATAGCAGAAGGCGCGCACCCGCCGCGGCGAAGGCCTCCGCACACGCGCGCCCGATCCCGCTAGAGGCGCCGGTGACGAGGACGGTCTTATCAATGAGCAACTTGAACTCCCTTACGAGATGGGGGGACGGCGCGCGGCCCAACCTGTGGCGCGCTCCGCCTGGCCGGCGAGCTGGAACAGGGTGGTCTCGTCGGCGGGACGTCCGGTGACCATGACCCCGACGGGAAGTCCTGAGGGAGACCAGTGCAACGGCAGCGACATGGACGGCTGGCCGGTGATGTTGGCGAGTGGCGTCAGTCCGATATAGCGCTCCAGCGCATCCAGCATCGGCCGGGTGTCGAGCCCGGCGAGCTCACCGATCTTTAGCGTCGGTCGCGTGAGCGTGGGAGAGCAGATAACGTCGTAGCGCATCGCGGCGCGGACGATCGCGGACGACTGCTGTTGGAGCGAGACGATCGCCGCCAGTAAGCGCGGCGCGCTGTGCGCCCGCCCGATCTCTGCTACCCCTGCGTTGTACGGCTCAAAGGTCGCGTGGTCAACCGGGTTGGCCGCCAGCCCCGCGGTATAGGCGACCTCGAAGTCATCGCGCAGCCGTTCGTCGAGTGGGAGCGCGCACGCCTCGACGGTATGGCCGAGTCGTTCGAAGAGCGTGACAGCGCTGTGGACGGTCGCAAGCGCCTCTTCGTCGAAGGTTGCCCACGGGACGCTGTCGACCAGGCCGATCCGCAGTGGCCGCGGGTCCCGGCCGGCGTCCTCGGCATAGGCGTGCGGCGGTTTGGGCGCCCAGTAGGGATCTCCGGGCGTGGTCCCACGCAAGACGTCGAGAAGCGTCGCAGCGTCGATGACGTGCCGTGCGATGGGGCCAGCACTCCCGAAGGCGAGCATGCCGTCGCCGTAGATCGGCGCCTTGCTGATCCGGCCACGAGAAGGCTTGATGCCGAACAACCCACAGTTCGACGCGGGGATCCGGATTGAGCCCGCTCCGTCAGACCCGTGGGCGACCGGGGTCAACCCTGCCGCCATCGCCGCCGCGGCCCCACCTGACGATCCGCCTGGAGTGCGCCCCAGGTCCCAAGGGTTCCGGCACGGGCCGAGCAGCCTCGACTCGGTGAACGGGACCGTCCCCCACTCGGGCACGTTGGTCTTCCCGAGCAGGATAAACCCGGCGCGCCGGAGCCGGGCGATATGGCCGTCGTCGAACGAGGGGACAAACTCCGCGCAGGTGGCCGTGCCAAATGTGGTGCGCAGCCCCGCGGTCATCGTCAGGTCCTTGATCAGGATCGGGGCACCGAGGAGCGGCGGCGCGTCCGGGGCCCCGGCGACTGCCTCTTGCTGGCGCGCGACTGCCAGGGCCCGCTCGGCGTCAATCGTGACGACGCTGTTCAGATCCTTATCCAGACGTTCGATGCGCTCGACGAACAGCGCGACCAGCTCCACGGGCGACACCTGCCTACCGGCCACGAGCCGTGCAAGCTCCACAGCGGGCGCGAAGGCGATCTCGTCAGGCATGCCCGCTAGCATGCCAGTGATGCCGGAGGTCCAACTGTTCGGGCACGCGAAGTCCAAAGCGACACGGAAGGCACAGCGGTTCTTCAAAGAACGGCGCGTGCCGTTCCACTACGTCGATCTGAACGTCCGAGCACCCTCGCCAGGAGAGCTGCGCCGGTGGGTGCAACGCTTTGGCGTGGCGGGCATCCTCGACCCTGACTCGCGCAGCTACGTCAGCTACGTGTCGGCCTCCGACGACGACTGGATCAACAGGATCATCCGCGACCCGACAGTCCTCCGCCTCCCCCTCGCTCGATACGGCACCGACCTCGCCGTCGGCGACGACCCCCAGGCCTGGCAGCGCTTCCTCGACGCCGCAAAAAGCGCCTGAGGCCCCCCTGTCCTGCACTCTGCAGGATTATGCCGGCTGGCGGTGTCGCCCGGATGATGAGAATCGGACGAACCGGGACGATACGCGCCGCTTTGGGTTCACTGCGCCGTACTGTGCAGAGTTAGGCCGGAATACCGGCATAACTCTGCACAGTGCAGGGCCAGCCGGCCTAGTCCTGCATCGTGCGGGATTGGCTAGGGCGAGCATCATGAAGCGTCGACCAGGTCGCATACCTCCAGCAGGGTGTGGGCTTCGGGGATGGGCGGCGTGCCGGCCGGGAGGTGTTGGAGGATTCCCCAAGGGCCGCGGCGCAGCCAGATCACGCGCATCCGGGCGGCGAGCGCGGGGAGCATGTCGTAGTCGATGCGATCGCCGACGTAGAGCGTGTCTTCTGGCGGCGGTGAGCCCATCAGCTCGAGCGCCTTCTCGAAGAAGGCGGGATCGGGCTTCTTGTTGCCCATGGCTTCGCTCATCGCCATCACGTCGACGTCGACGCCGAGGGCGAGCAGCTCGTCGCGCCGGCGTGCCGGCTGGTTCGCGATCACGGCGACGTGATAGCCCGCGGCGCGGAGACGGGCGAGGGCGGGGAGCGCGTCGGGGTACATGTCCCCGGGCTGAAAGCCTCCGTAGGCGGCCTCCACGGCAGGGGTGAGGTCGGCCCAGTCGGGTCGCCCGAGCAGCGCGAAGGTATCGGCGTGATGACCTCCACGCTCGATCACCCCACCGAACACGGCGCTGAGCGTGAAGGCGGGGATGCCGAGCGCGCGCGCCCATTCGTTCCACACGCGGGTCTCGTCGATCAGGCACTCGCCGACGTCGAGGCAGACCCACCTGGCACCCACTAGCGACGGGCTCCGTCGAGGAAGAGCGTCGTCGCCTTGGCGAGTGCCTGACGGAGTGGCAGGTCGACGGTGCGCTCTGCCCAACCGATGATGTTGTCAAGCCACAAGATCACCAGGGCTTGGGCGAGGCGTGCCGCGGTCTGGTCGGTCCGCATGACGCCGGCCGCTTGGCCGGTCTGGATGACCGGCTCGATGATGGCGCCCAGCGTGCGGCGGTTGCCGAGAACCCGCGTCCAGTGCTCGCGGTGGCCAACGATCTCGCGCACCATCCTGCCGGTGATGTGACGCGGCATCTCGCTCATGATCTTTGCGAGACGGTTGCCCAGGAAGTCCAAGGCCTCGGCGGCGTCGCCGAGCTCCAAGAGCACGTCTTGCTTACGCTGGAAGTGCACATAGTAGGTGTACCTGATTTGTCGCGTCGCGGTACGACGTTCGACGGGCTGAATCGGCGGCACGACGCCATTTCGCTTGCCTTTCCCGCGCGGAGCAGGCACTCTGCCCGTTCCGAACGCAGAAGGCGGATCACGCGCGCCGCCCGTTCACCCCGGCGAGGAGAAGAGGACAGATGAACAAGACCGAGCTGATCGACGCCGCCGCCTCGAGCGCCGGGATGAGGAAGACCGAGGTGCAGGCCGCCCTCGACGCCATCTTGGAGACCATCACCGACGAGGTCGGGCGTGGCAACAAGGTCACGCTCACCGGATTCGGGAACTTTGAGCTGCGCGAGCGTGCGGCTCGAACCGGTCGTAACCCACAGACGGGGGAGGAGATCCAGGTCTCAGCCTCTAGGGCTCCCGCGTTCAAGGCCGGGAAGACGTTCAAGGAAGCCGTCAACCGCTGACGGCGCGGGGCGGCGCGCCTACCCTCGCTCGGGCTCGAACGCGGGATAGGCGTGGACGGGCGCGGTGACCCAGACGTGACATCGGTCACCGGGACGGAGGGGATCCAAGGAACCCAACCGCGCGCGGACGGCGCGCCCCGTCTCGAGCTGGACGACGAGCATCTGATCGTGGCCGTAGAACTCACGTTGGACCACGAGTGCCCGTCCCTCATCGTGCTTCTCGAGGCGCACGTCCTCGGGACGCAGCACCACCTCGACGGGGCCGTGGAAGGGATGAGCGAGGCGCAAGGAGCCCAGCTCTGTGTCGACTCGGTGGCCTAGCGACCGACCGGGGAGGAAGTCGGCATCGCCGACGAAGGCCGCCACGCCGCGGTCGGCCGGCCGGCGGTAGAGTTCCTCGGGTTGCGCCTGCTGGGCGATGCGGCCAGAACGCATGACCGCTACCTCGTCGGCGATCGCGAACGCCTCCTCTTGGTCGTGGGTCACGAACACCGCCGTCGCGTGCGCGTCGTTCAAGATCCGCTTGACCTCCCCGCGAACCTGCCCACGGAGCGCGGCGTCAAGGTTAGAGAACGGCTCGTCCATCAGGATCACCGCCGGCTGCGGCGCGAGTGCGCGTGCGAGGGCGACCCGCTGCTGTTGGCCGCCTGACAGCTCATGCGCATACCGGCGGTCCAAACCCTGCAGGCCGACGAGCCGCAGGACCTCGGCGAGACGCTCCGCCACCTGTTGCCGCGGCCACTCGCGTAGCCCGTACGCGATATTGCCCGCGACCGTGAGGTGCGGAAACAAGGCATAGTCCTGGAACACCATGCCGACACGACGTCGCTCGGGGGGAACCCATACCCCGTCTCCCGCGACGGGCACACCGTCGATCTCGACGCTTCCCGCCGCGGGCCGCTCAAACCCGGCGATCAGCCGGAGCATCGTCGTCTTGCCACACCCAGACGGGCCGAGCAGCGCGAGCACCAGCCCGCGAGACACGTCGAGATCGACCCCATCGACAGCGAGAACCGCGCCGAACGTGCAGCTCAGCGCCTTGGTGCGGATAACCGCCTCGCTCATGTGAGTCCCTCGCGCCGGCGGAGCAGGAACACGAGGGGGACGCTCGACAGCAGCAGGAGCAGCGCTGCGTGCATGGCTGAGCGGGCGAAGAACGCACCCTCGGTCCCGCTCCAGATCTCGGTGGCGAGCGTCCGGAACCCGATGGGAGCGAGCAGGATGGTGGCGGGCAGCTCTTTCATCGCGGTGAGGAACACGAGCGCCGCTCCCGCGAGGACCCCTGGCCGGACGAGCGGCGTGGTGATCTCCATCAGCACCCTGGGCCCGCTACGCCCCAGGCTGCGTGCGGCCTCCTCGATCGATGGCGAGACCTGGAGCAAGCTCGCGCGGGTCGCGCCGACGGCCTCGGGCAAGAACCTGACGGCATACGCGAACACGAGCAGCGCGAGGGTCTGGTACAGGGGACCCCCGTAGCGGATCCCGAAGAACACCAGCGAGAGCGCGACGACGATTCCGGGCAGCGCGTAACCGACGAACGTCGCTCGCTCGACGAGCGCCGTCAACCACCCGCGGAACCGCACACTCAGCACGGTGACGGGCATCGCCGCCACCGCGGCGACGACCGCCGCCATCCCCGACGCCCACAGCGAGTTCCGCGCCGCGAGGAACGGCAACCCGAAGTCCTGCCCCGTGCTGATGCCCCGGAGGATCCAGTATCCCGTGACCGCGAGTGGCACGGCCAACGCGAGCCCGACGACGGTCGCGCAGAGCCCCAGAGCCGGCCACCGCCATCGTCCTAGCGGCACGGTAGGAGGCTCCCTCCGGGCGCCGGAGCCGGTGCGGTAATAGCTCGCCCTGCCCCGTGTGGCGGCCTCGAAGGTGAGGATCCCGAGCGTGAGCGCGACGAGCACCAGCGCGAGCACCGCCGCCCGCGTCCGGTCGAGCGCGCCCTGGTACTCGAGGTAGATCGACCAGGTGAACGTCGGGAACCGCATGATGCTGACGGCGCCGAAGTCACTGAGCGCGTACAGGCCGATCAGCAGCCCGCCGGCGCCGATGGCCGGCCGGAGCTGAGGGAGGGTGACGCGGCGGAACGTCTCCGCCGGGGAATGTCCCAGTCCCCGGCTCGCCTCTTCGAGCGACGGGTCCATCCCCGCCAACGCGCCACGAACGATGAGCAAGAGGTACGGGAAGGTGAACAGCGTGAGCGCGATCGTCGCGCCCGGCAGCCCGTATGGCTCAGGCAGCCGCGTGACCCCGAAGGGAGCGAGGAGCGATTGCAACAGGCCCCTGGGGCCGAACGCCGCCACGTACGCGAACGCGCCCACGTACGTCGGGATCACGAGCGGCACCGCGCAGAGCACCGCCCATACCGACCTGCCTGGGAGATCCGTCCGTACCGTCAACCACGCGAGGGGAACCGCCAGCAGGGTACTACCCATCGTGACCAGCAAGGCGAGCAGGATGCTGTTCCCCAAGATACGGACCGTCCCCCCGTCGATGATCTGGCTCCACGCCTGGTCAGAACCCAGCGCCCGCACCAGCAGGTACACGACGGGGAGCAGCATCGCTACCGCGATGCCCGCCGCCGGTACCCACAGCCACACGGGAACGCGAGATCGGCGACGCGATGCCCGCCCAACCCGAGTTCCGGCGACAACAGCCATGGTCCTCCCGCGAACAATCGGACAAGGTAAACCGCACCTAACCGTGAACGCACAGCGTACCCCCAGCAAACAACCCCGGCCCCCACCGAAACCAATTCACGAAGCGCGGCGCAGAGCGAACCGCGGCGTTCAGCACCGCGAAGCGAGCGGAGCGCGGTTGGGAGGGCTCGATGCCCTCCCAACCGCAAACGCGTCAAAACTCACGCTGCGCGCAAGAGACCCTAACCGGAAGCTCGCGCCGCGTCGGGTGGGGCGACCTAAACCTGGATCCACCGCCCTGAACGGCGTCCGCGGGCCGGGGGCAGCCGGTGAACCGTAACTCTCCTTCATATCCGAGGGAAAGTTACGGTTCACGCGTTGGGTGGAGCTCGTAGGGCGTCGTTTTCCCTCGGATGTGGAGGAAAGCTGTGGGTTATGCTCCTGAAAACGGTGGATCCAGGCTGAGCTCCGCCTGTACAACGCCCTCCAGACCCGCGCCGTCTCGCTGCGCCACGACGAGCTGATCGAGGCCGAACGGCTTCTCGGCGGGACCGGCGGTAGCCCTACTACGTGTTTGGGCCTCGACCCTGACGCCGATCCCGTCAGGCGCGAGCCGCCCCGCCGCGCGCTGCAGGCCCTGGCCCGTTGGCAGCGCCGCGCCGAAAGCCCCCCCTCCGGTCCACCCGCCCCACCGCCGACGCCTGCCGCGTCCTCATCCGCACCTGCGACGGCCTCCTCGCCACCCTCACCATCAGCCAGTCGTGCTAGCGCTAGCCAGGTGTTCCACACACGCGAGACCCCATGCCGTCACCATGCCGTCACCGATTTTCTTCCAGCTCAGTCGAGCTGGTCGACTGCCTCGCGCATCTTGGCCATGAGAACCCCGGTGTAAAGATCGGCGGTTGTAGCGGGAGGACAGGCGCCGCCGCTGCCAGGGGAAGGGCTGACCGCGGCCGACCATCCGACACCTCACCCTCCCGCCACGTCTGTCACGTCAGCGCCCCAGTCCTCGACCAGGCAGTCCAGCGCC
>Ga0187893_10001350_pt1 | contig 59618 bp, 55 predicted proteins | sample MA1701074metaG_FD_139574 | JGI IMG/M metagenome (GOLD analysis project Ga0187893, IMG submission 139574) | White microbial mat communities from a basaltic lava cave in the Kipuka Kanohina Cave System on the Island of Hawaii, USA - MA170107-4 metaG ...
GGAGACGGTCGTGGCCTCGACGTTCTTCGTCGACCGGCGGGAGTCCGCGTTGAACGAGGCGGGCGACTACATCATCCCCGCTTCCGAGGGCGCCGTTGGCTCGAGCCACATCCGCGCCGAGATCGGCCAGCTCCTCATCGGGGAGGAGCTCGGCAGGAGCTTCCCCGAGGAGATCACGGTCTTCGAGTCGCAGGGCATCGCCATCGAGGATCTCGCCGCCGCCCAGTTCCTGTACCGCAAAGCGCTCGAGAAAGGCTCGGGCACCCGCGCCCCTTTCTGATCCTCTTCCCCTTAGTTCCGTTCCATCATTCGCAGCATCGTCGGCATGTTGATCTCCCGGACCGGCATGTCGATCTCTCCCGGCCTCGCCGGTGCCTCGAGACCATCCGTGAGCAGGAACCCGGAAAGCACGATCGCGCTCTGCCAGTGCGACTCGAGGGCCGAGACGTACTCCGCCTGGAGCTCGAAGAGCCGCGCCTGCGCTTCCAGGACCTGCGGGTAGGACGCAAGCATGAGTCCGAAGCTCTGGCGCCTCAGCTCGTAGGCTCGAAGCGCTCTCGGGAGGAGCTCTCCCTCGTACCGCTCCACGAGGATGCGGGATGCATCGTAGGCCTCGAAATAACTCGAGGCCCGCTCGCGCAGCACGAGCGCGACGCGCTCGACCTCACGCTCGGAGCGCTCGAGCCGCGCGTCGGCCGCGGCCACGTTCCCCTGATTCCGGTTGAAGAGCGGGATCTCGACGCCGACCTCGAGAAAGCCTTGAAGGCCGACGCGGGCGCCCGTCGATTCGAGGATCTCGCGGTTGTTCTGGAGTCCCCCCCGAAGCTCGAGGTTGGGGATGGGCTCCCGCTCGGCACGGGTGCGCTCGATGCGCGCTCGCTCCACCACTTCGCGCGCGATGAGAACCGCCGGGCTTTCGTTCGCCAGCGCGTCGAGGATCTGCTCCTCCGCGAGCGCTTCGGGAATGTCCTCGAGGTTTGCGGAGGCGGTGCGCGGGGGAAGATCGGGTACTCCCACGATCGCCGCGAGAGAGCGCCACGCCTGCCGCAAAGCTGTCTCCCGCACCGCGACCGTCATTTCCCGGTGCTGTTGCTCCACCTCCACCTGCAGAACTTCGGGCTCGTCCGCTTGGCCCAGGTTCTGGAGCTCCCGCGTCGTCGCGAGCTTGTCCTCCGCAATCGAGAGAAGGTCTCGCTCGAGGTCGAGCATCTCCTGCGCCGCGAGAACACGGTAGAAAGCGATCTTCACTGCGTTCAGGACGCGGAGACGCTGCTCGTTCGCTTCCAGCTCCGAGATGCGAACGTCGCGGGCGCCGATTTCCCGCTGCAAGCCGAGCTTCCCCCCCACGACGACAGGCTGGGAGACGAAGAAGCCGTGCTGGCCGCCTCCATACGTGCCCCCGCGGATCTCCTCGCCGACGTAGCCCGCTGAAGGGTTGGGGTAGAGCCCCGCTTGCAGCTTGCGAGCCTCTCCCGCGCGGATTTCCGCCGCCGCCTGCGCGAGAGTCGGATTGTTCTCGAGCGCGAGTCGCTCGAGCTCGGCGAGCTCGACGAGCGGGGCTTCCGGGCTCTCCTGCGATTTCCCCATGCGTGGGACGTCCGTGGTCGAGGGGGCTTGTTCGGGCATGGGGTGGTGCTGGTGCTGGCCGCCGCTCGTCACGCGCGCGAGCAGGATCGCAGCCACGACCGCTCCGGGGCGCCTCACCATCGTCCTCCCGCGCTTGCGATCTCGTCGTACCGCGCCTCCGGGAGCACGCGGACCATGGACATCATGCCCATCATTCCCGCGCTCCAGTTGCGGGCGAGACCCGCCGTCTCGGGCTTCTCGACGGCGGCGTCCATTCCCATCTCCATGAAGGCATCTTGCGGAAAACCCGCAACCGAAGACCCTTCGGGGGCCACCGGGGCGTGGTGCGCGTGCTCGACCCCGACCGTCTCGGAGAAGGACTGCATCTGTCTCTGCGCGCGGGGCTCGTTCGTCGCCGCCGTCGAGATCATGCGGTCCTGGAGGAGGTCGCTCATGCTGTTCATCATGTGATGGGGAAGGTGGCAGTGAAGCATCCAGTCGCCGGGGTACACGGCGTCGAACTCGATGTCCCTCGCCTGCGCGACCCCGACGAGGACCGTGTTCCCCGGAAACCACGTGGACTCGGGCGCGCGTCCGCCCTCGGTTCCGGTGACCACGAACTGGTGCCCATGGAGGTGAATGGGGTGGTGGTCCATCCCGAGGTTCACGATGCGGATACGTACGCGGCTCCCCTGCCGCGCGAGAAGAGGTGTGGTCGCGGGTCCGGACACACCATTGAACGTGAGCCAGTTGAACTCCATCCCCGCCGTGTTGGGCACGGTTGCGTTCGGAAGGATGGCCCAGCCCTGGAGGATGATCCCGTAATCGTGGTCCACGCCGGGGCGATGGGGAACCCGCGGGTGGATGAGAAACATCCCGATGAGTCCCATCATCTCCTGCATCGCCCCGTGGGCGTGATAGAAGTACGTACCTTCCTGGTGGAGCGTGAACTGGTACACGAACTTCCCGCCGGGTGGAACGGGCGGCTGGCTCACGTAGGGGACGCCGTCCATCTCGATGGGAACCTCGAGGCCGTGCCAGTGGATCGTCGTCGACTCCGGCAGGCGATTCTCGAAGACGACGCGCACGCGATCGCCCTGGTTCACCTGGATCGCGGGACCCGGCGACGTCCCGTTGTAGCCCCAGACGTCCATGGTCTTGAACGGCACGATCCGACGCTTGACGGGCTCCGCCGTGAGATGGAAGACCTTGACGCCGTTCTCGAGCGTGTAGGGCACGCTCGGAAGGTCCGGCGTCAGGACGGCAGGCGCTCCCTCGCGCCTAGCCGCACGCGCGCTTGCGGCGGAAGCAAGGGCCGTCCCCGCGAGCGTGGCCCCACGGAAAAACTCTCGTCTCGATGCTTTCATGCGATTCCTCCCGAATTGTGAACGAACGGAGATGGAGCGCCCGGCAGGGCGCCGGCAACGTTTCCGGGAGGAGATCAGATACGGAGGACGGTGCTTCGCTGGAAAAGAGGCGGGACGTGGAGAACGGTGTCTCGAACGAAGGTGGGGCCGAACGACCCGAGCGCGAGCTCGGCCGAAGGGTGAGCGAGCGACGCCGAGGTGTCGTCCGCGGGCACCGGCGCGACGGTGCTCCCGGTCTTGACTGCTGGCTTCAGATGCGCGTGGAGGTCGCAGCCGGGCTGGTGATCGCGATCGCCCGTGGAACAGTGCTTGGACGGAGCCTGGAGCTCGGCCGGAACGCAAGCGGCGGCGCAGGCCGAATCCACCAGCAGAGAAAGAACGAACACGAACGCCACGAAATCATTCTACCCCAGGGGCCGGGGTAGAATAGGAGCATGAGCACAGCATTCGTTCTCGACGCCGTTCGCACTCCCCGGGGCCGGGGCAAAGCCGGCAAGGGCGCTCTCAGCGGGATTCATCCCCAGGTCCTCCTCGCGCAGACGCTCCAGGCAATCGCGGAGCGCAGCGGAATCGACGGCAAAGACGTCGAGGACGTCGTCGTCGGCTGCGTGAGCCAGGCCGGAGAGCAGGGCGCCAACATCGCGAGAAACGCTCTCCTCCTCGCCGAGTGGCCGGAGGAGGTGACGGGCGTCACCCTGAACCGGTTCTGCGGCTCCGGCCTCCAGGCGGTGAACTTCGCGGCCATGGGAGTGATGTCGGGCCAGCAGCACGTCGCGATCGGGGGCGGCGTCGAGAGCATGTCGCGCTGCCCTATGGGGTCCGACGGCGCCGGCATCGACGGCGGAAACGAGATCCTCCGCGAGAAGGTCCACCAGGTCCCGCAGGGAATCAGCGCCGACCTCATCGCGACCCTCGAAGGCTTTTCGCGGGAGGAGCTGGACCGCTTCGCTCTCTCTTCTCAGAGGAAGGCGGCAACGGCGCGCAAGGAAGGCCGCTTCGGAAAGAGCCTCGTACCGGTCAAAGATCCGCGAACCGGAGAGGTGGCGCTCTCGGAGGACGAGCATCCCCGCGCCGACACCACTCTCGAGGGGCTCGCGCAGCTTCAGCCCGCGTTCCTGGAGATGGGCGCGAAGCTGGACGCGATCGCTCTCCGGCGCTACCCGGAGGTCGAATCCATCCGCCACGTCCACACCGCGGGAAACTCCAGCGGGATCGTCGATGGCGCCGCCGCCGTGCTCCTCGCCTCCGAGGACTACGTGAAGGCGCATGGGCTCAAGCCGCGCGCCCGCGTCCGCGCGACGGCGACGTACGGGGCCGAGCCCGTCATCATGCTCACGGCCCCCGCCCCCGCCTCCGAACGCGCGCTCAAGAAAGCGCGAATGTCAGCGTCCGACATCGACCTCTGGGAGATCAACGAGGCCTTCGCCGCCATTCCCCTGCAGACCATCCGGAAGCTCGGCATCGACCCCGAGAAAGTCAACGTGAACGGCGGAGCGATCGCCCTCGGCCATCCCCTGGGAGCGACGGGCGCCGTCCTCCTGGGCACGGTCCTCGACGAGCTCGAACGAAGCAACCAGACGACGGCCCTCATCACCCTCTGCATCGGAGGAGGGATGGGCGTCGCGACCGTCCTCGAGCGGGTTTAGCCCGCCTGCTTCTGCTTCGGCGTCACCCAGATGAGATCGATCGGGGTCTTCCCGGTGTTGCCGGACTCGTGGTCCTCGCTGATGTCGATCGCCGGCTGCCAAAAGGAGGACTCTGTACATATTTGCTCCTTTCTCGACGTTTATCGGGATCGAGTTCGAAGAGCCTATCCCATTCCCGGCATAGAATTCCCCGGATGGCGCTCCTCGTCGCGGGCCTTCTCGGGCTCTCCGTCGCGCTCTGGGGCCTCTTCGCCGACGTCGGTTTCCTCGCGCAGCCCTTCTACGCCTGCGCCTGGTGGAGCACCATTTTCGCTCTCGACGGATTCACCGCGCTCCGGCGGAAGAGCTCGATCCTCACGTCGCGCCGGGCGCTTCTCCCTCCCCTCCTCGTCTGGTCGGTGACGTTCTGGTTCCTCTTCGAGCTCCTGAATCTCCGCTTCCAGAACTGGTACTACGTCGGCGCTTTCTCCCTCGGTTCGGAGGCCGACGTGGTGAAGGGTGCGATCTTCGGCATCGTCTCGTTCGCAACCGTCTTCCTCGGCCTCTTCGAAACGTTCGACGCGCTGGCGGCGTGCAGAAGAATGAGTCCGCGCCCAGCCCGTACCATGCCCTCATGGCTGCCTCCTGCGCTCCAGGCGGTCGGAGTAGGGATGGTTGCGCTCGCTCTCCTCTTTCCCCAATACCTCGCTCCCCTCGTGTGGGGCAGCGTGACCTTCCTTCTCGACCCCTGGAATTATCGACGGGGAGCTCGATCGCTTCTCGCCGACGTCGAGGCCGGGAACGTTCGCACCCCGGTCCGCCTTCTCCTCGCGGGACTCCTCTGCGGGCTCCTCTGGGAGAGCTTCAATTACTTCTCACCCCAGAAATGGATCTATACCGTTCGCGGTCTCGAGGGACTGAAGCTCTTCGAGATGCCGCTTCCCGGGTTTCTCGGATTTCCCGCGCTCGCCCTCGACGCCTTCTCCTTCTTCGCCTTCGTCTCCTACTGGTTCCATGGGAACCGCACCTGGGAGAACCCCGACGACGTCGTTCAGAGCGTCTCGTCCCGGAAGCCGCTCGCCCTGTGGACCTTCGCCGCGACTCTCCCTTTCCACCTGGCGCTCTGGGCGCTCCTCTCCCTCGCGATTCGCGAGGTGAACGTGGCGTCGGTCGCACTCGAGCTGAAACACCTTCGATCTCTGTCTCCGGAGGCGCTCGCGATGCTGGAGCGGCACGGGATCACCCGGCCCCGCCAGCTCCTCCGCGCCCTCACCGATAGAGCGCCACTCCCGGCCGGGGATTGGAGCGCGGTCGAAGCCGAGCTGCGTCTTCTCGAGCTCAAGGGCATCGGGCCCCATCACGGGGAGCTCCTGCATAAGGCCGGGATCGAGAGCGTCGAGGAGCTTGCGGTCGCGGATCCCGACGAACTCTTTCGTGCGCTCCAGCGAGCGCGCGCCGACGGCTCCTTCCCCGCTCTCCGGGCCGAGATGGTGCGCGTCTGGGTCGACGCTGCTCGGGGCGTCGAATCGAGGTAGACTCTGGCGGTTGCAACCAAAGTCTCCCCTCTCTGAATCGTGTTTACCGCAATCCCGGCACTGCTCTTGACAGCGTCGCTCTGCTCGGTTCAAACGAGCCCCGAGGCTCCGAAAAGCCGCGAAGAGGTTCTGCGCCGTCAGCGGGAGGAGAAGCGCAAGTCGGTCCGCCCGTACCAGCCCAACCCGGTCGAGGAGCAGTTCCTCAAGCTCGACAAGGCGGAGAGGCCGGCCATCACCGACCTGCACTTCAAGGGCTTCTACCCGCGGGTCGCCTGGCCGAGCCGCGGATCGGGCGTGGCCTTCGGGGCGAGATACTGGCAGAGGGATTTCCTCGGACCTCTCGACACCGCGGGCGCCGCCTTCTACTCCATCTACGGCTATCAGCACTACGACGTTCAGTTCGGGCTGATGCCGCACAAGGGGAACCAGATTCCCCAGCGCTCCTGGCGCGGGGACGATCTCTACGAGATCGGCGATGTGAAACCGGGCTTCCCTCGCTTTCCGCTGTACGGGACCTTTCGCTACCGGTACCTCCCCCAGGAGGACTTCTACGGCCTCGGCAGCGATGCAACGCTCGACCACCGGACCACCTACCTTCAGGAAGAGACCCGTCTCTACCTGCGGAGCGGCCTCCAGTTCACGCGGAACTTCGCGTGGATCGTCGAGGGCGGCTACCAGTGGAACGCGCTCGGCCCGGGAACGTCGTCGAGCTACCCGACGACTCAGGAGCAGTTCGACGATGACGAGGCCCCCGGCCTCGCGGGCGCGCCGGACTACGTTCGGCTCTCGACCCAGCTCTTCCTGGATTTCCGCGACGAGCCGGGAAACCCTCACCGGGGATGGATGCTCGCCGTAATCGGCGAGCGGTTTCTCGACCGGAGTGAAGACGCTTTCAGCTTCGATCGAGTCGGCTTCGACGCCCGCGGCTTCCTGCCCCTCGGAAGCGCCCAGCGGATCCTGGCGCTACGGGCCGCCTACCTCACGGACCACGCCGAAGAGGGTGACCGAGTACCGTTCTTCATGCAGGAGTCCCTCGGGGGGAGCCACACCCTTCGGGGCTACGACAGCTTTCGGTTTCGGGGCGAGAGGGTCCAGCTCTTCCAGATCGAGTACCGTTGGGAGCCGGCGGCGTTCTGGGAGCTCGCGCTCTTCACCGACGCGGGGTCCGCTGTCCGCGAGGGGACGCCGTTCGAGGACCTGCACTGGGACTACGGCATCGGCATGAGGTTCAAGACCTATCGCGACGTTCTCCTGCGGTTCGAGATCGCCTTCAGCAGCGAGACGACGCGATACTACATTCGGAGCTCGACGTCATTTTGATCGCACACCCCATCGCCCCTCTCCTCGCGCTCGCCCTCGGGTCGGGACCGAAGTTCTATCCCGACGACCCGATTCTCGTCGATCGCGACGACCTCCCGATCGAGATGCCGGGAAGAATCGAGCTCTCCCCAACTTATGACTTGCTCGAGAAGACGTTCGCGCCGGTATCGACCGAGGGCGGGATTCCGCGGGCGATGAACGTGAACACACTGGGCGAGGTTCCCGACTCGAGCTGGTTCGAAAATCGCATCGGTGTCCGCAACATGAGCCTCGAGGAGATCGCTCGCGGCCCCTCGGGAGGAGGGCCGCCCGAGCTCCCGCTCACGGTCACCGCCGGGAAAGCCTCGGGGATCACTCCCGGATTCACCGTCCGCGACGCCCGGGGAAAGATCTACTTCGTGAAGTTCGACCCCGCTCCCCATCCCAACCTTTCCACCGCCGCCGAAGTGATCGGCAAGAGCTTCTTTCACGCCATCGGGTACAACGTCCCCGAGTCCTACATCGCCTACCTGCGCCTGGAGGACCTCACGATTGCACCCGGCGCGGAAGTGCGCGTCAACGGCCAGACGAAGGTCGCCATGGATCGGGAGTTCCTCGAAACCATGCTCGGAAGCTCCGCGCGCCGCCCCGATGGTAGCACGCGGGCGGTCGCGAGCCTTGCCGTCGATGGCGAGCCGATCGGTCCGTTTCAGTTTCTGGGGACGCGCCCCGACGATCCGAACGACGTCATCCCCCACGAGCATCGGCGCGAGCTCCGGGGCTACCGGGTATTCTGCGCCTGGCTCAATCACGACGACTCCCGCGCCATCAACACGCTCGATAGCTATGTGGGCGCCCCAGGCGCTGGCCACGTTCGTCACTACCTCATCGACTTCAGCTCCACCCTCGGGAGCGGGTCCGACACGCGGCGGCGCATCGCCCCTCAGAACCCGAGGGCGGGAAACGAGTACATCGTCGACCTGAGATCGGCGTGGAAAGCGTTTTACACGCTCGGAATCCGGGACAGCGCCTGGCGCCACGTTCCCTACGCCTACCCGCAGTACGCGGAGGCCGGGCGGATCGAATCCGACTACTTCGACCCCGCGCTATGGAAGCCCGAATACCCCAACCCCGCGTTCGACCGGATGCTCGCGGACGACGGTTTCTGGGCCGCGAAGATCGTGGCTCGATTCGAGGACGAGGCCATCCGGGCCATCGTCGCGACCGGAGACTTCCTCTCCCGGGAGGCGGAAGGCTTCCTCGCGGACACCATCATCCGGAGGCGGGACAAGGTCGTCGCGCACTATTTCCGCGAGCTCAATCCGCTCGACCGGTTTTCGGTCGAGGGGGATTCGCTCGCGTTCCGAAACCTGGGACGCGAGCGGGGCCTCGCGGAGGTCTCCGGCTACGATTACGAGTGGTTCTCCTTCGAGAACGAGACGGGCGCGCTCACACCTCTCGGCGCGCGGGGAAGGACGGCGTCCGAGGGAATTCCCCTCCCCGGGAGCGACTCGACATTGCTCATGGTGCGCATCCGCACGCTCTCGGAAACAGAGCCTTCGTGGCAGAAGGCCGTCGACGTCTACCTGCGGTCGGACCGTGTCGTCGGGATCGCCAGAGAGAACTAGAAACCCTTCACAACCGGCGGCCGTTGGCGCTATTGTAGGACCTTCCATGAAAGCCACCGACGTCGTTCGCTCCTGGGGCCGCATACTGACCGGGTACCCGACCGCTCTCTCCATCGAGGTCACCAAGGAGTGCCCCCTGTCCTGTCCAGGCTGCTACGCCTTTCAGCCCGAGCACCTGGGCGGCCTCTCTCTGACCTCGGTCACAGATTTCAAGGGGGACGATCTCGTCGAGAGAGTCGTGGCGCTCGTCGACGAAAAGCGTCCCCTCGTCGTCTACTTCGTGGGCGGCGAGCCCCTCGTTCGCTTCCGCGAGCTCTCCGCGATTTTTCCCCGCCTCGAGGAGAGGAAGATCCACGCGCGCGTGGTGACGAGCGCGGTGCGGCCGATTCCGCCCGAATGGAGCCGATCGAAGTTCGTAGGGGTCGTGGTCTCGATCGACGGCCTCCCGCCCGAGCACGACCTGCGCCGGAAGCCCGCCACCTACGACCGGATCCTCAAGCACATCGAGGGGCATCAGATCGTCGTCCATTGCACAGTGACGAGCCAGATGATGAAGAGGGATTCCTACCTCGAGGAGTTCGTGGATTTCTGGAGCGGCCGCCCCGAGGTCCGGGGCATCGAAGTCAGCTTCTTCACGCCGCAGGTGGGGGAGACGGCCGAGGAGATCCTCACGGCCGAGATGCGCCGGAAGGCGGTCGCTACCCTCGCGGCCCTTGCCCCGCGCTACCGGAAGCTGGTGCTGAACCCGTACATTCTCGACGCCTATCTCAACCCGCCCCGAAACCCCTCGGAGTGCATCTTCGCGAGCGTCACGGAGTGCTTCTCCCCCGATCTCGAGACCGTCGTTACGCCCTGCCAGTTCGGAGGCAACCCCAACTGCGGCGAATGCGGCTGCCTCGGGTCCATCGCTCTTCACGCCGTGGGCGAACGGAGGCTTCCCATCGGGGTGAAGCTCGGAACCCTCTTCAAGGGCTCGCAGCGCGTGGGAAGGTGGGCGCGAGACTTTCGAGAGGGGCGAGAGGGGCGAGAGCGGAAGCGGACGCCTGCTACTCTTCCAGTTTATCAGCCAACTCCACAAAGCGATCGATAAACTGATCGATCTTGTCCGCCATCTCCTCGTCGATCCGCACGAACTCGCAGCCGAGGCCGCTCCGGAGCTGAGGGGGCGGATGGTCGACGTCGTGGGTGCGCCAGCGCACGACGACGAGGGCGTCGACCTGGCCGAGCTGGAAGGGAAGGAAGAAGCGAAGGCGGAACTCCTCGCCCATCTGGAAGTCTTCTTTGGTCGAGAGGAAGACGCCGCCCCGGCTCAAGTTCAGCACGTACCCCTGGCCGACGCGATCGCCCTTCTTGTAGACGGCGCCGATCGTGAGCGGGCTCACTCGCAGCATCCGCTCGATCTGCTTCGCTCCGGCGAACTCGCTCCGGGTGGAGGCTTCTTCACTCATGGTTCGTCATCTCACGCATGGGCGCCCTCCGCATCCTCGGAGCCGGCGGCGAAATCCGCGTTCGCCCCGCTGAGCTTCCGCTGCAGCAGTTTGTTCTCGAGCGCCATGCCGGCCTGCGCGATAAAGAGCTCGAGCCCGGCGAGATCCGCGAGCGAGCGCCCGCTCGCCGCGTTGTCCCCGTAAAGAAGGAGGAGGGTCGTTCGGTTATAGAGGAGAGGGATCAGGACCGCTTCCGACGCCCGGGCCCGCCCGATGACCCGGAAGATCGGCACCTCGAGCGAGTCCATCTCGTTCGTGAGCCGGTACGCGGCGCCGCGGCGCACGGCTTCCGCGAACGCGGGAGTGTTCGCGATCTCGATGGACAGTTTCTGCGCCGTCTCCAGGCACTCCTTCGCCGAACGCCCGACGCCGAAGGCGGCGAGGCCCCGGGCCAGGTCGCCCTTCACCACGAAGAGGACGCCCCGCTCCAGGAAACGGGCGGCGACATCCATCACCAGCCGGGAAACGTCCGCGGAGCCTCCCGGCTCGACGAGCTTCTTCGTCATCGCCGAAAGGAACTCCACGCGGCTCGTGTCCGGGTCCGGCCCGGGCTCGACCGCGCGGCCGTTTCCCGACGGCGCGTGATCCCGTTGAAGCTTCTCGAGCTGCTGGGAAATGGCGCCCGCGAAGTTGCGGAGATCCTGGAGGTAGAGCTCGGAGTCGATCTTGCTGAGGGTCGGCTTGAACACCAGGCGCCGAATCCCCAGCTCCTTCGCCCTCAGTTTCGCTTTCTCCGAGATCGTCTCCGCCATCAGGAGCACGGGAATCGAGGGATGGTTTCGGTGCACGCGGCGGATGAGCTCGAAGCCTCCGAAGAAGCTGCGCTCGCTCGAGGTCGGCATCTTGAGATCGACCACGATCAAGACCGTGTCGCCGGCGGACGCGCGCTCCTGGACGATTCCGGTGCCGGATCCCGGATTCGACGCGACGAACGTCCGGTACCCCCGCTTCGAAAGCTCCTCGCTCAGCACTTCCCGCACCGGGGCCTCGTCGTCCACGATCACCACCGTCGAGCGCGGAGGGGCGATTGCGGGAGCGCAGGCCACGGGCCTGGGCAGCGGGGGAGGGGCAAGCGGCGCCGGGTTGTCTTGAGGAACGGCCTCCTGGGGCAGATCGCCCTGAAAGGCGAGCTCGAGAAGCGACGTGGTCTCCCGCCGCTCGCTGTCGATCTCGACCGCGAGATCGAGGAGAAGCTCCTGGGCGTCGAGGCCCTCCTGCAGGAGGAACGGCTGGATCCGCACTCCCCCGAAATCGCCGGACGTGGGATCCGCGAGCTCGAACTGGAAGTGCCCCTCCCGGAGGCTCCCGAGCTCGCGGAGCGCGACCTCGATCTGCTCCTTGATGACGTTCGTCGTCGCCTTCTCGGGGTGCCGCACCATGTCCTCGAGGCCGACGAGGGTCGACCAGGAGTAGGCGAACAGCACCCGACCCTCGCGGAGCACGACCGCTCCCCGGCCTTTCCCGGCGGCGATCCGGAGAAAACCGCTCTTCCGCGAGAAGGCGATGATCTGCAGCATGTCCAGGAGCGGCAGATCTTCGAGGCGGCCTTTGAGTCCCATAAACGAGGGTTCCGGGCAGGGCGCCCGTACTCAGACGAGCAGCTCCTTGACCAGGCTTACGAGCTTGGGCCCGGAAATCGGTTTCGTGAGATAGGCGTTCGCCCCCTGGGCCATGCCCTTGTCGCGCATGTCTTCCTCGCCCTGGGTCGTGATGACGATGATGGGAAGCTCGGGCTCCCGGTGCTGCGAGCGGATGTACGAGATCAGATCGAGCCCATTCATCTGGGGCATGTTGATGTCGGTGAGGACGCAATCGACGGGCTCGGCGGCGAGCTTGTCCACCGCCTCGCGTCCGTTCGAGACCTCGACGATGCGATAGACGCCCTCCTTCTTGAGGGTGAGCGAGATGAGCATCCTCGTCGTCGCCGAATCGTCGACGACCAGAAGGTTCTTGGTGGACATTGAGGTTCTCCCTAGCTTTGCAGAGCTTCTCACCGTGATTTCATGAGCTGCATGAAACCCTCGATGGTCTTCAGTTTCCGATCCATGGTGCTGTGAAGCCGCGCCGATACCAGGGCGCTCGCCGCGTGCGCGGCCACGAGCTCCAGAATCTGGTGATCGATGGGTGAAAAATTCGGCTTGTGCCCCAGCAGGCGGTAGATCACGACCACTCCCACCGTCTCGCCGCCGAGCTTCAGCGGGAGGGTGGCGAGAGGAAGGTGGGCCTTCTTCTCCGCCTCCGTCTTGGGAACGAAGTAGAAAGACTCCCCCGTGCGCGCGACGTCGCCAATGATTCCCTCTCCCACTGGAAGCGTCTGCTTGGGAAGCCTTTCCCGGATGCCCTCGCCCGCGAGGACGTGGAGGTTCTTCTTCTCCCGATCGAGCACCAGAAGGCCGAACTCCTCGGCCCCCACCATCTCCGCGAGAATCTCGGTGATGATCTTCTTCACCTCATCGAGATCGAAGGTGGCGTGAAGCCTTTGGCTCGCGACATAGAGGTTCGTCAGGGCTTCGTTCTGCTCCTGGATCTCGACGTACATGTTCGCGAACTCGCGGTTCTCCTTCTCCTGCTGCTCGAGACGCCCGCGGAGCTCGGAAAGCGCTTCGATGAGCGCCTTTTCCCCGCCGGTCGCCTGGATGGCGAGCCCTGCCTCGAGGTCCGCCACCTGGCGCTCCAGCTCTCGAACGCGCCTCTGGAGCTGGTCCTCGTCGACCTTGGCGTTCGATCGCTGTTCTCGTGACATGGCTCTCTTCCCCTAACGGGTCTCCATCGCGACGTTGACGATGACCTCGCCGTAGGAGGTGGCGAGCGGCACCACCAGCGTCTCGAGCTCCGCGCTCGAGATGGTCACGTTGTCTCCCGCGACGAGCGTCGGGGGCGATACCCGGAGATGGTGTCCCCGATCGTTCAGGACCGTGACCGCCCTTCCCGTCATCATGCTCGCGAGCTCCGAGAGCGTTTCCTGGGCCAGGCCCGAAAGCTCGGTCTGAGGTTCCTCGTTCATCTCGGACGCGATGGCGAGCGCCGTCTTCCGAGACATGTCGAAGAGCACCCGGCCCTTGCCCTCGCCGGTCACGCCCACGATCGCCGTCACTCCGAGGCTCGACACCGGGGCCGGGGACAGCCGGATCTTACCGGCGTCGATCCGGCCCGAGAGAACCTCTTCCAGGATCTCCCGCGCCGAGCTCACGAACGGGTTCACGAAGTCGTAGCGCACTAGTTCTCTCCCAGCACGAAGCTCACCACCGAAGCCACCTGCTGAGGCTCCACCGGCTTGGTGAGGAAGTGCTTCGCCCCGGATTCCAGCGCGGCCTTGATCATTTCCTGATAGCCGTTCGAGCTCACCATGACGATCTTGGCCGACGCGTCCCGGTTCAGGATCCCCTGCACCGCCTCGACACCCTCCATCTCGGGCATGGTGATGTCCATGAACACCAGGTCGGGCTTGAGCTTCACGTACTGCTCGATGGCCTCCCGGCCGTTGGCGGCGGATCCGGCTTCCTCGCCTCCCACCGCCGTGAGGATCTTCTTCATGTTCCGGCGCGCGAACGCCGAGTCGTCGACCACGAGGAATCGGAAGCTCGGAAGCCCCCGGGTTTCGCCCTTCATGCGATCCATGCGGATCCTCCCTGATGGTGCCGGGCCTCGAGAGCGTTCAGATAGGCGCCCATCTCCGAAAGCGGAAGGACTTTGTCCACCGCCCCTCTCTCGACAGCGGCGCGAGGCATCCCGTAGACCACGGAGCTCGCTTCGTCCTGGGCCAGGGTGTGTCCTCCCGCCGCGCGAATCGCGAGGAGTCCCTCGGCGCCGTCCTCGCCCATTCCCGTCAGGACGATGCCGAGAGCGCGCGAGCCCAGGTTCTTCGCGACCGACTGGAAGAGCAGGTCGGCCGAAGGCCGGTGGCCCTTGTAAGGAGGCGCGAACGAGAGCCGCACGAGAAGCTTCCCCGAAGCCCGCGCCACTTCCATGTGCCTTCCCCCCGGCGCGACGAGAGCGACTCCCGAAGCCACCACGTCCCCGTCCTCTGCCTCGCGAACCCCGATGGTCGAGAGCTTCGCGAGCCTCTCCGCGAACTGGCCGGTGAAGCCCTCGGGCATGTGCTGCACGATCAGGATGCCGGGGCGGTAGTGCGCGCGGATCTGCGAGAGCAGAAGCGAAAGCGCGTTGGGGCCGCCGGTCGACACGGCGATGGCGACGACTTCCGCCGCCGGCGTCTCGTTGATCCTCGGGGCGCGCAGGGCCGCGATCTCGGGCGGGCGCAGGGCCGGCCTTCGCACCTTGGCCTTCGCGGCCGTGCGGATCTTCTGCGCGAGATCGGAGCTGAGGCTCTCGAGCGGCGTGGAGAAGATGCGCTCGGGCTTCGTCACGAAGTCGACGGCCCCCGCGGCGAGCCCCTCGAACGTCGCCCGCGCACCCTTGGAGGTGTGTGCGGAGACGAGAATCACGGGGAGCTGGAAGTCATCGACGATCCTCTGGAGGGCCGTGCGGCCGTCCATGCGCGGCATTTCCAGATCGAGGGTCACGACGTCGGGCTTCGCGCGTTCGAGCTTCTCGAGGGCGAACACTCCGTCCATCGCGGTCGCTACCACCTCGATGTCGTCGTAGGGCTCGAGCATTTTCACCAGCACCTTCCTCATAAAGGCCGAATCGTCCACGACGAGTACCCGGATAGGACGAGTTTCCGTCAACGAAGCACCTCGACTCTCCGAGCGCGGCTCAGGTGACGGTCGAGAAGCCCCCGGGTATGGAGGATGAGCACCACTCGCCCGTCACCGAGAATCGAAGCACCCGCAACTCCGGGACTCCGCGCGAGCGGGTCCTCGATCGGTTTCACCACCAGCTCCTGCTCCCCCAGAATTCCCTCGGCAAGGAGCCCGACGCGGCGCTCCGCCTCCCCTACGAGGAGCACGAAGTCCCGCCCCCGAGCCGTCGCTGACTCCCGTTCCGGAAGCCCGAGGGCCTCGCGAAGCGATATCAGGGGAACCACCTGGTCGCGCCACTGGAGCACCCCCTGCCCGAGGACGCTCGAAGCGCGGTCGCGGGGGACCCGCACGATCTCGAGAACGCCGGTCAGGGGTACGGCGAACGCCTTTCCCGCGACCTCGACGAGAACGGCGCGGAGGATGGCGAGGGTGAGCGGGAGGCGAATGAGAAACCGGGTGCCCTTCCCCGGCGCGGTGGCGAGCTCGATGACACCTTTCAGGTTCTCGATCGACTCCCGAACCACGTCCATGCCGATTCCCCGACCGGAGACATCGGAGATCGTCTCCCGGGTGCTGAACCCCGGCTGGTAGATGACGTTGAGGATGTCCGACGGTGTCATCGCGTCGAGCTGCGAAGCGTCGATGAGACCGAGGGCCACCCCGCGCTCGCCCACCCGGACGAGGTCGATGCCGCGCCCGTCGTCCTCGACGACGACGTGAGCGTGGTTGCCTTCGTAGAACGCGGCGAGCCTCAGCTTCCCGACGGGAGGTTTGCCCGCGAGCTCTCTTTCCCCCGGACTCTCGAGACCGTGGTCGATGGCGTTTCTCACCAGGTGCAGAAGGGGCTCGCCGAGAGCGTCGACGATGCTCTTGTCGAGCTCGGTCAAGCCGCCTTGCACGTCGAGGTCCACGCGTCTTCCCCGTGAGTGCGCGAGATCGCGCACGAGGCGGGGGAAGCGGCGGAATACGTGCTCCACGGGGACCATGCGGATCTTGAGCACCGCGGCCTGGAGCTCGGTCATCGTTCTCTCGAGAAACGCGTTGGCATCGCTCAAGCGATCGGCAGCGGTGCCCTGCGCGTCCCCGGTCGAGAACTCGGAGAGGGCCTGGGTCACCATCGAACGTCCGATGACGAGCTCTCCCACCAGGTTCATGATGCGATCGATCTTGCTGACTTCCACCCGGAGCTGATCGGGAGCGGCTCCGGCCTGGCTTCCGGCGGCCCGCGTGAACGAAGAGTCCTCCTCGGGTTCCCTGGGCTTCGACTCCTGCGCGCGAACGGTGACGCGAGAGGTGACGCCTGGAACGCGGGCCGCTCGCCGGATCTCTTCCTTGCCGCTCGCCGCTTCCAGGTCGATGACCCACTGCGGGGCGGTTTCGATCGCGGCGGTCTCGGGATCCGGGCTGGCGGCGAGGATTCGCCCCAGCTTCGAGAGCCGCTGCCGCACCAGGAACGCGCCCGCAGAGCGCATCTGGCAATCCTTCGCGAACCAGACCGTCACCCGATAGGACGTCACCGTCGCCATCTCCCGCGTCGAGGGCTCGAGAGCGGGCGCGAGCTTTTCACAAAGGGACTCGATTTCTGGAACGGGCTTCCGCGGCTCCGCGCAGTAGGCCTCGAGAAGCTCCGACATCTTGTCTCCGCAGGCGAGCAGGAGATCGATCGATCGTCGTTCAAGAGTCCGCTCGTCGCGAAGCGCGCGGAAGTAATCCTCCAGCCGATGGGCGAGCTTCGCAAGGGCCTCGAACTCGAGTGCCATCGAATCGCCCTTGATGGTATGGACCGTCCGTTCGAGGGAGCGCAGTAACTCCGCGCAGTCGTCCGCGCCCTCGAGCGCCAGCACGCGCGAGGAGAAATCCTCGAGCATCTCCCGGGTCTGCACGTAGAACGTCGTCTTGAGCGCAAGGAGCTCTTCCGGCGTCAAGTAGACCTCGCCGCTCATGGTGCGACCTTCCGGTAGGCGGTCCCGCGTCCGTGGTGAACGAACTTGAGATCGTCGAACTGTCCCTGGACGGACTCGGAGTGCCCGAGAAAGAGATACCCTCCGGGCCGCAGGGCTCGAACGAGCTTCGCCACCACCCGCTTCTGCTCGGCTGGATCGAAGTAGATGAGGACGTTCCGGCAGAACACCACGTCGAGATCCCGGAGGCCGTTCTCGTGCTTGAGATTGTGAAAGTCGTAGATGACGACCCGTTTCACCTCGTCGCGGATGCGATAACCCTCCTCCGTCTCCGAGAAGTACCGGCCCTCCCGCTGGGGGGACAGGCCCTGAAGCTTCTCGACGGGATAGATTCCATGGTCGGCCCGCTCCAGCGCCGTGAGCGACAGGTCGGAGGCGTAGACGCGTATCTCCCAGGCGCTCCTCGGGGTGAGCGACTCGATCGCGGAGATGGCGATGGAGTACGGCTCTTCTCCCGTGGAGCAGCCCGCGCTCCAGATGCGGAACAAGAAATCTCCCTGTTTCTTCTTCTCCTCCGCCAGCTCCGGGAGCGCCACCTCTTCGAGAAACTCGAACTGCGGACGGTTGCGAAAGAACGACGTCTCGTTGATGGTGAGAATGTCGAGGAGACGGAGCAGTTCCTCCTCCTGCTCCCGCCCCGTCTCCTGAAGGTACCGGTAGTATCCGTAGAAGCTCCCCATGCTCTTCGCAGTGAGGCGCTTACCGATGCGGGAGGACAGGAACGACCGCTTGTTGTCAGAGAAGTAGAGGCCGCACTCGCGATGGATCAGATCGCGGAACAGGCGGAACTCGTCTTCGCTGATCTGGGTGTTCATCTCGAGGTTTTCGCGCGCGCGCCGTCCGCCGCCGCGAGGCTCCCGGTGTCGTTCTCCACGAGCAGGTTCGCGGGGTTGAGGATGATGACCAGGCGGTCCTTCAGCTTTCCCACACCTTCGAGATAGTCGTCGCGGACCGAGCTTTTCAGCTCGTCGGGGGCGGCCTCGATCGACTCGGGGGCGAGCTTCAGCACCTCGGTCGCGGCGTCCACGAGAAACCCCACCGTGAACCCGTCGAGGTCGACGACCAGAATCCGGCTTTCGCGGCCGACGCGCGAGCTTCCGAGGCCGAGCCTCTGGGCGAGGTCGATCACGGAGATGATCTTTCCCCGGAGATTGATGATCCCCAGAACGTAGCCGGAGGCGCCGGGAACCGACGTGATCTCCTGGGCCTTCACGATCTCACGGACGAGGAAGATGTCGACGCCGTACGTCTCCTTGCCGAGGCGGAAGCAGACCAGGTGACAGGCTGCTGGCATCTTCTTCACCGTCCCGCGAAGGGGGCCCGCGAGGGATCCCCCGGCTGCATCAGTCGGCGCGTCTCCCGGTCGTCGGCGCGGGTCGAAGGCCTGCCGGCGGCGGATGGCTTTTCCGGTCGCGGCCCGTGGCCGTTCGCGCTCACGTGGAATCGCGAGGTGAGCTCTCTCATGAGCGACGCCTGGCGGGAGAGCTCCTCCGAAGAGGAGGCGAGCTCGGAAGCGCTCTCCGCGTTCTGTTGAACCATGACTCGGATCTGCTCGATGGAGTCCACCACCTGCTCCGTTCCGCTCGACTGCTGTTCGGTGGCGGCGCTGATTTCGTGGGTAAGCTCGCCGAGCCTCGACGTCGCCTGCTCGATCTGCTGGGTGCCCGCGGATTGCTCCGCCGTGGCTTCCCCGATCTCCCGCGAGCAGGACGACACCTCGCCCACCGATTGGCCGATGTTCTGCAGGTTCGCCCGGAGCTCCTCGGTGCGGCGCATTCCTTGCTCGACGATCGAGGTCGACTTCTCCATGTTGGAGACCGCCTTCGAGACCTGGGACTGAATGCGCTGGACCAGGTCCGCGATCTCGCCGGTCGAGCGGGCGCTGCGCTCCGCGAGCTTTCGCACCTCTTCCGCTACCACGGCGAATCCGAGGCCGTGCTCGCCGGCGCGCGCGGCCTCGATGGCGGCGTTCAGAGCGAGGAGGTTCGACTGCTCCGCGATCTCGTCGATGACCCCGACGATCTTGCCGATGTCTTCCGCCATGCCGCCCAGGTCCTGCACGAAATGCGCGGAGGAGCGGATGACCTCGCGGATCTCTCCCATTCCCTGGCTCGCGGCCTCCATGGCCGCGCCGCCCTCGACGACGGCCGAGCTCGCGCGCGTCGCGATCGCGACCAGCTTCTCCGCGGAGCCCGCGACCGTCCCGACCGATCGCAGCATGCTCTCGATGGAGGCAAGGGTCTGGGTCGTCGAGGCGGACTGCGACTGCGCGTTGCGGGCGACGTTCTGGATGTTGGCGTTCATCTCGTGAAGGGTGGAGGTGATGCCCTCGACGGCGGCCACCGTGGCCTCGTTCCCTCGCGCGGCGCGTCCGGTCGCGCGGGCGACGGAGTCGCTTCCGGTCGCCACTTCGTCCGCGGCCGCCTGCACGTGCAGAACGATGTCCCGGAGACCGGCGGAGACGAGGTTGAAGGCCTTCGAGATCTCGGAGAGCTTGTCGAGCATGAGATTGAACGCGGACGCCATCCGGCCGATCTCGCCTCCGGTCTCGACCGCGATGCGGCGTGGCTCGACCTGGATCTCCCGGGTGAGGTCGCCGCTCGCCATCGTCCGGGTCTCGTCCGCGAGGCGCTTCATGTCGTCGCTCGCGATCTGTTCCGCCGCCTGGGTCAAGGACAGGATGGGAGCGGTGATTTGCTTTCCGACGAACAGCATGGCGACGAACGCGAGGACCGCGACCGCCAGGATGAAGACGAGAGAGGTCCAGAGACCGCGCCGGTAGTTCGCCACGATGGTGCGGGTGGAGACGCCCAACTGAATCGAGCCGCTCACCGTCTCTCCGCGGCGAACCGGCCCCACGATCTCGAGGGCCTCGCCGTTCTGTGACGCTTGGAAATCGGAAGGCACGCTCGTGACCGCGCCCGGCCGCTGGCCCTCGACGCCGTAGGAGGCGAAGTCCTTTCCCTCCGCGTTGCGCACGATGATGTAGAGAACGTCGGAGTCGTTCTTCGCCCAGCTCAAGACCTGGAGAACGGACTCCCGATCCTCGAACTCCAGGCCGGCGGCGACGCTGTAGCCGATCATCCGGGCGACGCTCAGCGCTTTGTTCTCGAGGCCCTTCTCGTCGACCGCGCGCTGGCGGGCCGGGAAGAACAGCATGATGAACGCCGCGAAGGCGATCGCCATTCCCGCGATGGGGAGGACGAATCGGGATCGGATGGAGAGGTTCTTGAAAAAACCGGTCATGGACGCTCCTTCAACCCGAAAGCTCTTAATAAGGAAGCCCGCAGACGTCTTCCTTCGAGGGGTCAGCCCTGTGGAGTCGTAGAGCAAGGACCATGCCCACTCGAGCGAAGGGGCAACTCCGTCGGGAGGCGGCCTTTAGCGCCGTGCTTCAGCGCCTATCGCGCGGGGCGTTTCAATTTTTCTACTGAAACCGCGCTCCCGCGCGGGCAATTCCCCCCGCCGTGCCTCTCAACGGGGGGATTCCGGGGATGAGGGGGATGGGGTCTCATGGGCCATGAGAATGGCACCGCCCATGAGCTACTGAGTGCTCGTATCTCGTGGAATGACGGGTAGCCTGATCCGCGACGGGTGCTCTCGATCGTGAAAGATCCGGTTGGTCGCCACCACCGGGGGGAAGTCTTCGTTGATCTCCCGGCCGGTGTTTCCGTTCGGGTACCACTTGGGAAAGCTGCTGCTCGCGACGATGAGCCGGATGCGGTGCCCCGCCTTGAAGACGTTCGAGATGGGATAGACGTCGGTCGCGAGCTCGACGCCATCGCGCATGGGAACCATGAGCTCCCGGCACTCGTGGGTCTGCGTGAAACCGCGCCCCGAGACGGCGAAGAACAGCAGAAACGAAAACGTGGCTCTCGTGGTCATGGGCCTGCTCCCTATTTCCAGGTGACTTCCATCGCGAAGAAATGATCGAACACCTTGCGCGGAGGATTGTTCCGATCGTCGTTCTCGGGGCTGCGGATGTAGAAATCGAGTTGCATCGCCGCCGGGTTCACCTCGCCCGCGGGAGACTTCTTTCCCGCGAGCGGGTATCTCACCTGGAGCGTCTTCCGATCCCGGATCCCCTGCGTGACCATGAAGTGGATCTGATATTCGTCGTAGAGCGGCTTTCCGTTGAGAGTCGCTTTGCCGAAGCCCCAGCCGGCCACCCAGATGAACGTCTTCGGCCAGTTGGTGTCGCCGCAACCCGAATCCCCGTGCTCGTAGAGGTAGGCCGCGACGCCGCCGTTCTGGCAAGGGCTGAACTCGTGAAATCGGCTGATCTCGATCGCGAGATCGCCCTCCGGGACTTTCAGCCGCGCGACGAAGGTTCCGGTGTTCTGTTTCTCGTCGACGTCGACCGCGACCCTGCCCTCCACCGCCCGCGCCTCGGCGGCGTCGTTTCCCATATGGTTCCATCCGGCGGCGTCCCCGAGGTGGCCCACCTGATACACCCGTCCCGCTTCGAGGACGAACCGGCCGTCGTACAAATCGTGCTGCTCGGGAGCGTAGAGGCCGATCTCGGCCCCCGGCTGCTGCCGCGCCGTGGATTGGAGACCCAGCACCATCAGAATGCTCGTCATCACCTGGTTCACGTTGGTTGCCTCCTATCGCGCCAGAGAGTACTCGACGTTCACGTCGGTTGTCGTTCCCTCGCGGACGTCGACTTCCTTCGAGAGCGTGCCCAGCTTCTCATGCCAAACCTCGAGCCTGTACCGTCCTTCCGGCACGCCTTCGATGCGGAAGGCGCCGCGTTCATCGGTCACCGCGTGAAACGGATGGGGGTCCACACGGATGGTCGCCTGCATCCAGCCGTGCACGTCGCAGCGGACGCTGTAGGTGCCGGGGCGATCCAGCCGTCTTTCGCTGCGAGCACCCTTTTGCGGCAGGGAGACGTTCACCTCCGCCGGTCCGTAGAGGTGCGTGGTATGAAGTACGGCATCGCTGTTGACGGCCTCGACCGTGCTTCCCAGCGTGAGGACGGCCGCGTGGGGGAGGAACCTGCAGTTGGCGTTGTCGAGGACGAGCCGTCCGGGCTCGAAAGAAGGAATCACCGACTCGGGAACGTCGAGAAGCGAGACGATCGCATGCTGGACCCCTCGCCCGTCGAGAGCGACCACGAGATCCTCGAGGGTGTGCGCGCGGCCGCAGACTTCGGGGTCCGTGGTGTTCTCGACTCGCGTGGGCGCGGGGACGTCGTCTCCGAGCAGGAGAACCCTCCCCTCGATGCGGCCCATCGAAGCGGAGCCGGTGCCCGGTGGCGCCTCCGTTGGCCGGCACGACGAGAAGACCAGCCACCCGATGACGAGACCCGAGCGCGCGTGCATGATTCGAAACCGGTACTATAACAGCCCTGCCTTCGATCACCTTTTCCACAACACCTTCGATTGCCTCGATCGGCTCGAGATCGAGACCTACGGAGCGACACTCGCGCTCTGCGATCGGGCGCATCCGGCGACGCCCTACGAGGCGAAGTTCAGCGTGCAGTTCGGAGTCGCGGCTGCACTTCTGCGTGGGAACGCGGGACTCGAGGCGTTCGGAGAAGACTCCATTCGCGATCCGAGGGTTCGCGAGCTGACATCCAAAGTGCGGGCACGGGTCGAGCCGGAATTCGAAGCCCGCTACCCCGCGGAGTGGCCGGCCCGGGTCCAGGTGCGGCTCGCGAGCGGCGAGACGCTGGTGGCGGAGACCGCGCATCCCAAAGGCGACCCGGAGTCACCCCTGAGCCCGACCGCGATCGAGGAGAAGTTCCGGACGCTCGCCGCCTACGGCGGACGCGAGGGCGCCGCCGCACTCCTCCTCGATTGGGGCCGCTCGATTCCGGAGCTGGATCGGGTTCGCTTTCCTCGCCAGGTCTGACGCACTAGCCGCCTCGGAGTTCTCCACGTATACTGGAAGATAGATCAGCACAATTGAAGAAAGGCCCACCCATGCGAGTCGGTGACTACATGACCCGGGATCCTATTACCGTCGAGGAAGACGCGAGCATGAAGGACGCGATGCTCCTCCTCAGGAGCCATCACATCCGCCATCTCCCCGTCGCCACCGGAAAGCTCCTGGTCGGGTTGGTCTCCGACCGGGACATCAAGCGAGCCTCCCCTTCGATCCTCCAGGGCATCGACAAGGCCGAGTTCGAGCAGATGATGGAAGACACTCCCGTCTCCCGCATCATGACCCGTGAGCCCTTCACCGTGAAGGCCACCACCCCCCTCGTGGAGGCCGTCACCATTCTCATCGAGAAGAGGTTCGGAAGCCTTCCCGTGGTGGACGGGAAGGAGCTCGTCGGGATCTTCACGGAGATCGACGCCCTCAAGATCCTGCTGGATACGCTGAAGAAGAAGTAAGCTCGACGTCAGCTCAACGCTTTGGCAAGAGCGCCGAGAGCTTCGTTCGCGTACTCTTCGCTCCTCTCGACGTAGTCGTCGTCGAGCCTCCCCCCGAGCCTCCGTGTTCGGAACTCTGGGTCCCTGAACGACGTCATACAAGCAGGAGTTTTCCGTCATGAACCTGAAGCTCGCCCTCCGTACTCTCCTCAAGGCCCCCTTCGTGACCGCCGTCGCGGTAGGTTCGCTCGCTCTCGGGATCGGGGCGAACGCGGCCATCTTTTCGCTCTTCGACCAGATGCTCCTGCGCCCGCTCCCCGTCCCCCGTCCCGAGGAGCTCGTGAACCTGGGGGCGCCGGGTCCAAAGCCGGGCTCCCAGTCTTGCAACAACGCCGGCGATTGCGAGGAGGTCTTCAGCTACCCGATGTTCCGCGACCTCGAGCGCGAGGCGAGCGTGTTCCAGGGCCTCGCGGCCCACCGCTCCTTCGGGGTCAACCTCGCCTTTCAGGGCGAGACCGAGAGCGGCGAAGGAATGCTCGTTTCCGGGAGCTACTTCCCCGTGCTCGGGCTACCGCCCGCCCTCGGGCGCCTTCTGGGGCCGGAGGACGACCGCACGGTAGGCGCGCATTTCGTCACGGTCCTCGGCCACGGATACTGGCAGAGCCGATTCGGCGGGAGCCCGTCCGTTCTGGGCGAGACGCTCGTCGTCAACGGGCAGTCGATGACCATGGTAGGGGTCGCCCCCTTCGGCTTCGAGGGAACGACTCTGGGCTCCCGGCCCCAGGTGTTCGTGCCCATCACCATGCAGGGACTGATGAACCCGGGCCCCGACGGGTTCGAAGACCGCCGCAGCTACTGGGCCTACCTGTTCGCCCGCCTGCGCGCGGGCATCAGCATCGACGAGGCGCGGCAGGCAATCAACGTCCCATACCGCGCGATCGTAAACGACGTGGAAGCTCCGCTCCAGGAAGGCATGAGCGACGCCACGCTCGCGCGCTTCCGCTCGAAGGAGATCACGGTCGTGCCGGGAGCACGCGGCCAGAGCAGCATCCACGCCGAGGCGCGCCTGCCTCTGCTGCTGCTCCTCGCGGTGACCGGCGTCGTGCTGCTCATCGCCTGCGCCAACATCGCGAACCTGCTGCTCGCGCGCGGCGCCGGCCGGGTGACGGAGATGGCCGTGCGGTTGTCCGTCGGCGCGAGCCGGCGCCACGTCGTGGCGCAGCTTCTGACCGAGTCCTGCCTTCTCGGCCTCCTCGGTGGGATTGCGGGAGCCTTCACCGCGGGATGGACGCTCCAGGGGATCGTCTCGCTCCTCCCGGCCGACGCGCGGCGCACGCTCCATGGAGAGCTCGACGGCCGGATCCTGCTGTTCACCGCGCTCCTTGCTCTCGGAACGGGAATCCTCTTCGGCCTGTTCCCCGCCCTTTACAGCACCAGACCGAACCTCGTCACCGCGCTCCGGACGCAGGGCGCGGTCGGCTCCGGCGCTCGCGGGGCGGGGCGATTTCGGACGACGCTCGCGACGGCCCAGATCGCTCTCTCGATGGCGCTTCTCGTTTCTGCCGGCCTCTTCATGAAGAGCCTCGTCAACGTGAGCCGGGTCGACCTGGGACTTTCGACCGAGAGCCTCGTCACGTTCGGGTTGTCGCCCGACCTCAACGGATACACGTTCGTCCAGGCGCGGTCGCTTTTCGAGCGGCTGGAGGCGGAGCTCTCGGGGCAGGCGGGGGTCACCGGGGTGACGGCGTCGACGGTCCCGCTGCTTTCGGGGAGCAACTGGGGCGATAGCGTCGAAGTCGAAGGCTTCGATGCGGGACCTGACACCGATACCGGCTCACGGTTCAACATCGTCGGGCCGGGTTTCTTCCGGACCATCGGCATTCCCCTCATCTCGGGACGCGAGTTCACGGACGCCGACGTGCAAGGACGCCTCAAAGTCGCCGTCGTGAACGAAATGTTCGCAAGCAAGTTCGGGCTCGGCCGCGATGCGGTGGGGAAGTGGATGTCCAACGGCGGCGAGGGCGAGCTCGACGTCCAAATCGTGGGACTGGCCCGAGACGCCAAGTACAGCATGGTGAAGGACGCCATTCCGCCCCAGTTCTTCCTCCCGTACCGGCAGAACGTCAGAACAGGAAGCATGAATTTCTACGTGCGGTCGAAGGCGGCGCCCGAGCCCGTACTCGCGGCGATTCCCCAGGTTGTGGCCCGCCTCGATCCGAACCTCCCCGTGGAAGGGCTGAAGACGATGGAGCAGCAGGTGCGCGAGAACGTGTTCGTCGATCGGATCCTGAGCATTCTGTCTTCCGCGTTCGCGGTGCTCGCGACGCTTCTCGCCGCCCTCGGGCTCTACGGCGTTCTGGCCTACACGCTGGCGCAGCGGACGCGCGAGATCGGGCTGCGGATGGCTCTCGGCGCCGACGGGAGGCGAGTGCGCGGCATGGTGCTCGCTCAGGTGGGCCGCATGGCGCTGGCGGGGGGCACCGTCGGTCTCGTTGCTGCCGTCGGACTTGGCCGATTTGCCCAGTCGTTGCTCTTTGAGATCGAAGGCTACGACCCCGCGGTGCTCGTGAGCGCGTCCATCGTCCTGTTTCTGGTGGTGGCGGCGGCTGGCCTTCTTCCCGCGCTTCGCGCCTCGCGCATCGATCCGATGAGGGCACTCCGCTACGAGTGACGGCGGTCGCCGTCGAGGTCCACCGCCTCGAGCTTTCCCCTCCGCCCGTCGAGCTTGAGGGCTTTTCTCCCCTCGAGGAGATCGAGGAGGTCCTGCCCGACCAGCTCCCGCCTCCAGCCTTCGAGAAGCGGGATGGAAGCGGCGACCGAATGGTAGTGCGCGGCCGCAAGAGTTTTGAGATCCACCCGGGTCGCGAGCATCGAGGGCGCGATCTCGGCCTCCGCGGCCCGCGCGTAGAGCCACGCCTCGAGAAGCCTCGCCGTCGACTCCACCTCGTCCGGCATCTTGAGGTGAGGGTTCTCGGGACGTTCTTCCTTCACGGGCTCGGCGAGGCCCGCGCGCACCGCGGCCACGATGGCGTCTCCTTCCTTCGAAATCTGCTGCGGCTTCAGCGAGCGGATCTGCCGCAGGCTCTTCGCCGACTGGGGACGCCGCCGCGCGATCTCGAGGAGGCTCTGGTCCTTCAGCACCCAGCCACGGGGCAGGTTCCGCGCGCGCGCCGTCCGCTCCCGCCACGCGGCGACTTCCCGAAGAACGCCGAGGCTCACGGCGGAGAGGCCGCTCGCCTTCATGCGCCGGTAGAATTCCCGGGGCTCGGGAGCGCGGTAGGTGGAGTCCGCCTCGAGCCGCGAGCCCTCCTCCCGTTCCCAGCCCGCCCGCCCGAGTGCTTCGAGGCGCTCCCCCAGGTGGTGGCGGACATCCGAAAGGTACCGAACGTCCTCGAGCGAGTAGTCGATCTGGGCCTCGGTCAGGGGGCGCGCGGTCCAGTCGGTCAGCGTCTCGAGCTTATCGAGCTGCACGCCCGTCACTTTGGCGACGAGCCGCGCGTAGGAGATCTGGTCCCCGTAGCCCACGAGGGCGGCCGCGATCTGGGTGTCGAAGACGTTCCGGGGTGCTTCGCCTCCCGCTTCGTAGAGCACCGCGAAATCCTGCTCGCCGGCGTGGACGATCTTCTCGACCTCCGGAGCGGCGATGAGCTCGAAGAGCGGCGCGAGCGAGGAGAGAGGCTGGGGGTCGATGACGGCCTCGACGTCTCCGGCCGAGACCTGGATGATCCCGAGCTGGATGAAGAACGTCCGCTCGCGAACGAACTCGGTGTCGAGGGCGAACCTCCCCCGGGCCGCGAGCTCGCCGCAGAGGACTTCGAGGTCCTGCTGATTCTCGATGACGCGGGGAATCGCGGACCCCCGGCCTGCCGTGTGCTTTCCGTGTCGGGACGTTCCGTGATGGGGCTTCATTTCGAGAGGCTGACTCGAAGAGAGATGCCCATGTCGACGCTGTTCAGGAACTCTCCGAAACGGGGGCTCGCGAGGTTCGCCACCACGTCGCGGGGATTGAAATGGCTCCCCAGGTTGAACGCCTGAACGCCCAGGCGGATCTTCCTCCCGAAGACGGTGGCTCCCTTCGTGACCCGGATGTCCGCTGAAAAGAACGTCCCGAACCTGCCGCCGCGGTTCCGCTCCCCCTCAGGCACGTACTGCCCGTTCAGAACCGTGTAAGGAAAGCCCGACCTCCACTCGAGCCCCGGACCGATCTCGATGTCTTTCGGGAGCATCCACACACCCCATACTAGCAGGCGATTGGGCACGTCGAGCTCGAAGACGGAATCCTCGTTCTCGAAGATCAGAGGGTACCGGAGGTTCTGGTACAGGGTGCCGAAGTTGTTGAGATCCCCCGTGGAGCGCGATTTCGAGTAGGCGAGGAAGAGCTCGTTCTGCGCTCGCGCCACCCGGAACGTCACCCCGAGCTCGCGATTCACGGAATGTCCGTCGGAGGATAGCTCCAGCGCTCCCCGGCCTCCCTCGACCAGGCGGTCGACGAGGATCTCCTCCGAGCCGTACCGCTCCCGGTAGCCCACGCGCACCTGAAAACCCTCGGCGAGGGTGCGATCCAGCTCCGCGTTCCAGGTCACGCTCCGCGGCGATTCGAGCCCCTCCGGCGAGATCCGGTTCTCGAACACGATGGGAGGACCGCCGGGCGTCCCGTCGGGACGGAAGGACGTTTCCACCCTCCGCTGAAATTCGGTGAAGCTTCCCGCGTGGAGGTACACGTGGTCGTGGAAGACACCGACCCCGCCGCGCGCCACGGTGCGTCCGTCGGAATCGAGACTGGCCGCGAGGGCGAGCCGCGGTGAGAGCTGGTAATCGTGCACGAGGTCGTCGTAGTCGAACCGCAGGCCGGCTTCGATGCCCAAACGCGAGCCGACGCGAAATCGATCCTGAACGTACGCCGAGAGCAGATAGTCGTTGCCGGAGAGCGCGGGGTCCCCGATGAAGTCGACGCGGCGCACGAGCCGCCCCGAGGAATCGAGGAGCTCGAGCGGAAGCCCCCGGTCGGCCCCTTCGAAGCGCGAACGCCCCAAGCCCCCGCCCACCTTCAGCACGTGCTCTCCTCTCTTTCCCGAGATGGTCCGGGTGAGGCTCGCGAGGAAATCGAAGCGGCTCGTGTTCCGTTCTAGATTGTTGAAATAGTTGCCGCGGAGGCCTTCGGGGGTGAGCTGCGAAGGCGTCTCCGCTTTCGGCCGGAGCGACAAGTCGTAGTGCTTCACCGCGAGCGTCGTCTCGACGATCGAGCTCCCGAACATGGAACGCCCCGAGATGGCGGCGTTCCACCCCCAGCTGTGGAACTCGGGAGTGGCCTCGGAGGAGTTCAGGGCGTTGAGGCCCAGGTTGTCCGTCTCGCCGGGGAAGTACGAGAACGTGGTCGTCAGCTGGTGCCGGTCGGCAACGCGCCAGTCGAGCTGCGTGAAGCTGTCGTAGCTCTCGAGCTCCTGCTCGTCCTCGCCGGTCGTCACGTCATCGACGCGGGAGCGAACGAACCGGTACGCGAGGCCCTGGGAGAACCAGGCCTTGCCTTTCTTGAGGGGTCCGCGCACGGCGACCTGGGGGACGAACGCGCGGATTCCGCGGATCTTGCCGTCGCGGAAGTTGAGCTTCGGGAGCAGGTCTCCGGTATCGACGTCCCACTCGTCGGTCCCTCCGCGCGTTTTGATCTCCGCGACGGCGGCCGTGACGCGGCCGTACTCCGCCGAGTAGGGAATCTCGCTGACCTCGACCTCCTCGATCGCCCGCAGAGGCAGATTGATCGCGAAGTCCCCGGTAACCGGGTCGGTGACGTTCGCGCCGTTCACGAGGAGGATCGATTGGCTCGGTCGCGAGCCGTTGAAGCTCAGCCTCCCTTCGGGATCGCGGACGACACCGGGAAGGAGAGGAAACGCGTCCTGGAAGCGGTCGGTCGCGAGGGGAAGGAGCGAGAGCTTCTCGACCTCGAGCGTCTCCGGAGGAGCGACCTCCTCCAGCTCGACGACGACCGGCGACACCGCGCGGATCTCCACGGTCTCGGAGTACCTCGGAAGGGAGAAGAAGAGGTCGAGACGGGTCTCGCGACGGGCCCTGACCTCGACCGGCTCGACCGTCTTGTCCTCGTAGCCGGGAAAAATCGCGAGCAAGCGATAAACACCCGGAGAGACGTCGGAGAACGTGAACTCACCCTCGGCGCCGGTCAACTGGCGTCCCCACTCCTGCTCGCGATCGGAAGGAGTCAGGATCACCACCACGCCCGGCAGCACGTCCCCCGACGGGCTCGAGATCTTCCCCGAGAGCGTCCCCATCTCCTGGGCAAGCGCGGCAACCGCGAGGAGCAGAAGGGGTGCGGCCATGTACGTCTCAACGAGGTCCCGGAGGGAGCGCCCGAGTTTATCACGGAGGAATTCCCCTCCCTCCGGACGAGGGAATCCTCATGATGACAAGAGGTCGGGTTGACAAACCGGAACGCTTCGGGTAGGCTTTTCCCGCCGTCGAGACTCCCGCCCCGATACAGCATCGAGTTCCCGTGATCTCGGTCTCGATCGCGTCGGCGGACCATGACCGCCCTCGTCTCCTCCCAGGACGGATTCGTTCGCGCTATCGATGCGAGCTCCGGAGGTTCCCTCTGGACCTCCGCCCCCTTCGGGATGCTGCAGGCCGGTCCCGCGGCCTCGTTCGTCGCCTTCGGCGCCCCGAGAGATCTCGTGTTCGTGGGGACGCGAAACGCGGGCCAGGACAATGTCTTCGCTGCCTTGAACGCGGCGAACGGTCGTGACGCGTGGACCTATCGAGACGATGACGGCGGACTGAGGCTCGGAATCGAGGATGGAGCGGTGTTCGCGTTGCGTGCCCCGTTCTGAGGTCCCGCGGCGTTCAGGTCGCCTTCAGGATGAGAACGGTCGCGTCGTCGAGGGGCGCGCGCTCTCCAAACCGGCGCACGTCGGAGAGCACCGCGTCCGCGATCTCTGCCGCCGAGTCCTGCTGGTGGCGCCTCAAGACCTCGATGAGCCGGGCTCGCCCGTAGTCCTCGTCCTTCGCGTTCGAGGTTTCCGTGATCCCGTCGGTGTAGAGGCACACCAGATCGCCCGTCGAGAACTGCGCGAACTGCTCGAAGTAACGGGGCGCGTCGAAAAAGCCGAGAGGAAATCCGCCCGAGCGCAGCAGATCGACCTCGCCCGAGGCGCGCATCACGACGGGCGGCAGGTGTCCAGCGTTGACGTAGATCATGCGCCGGGCCTGGACGTCGAGAACGGCATAGAAGAGCGTGACGTACTTCGCCCGGACCCGGGTCGAGGCGTTGATGAACTCGTTCGCGTGCCGGAAGACGGAGCGGAGCGCGAGCTCGCGCTTCGCGAGGGTATAGAGGGTGGCCCGCATCGCCGCCACCACCAGGGCCGCGGGGACCCCCTTCCCCGAAACGTCCGCCATCGCAATGCCCCAGCGGTCGTCGACGAGCGGGATGAAGTCGTAGTAGTCGCCTCCGACCTCGAAGCAAGGCTCGATGACCGCGGCCACGTCGAATCCAGCGAGCTTCGGGGTCTCGCTCGGGAGAATGCCCGCCATCACCTGGCGCGCGACCTCCATCTCCCCCTCGAGCCGCCGCTCGTCGTCGATCATCTGGGTGTAGAGAAGAGACCTCTCGACGGCGGCCGCCGATGCCCTCCCGAAGCTCATCAGGGTCTCGAGGTCGTCGTTGTCGTAGCGATCCGCCTCCGTCGACTCGAGAAGGAGCGCCCCCAGGAGCCTTCCCGCTCCGCCCACGATGGGAGCGGCCATCGCTGACTGCGTCGCCGAACGGAGCTCGCCCACGCGGCGCTCGGCGGCGCCCGGAGAGCCGTCCTGGATGACGCTGAAGAGCGCGGCCTTGCCGGTCTCGAGAACGCGTCCGAGAATTCCCTTGCCCCATTCCACCCTCGGCCGATCGCGATCGGCCTCGCCGTCGCTCTTCGTCCTCTGGGTCGCGATCTCCGTCCCTTCACCCAGGGTCTTGATCACGATGGTCGCGCTGTCGCAGCGGAAGAGGGAGCGGAGGCCCGCGAGGACCTGGTCGGCGGTGCGGTTCAGATCGTTCGAAGCCCCGATGGCGGCGAAGCTCTCGACGAGAGCACGGCCACCCCCGGCGGAAAGCTCGGGTTGGCCGACGGCGGCAATCGGCGAAGGCTCTACGGTTTTGGACACGACCTGACAGTGTAACAAATCCGGCCCTCGGAGAAGCTCCAGGTCGCGGCCCATGCGATCGTCGAACCTCTCGCCCACCTGCTTGAAGCGATCGACCATCCGGGGACAGTAGTCGGGAAGCGGGCAGCGTGAGTAGATGAAGTTCACGGCCACGACCCGTCCGCGCAGGGAGCTCAGGGAAAGGGTCCGGATGGGCGATTCACACCTCGAATCCTACCTCCGTTGAGGTCGCATTCGCCGAAGCCCGCTCGATTGGGATATCGTGCGCGCGATGCTCAAGTCCTTCTTCCCGATGGATCGCGCCGAGGCGGCGACCCTCGCGTTCCTCGTCTCGTTCTCCGTCTTCTCCTTTCTTCCGGCGTGGCGCACCCACGAGATCGCCGGCATGGCCGTTTTCGGATGGCTCATGACGGCCCTCATGGTGCTCTCCCCCTCTCTCGCGCTCTTCGTCTTCCGGCGCCGCGAAAGGCGCTGACCTTCATGTTCGTCGAACGAGCGCTCGTTCTCCTGTACTTCGCCGCCTGCGTCGGGATCGGCATCGCCGCCTCGAGACGCGTGCGGGGCTCGGGCGACGAGTACTGGGTCGCGGGACGGCGGATCGGGACGTGGGTCAACGCCATGGCGATTATGGCGGCGCTCGCGAGCGGCGGTTCGATCGTGGGGGTGATGGGCCTAGCGTACTCTCAAGGCATCCCCGCGACCCTCGCTCTCTTCGCGGGTGCGGTGGTCGGATTTCCTCTGGCGTCGCTCCTCGTGGCCCGTGAGCTTCGCAACTTCGGACGCTACACCATCACGGATTTTCTGGCCTTCCGCTACCCGAGCGCGATCGTGAGGACGCTCGTCCCCCTCCTCATCGTCATCGCCTTCACCATCTACATCGTCGCCCAGCTCAAGGCCGCCGGTATTACCGCGGAAACGCTCCTTGGAATCCCCTTCGAGCAGTCCCTCACGCTCTCGACCCTGGTCTTCGTCATCTACGTTTCCTTCGGCGGCATGGTCGCCGTCACCTGGACCGATGTCTTCCAGGGCTTTCTGATGCTGCTCGTGGTTCTGGGGACCGCCCTCTGGTTCCTGTGGGACGTGGGGACGCCTCTCGAGCTCATGCGGCGGGCGACGGCGGCCGCTCCCGAGCTCGGCCAGGTCGAGCACCGTCCCGTCGCGAGCTACCTCGGCTACTTCGCGATCTGGGCGACGGCCATTCCCGTGATCCCGCACATCGTCATGCGGGTCTTCACCGCGCGGGACGCCCACGGGGCGCGGCTTTCTTTGAACCTCGCGATGCTCGCGTACAGCGCTCTCATCCTCGCCGCCGTATTTCTCATCGTTCCCGTGGGAAAGCTCGAGTTTCCGGGTCTCGCCGATGCCGACCAGGTGTTTCTCAAGGTGATGGAGGGCAAGTTCCCGCCGCTCGTGCGCGGGGTCGCGGTGGCGGCGGTGCTCGCGGCGGTGATGTCGACGACGGACGCTCTCCTTCTCGCGTGCAGCTCCGCGATCTCCCACGACCTCCTGGGCAACTTACTTGGCGAGAAAGCGACCGAGCGCGTCCTCAACGCCGTTCGGGTGGGAACGGCGTGGGTCATCGGCCTTCTCGCGCTCTTCTGGGCCTACTCGCCGCCGGCGCTCATCAGTCAGTTCTATACCGCGGGCGTCGGGATTCTGAGCGGAAGCCTTTTCGTTCCCGTCATCGCCGGGCTCTGGTGGAAGAAGGCCAACCGCACGGGAGGCGTTCTCGCCCTGGTCACGGGCGCTCTCACCTATGTCCTCGTTCACTTCCAGATTCTGCCCCTTGGCGTTGCACCCATCCTCGCTTCGCTCGCGGCGAGCGCGCTCGCCATGGTGCTGGGAGGGCTTCTCGGCCCGCCGGAGTCGCGCGAGATGATCGCGGCGATCGAAAAGCTCCACGCATGACGGCACCCGATCTCCGCGCATCGATTCTTCGCCTCGCAAGGCGGGCCCGCGAGCTCGACCCCGGATCCGAAGTCCGCCAAAAGCTTTTCTCCGAAGTGTCCGCGTACGCCGAGGAGTTTCTGGAGAAGCTTCCTCAGCTCCCCGCGTATCTCGAGACCACGGACCGGGGAATCGGGCTTCTCGAAACGCCCATCGGCGAGGAGCCGCACTCGATCGCGCGCCTCCTCGATCACATACGGCGGGACGTCGATCGACCGGGGCTCAACCCGGCTTCCGGTGGACACCTCGGCTACATCCCCGGAGGCGGCCTTTACGCCTCCTCCCTCGGGGACTTCCTCGCGGCCGTCACCAACCGCTACGCGGGGGTGTTCTTCGCCTCTCCGGGCGCGGTGCGCATGGAGAACATGCTCCTCGACTGGATGAGCGGCCTCGTCGGCTATCCGAGGGAGACTGCGGGCGGAAACCTCACGTCGGGCGGAAGCATCGCGAACTTGATGGGTGTCGTGACCGCGCGCGACGCCCACGGGATCCGCGCCCGTGACGTCGAGCGCGCCGTCATCTACGCGACGGAGCAAGCGCACCACTCCGTCGCGAAGGCCATCCGGCTCGCGGGGCTTTCGGACGCCGTCCAGCGCCTCGTTCCGCTCGATGGGCGCTACCGGATGCGCGCCGACGCACTCGCGCGGGCGATCGAGAGCGACCGCGCGGCGGGTCTTCTTCCCTTTCTCGTCGTCGCGAGCGCGGGCACGACTGACACCGGTGTCGTCGACCCCATCGAGGACGTCGCCGCCATCTGCGACCAGGAGCGCCTCTGGCTTCACGTCGATGCCGCCTACGGCGGGTTCTTCGTTCTCTGCGAGCAGGGGAGGCGCGCCCTCGGCCGGCTCGACGGCTCCCACTCGATCGTGATGGATCCGCACAAGACGCTTTTCCTCCCCTACGGGTCGGGCGCGATTCTGGTGCGCGACCGCACGAAGCTCCTCGAGAGCTATCACTACGCGGCGAACTACATGCAGGATGCGCTCTCGGCCCGGGACGAGCTGTCCCCCGCCGATCTGTCGCCGGAGCTCACGAAGCACTTCCGCGGCTTGAGGCTCTGGCTTCCGCTCCTCCTCCACGGGCTCGCTCCGTTTCGCGCCGCTCTCGAGGAGAAGCTCCTCCTCGCCCGCTATTTCCACGAAAGGATCTCGGAGCGTCCGGGATTCGAGGTCGGCCCTTACCCGGATCTCTCGGTCGTCACCTTCCGCTACCGCCCCGCGAGCGGGGATCCGGATGAGTTCAACAAGAAGCTGGTCGAGGCGATTCATCGGGACGGACGGGTCTTCATGTCCTCGACGATCCTCGACGGGCGCTTCACGCTGCGGTGCGCGGTGGTCGCGTTCCGCGTCCATCTCGAGACGATCGACCTCGCTCTCGAGATCCTGGATCACGAGGTCCGCCGGCTCGAAGGGACCTGAGGGCTCTCACAAATCGTCAGCGGGCCTCACCCTGTTAAAATGAAGACGAATGGCGACCGACGAGACCGCGCCGCCGCTCCCCCCGGCGGACGTGGACGAGCGCGAGCCCGAACAGACCGCGGCTCTTCCGGAGACTTCTCCTCGAGAGCCCGCGTGGGCGACCTGTACCGACGATGAGCTCCTCAACCTGCGCTTCTGCGACCTCGGGCTCGAGAAGGAAGGCGCTTTTCTCGAAGGCCGCATCGAGGAGCTGAACGGCGAGCTCGAGGCAAAGGGCCTCGTCTTCCGAGCCTACTTCTGGATCTCCGACGACTGGTTCACGCCCGACGGAGTTCCCGGAGTGGCGCTTCCGTTCTATCTCGCCCACCCGCGGCTCCTCGAGCTCGAGCGCGGGCAGATGCTCGAAGTGGAGGGAGGAACGGTCGATTGGTGCCGGCGTATCCTGCGCCACGAGACGGGCCACGCGATCGACCACGCGTACGAGCTCCACCGCCGGCGCCGCCGCCAGAGGCTCTTCGGCCTCTCCTCCGCGCCCTACCCCGACTCCTATGCTCCCAAGCCGTTCAGCAAGAACTTCGTGAGGAACCTCGACTACTGGTACGCGCAGAGCCATCCCGACGAGGATTTCGCCGAGACGTTCGCGGTGTGGCTCGATCCCGGATCCTCATGGCGGGAGAAGTACAAAGGCTGGCCCGCGTTGAAGAAGCTCGAGTACCTGGACAAGCTGATGCAGGAGATCGCTGACGAGCCGCTTCCGCAGAGAACGCGCCGGCGTCCGTTCGCGCTCTCGGGCCTGAAGCAGACGCTTCGTGCCCACTACGAGAAGAAGCGCGAGATGTACCAGGTGGAGCTCCCTACGTTCTACGACCGCGACCTTAAGCGGCTCTTCGATGGAACGCCTTCGGAGTCCGCACTGACCGCGGCCGAGTTCATCTCCCGCGAGCGGCGCGACATCCGCCGTCTGGTGGCGCGCTGGACCGGGGTGTTCCAGTACACCGTGGATCAGGTGCTGGGAGAGATGACCCGGCGCGCGCGGGAGTTGAACCTCGTCGTGGGGGCGAACCCCGAGGAGGCGAAGCTCAACTTCTCGATTCTCCTCGCCGTGCACACCATGAACTACCTCCATAGCGGACGGTACCGCTTCGCCCTATGAAGAAGCTTCGAGTGCTTGCGCTGACGCACGAGGGCATGGTGCCGCCCGAGGACTCGGCCGGAGTCGACCTCCGCGAGGCGCCCTGGAAGATGGAGTACGACGTCATCGGGACGCTACGCCAGATGGAGCACGAGGTCTCGACCCTCGGCGTGGGGAGCGATCTCGGCGCCATTCGCCGCGCCATCGATCAGTTCCAGCCTCAGATCGTCTTCAACCTGCTCGAGGACTTCAACGACGTTCCCATCTACGACCAGAACGTGGTGAGCTACCTCGAGCTCCAGCGGGTTCCCTACACCGGATGTAACGCGCGCGGGCTCCTTCTGGCAAGGGACAAGGCGATCTCGAAAAAGCTCCTCGCCTACCACCGCATCCCCGTGCCCGAGTTCGCGGTATTCCATCGCGGCCGTCCCGTGCGAAGGCCTCCGCGCCTCGGGTTTCCGCTCATCGTGAAGTCTCTCGTCCACGAGGCCTCGACCGGAATCTCCCAGGCCTCGGTGGTCGAGGACGAGGAGAAGCTGCGCGAGCGGGTCACGTTCGTCCACGAGAGGATCGGATCCGACGCCATCGTCGAGAGGTACATCGACGGCCGGGAGCTCTACGTGGGAGTGATGGGAAACGAACGCCTCGAGGTGTTTCCCGTCTGGGAGATCTTCCTCTCGCGCCTGCCCGAGGGCTCCTGGGCGATCGCGACGGAGAGCGTGAAGTGGAACCCCAGCTATCAGCGCAAGCACCGCATCAAGACGGGCGAAGCCAAAGGGCTCCCGCCCGCGGTGACGGAGCGGATCCAGAAGCTCGCGAAGCGGATCTACAAGAACCTCTACCTCAGCGGGTACGCGCGCATCGACTTCCGGATGGATGACAAGGAGAAGGTCTACGTCCTCGAGGCGAATCCCAATCCCCACCTCGGACAGGGAGAGGATTTCGCGGACTCCGCCGCGGCCGGAGGGTTGACGTACGACCGGCTCCTCCAGCGCATCCTCAATTTCGGATTGAGCTGGAGCCCGCAGTAGAGCAGGCTTCGCCGCCGAGGTTCACGACGGTCACCACCGCCTCTTCTCCTGAAAGCACGTGGGCCGCGGCGAGACGGCGCGAGGAGGCGGCGAGCCCCACGTAATCCCCGGGCGTGAAGGCTTCGGGATCCTTCCTGCACGGAAGTCCGGAACGGGCGCAGAACTTCTCCGGGGGGAGAGGCACCTCCGAAAGAGTCTCCACCTCTTCGAAGTTCCGTCCGTCGCGCGAGCAGTGAAGCGAGACGCGCAGCGTTTCCCCCGCCTCATACGCGAGGAGCCAGAACCCGTCTTCCGACGCGGCGAGGGCGGGATAGCCCGTGGCCTTCACGGGAGAGGAGAGCGTCCACCCGCGTCCGGGGTCGTAAGCGCTGCAGCGAATCGAAGTGCCGGGGGAGCTCGAGATAGGGCCGCGCGGCCAGCAGGCGGCGAGCGCTCCCGAGGGGCTCACGGCGAGCGTCGGGAGATCGAGGGACTCCTCCGCGCTGCCCACAGTTTCGATCGCGATCGGGGTCGAGAAGCTCCGGCCCCCGTCGCGGGATGATGCGTGCAGGACGCTGGGGCTCCGCTCTTCGTGCTCCTCCACCCAGACGAGATCGACGATGCCGTCGGGTCGCGCTGCGATCTGTGCACCCCCTCCCGACGCCGCGATCGGGAACGGCTCCGCGTGCGTCTTGCCGGAGTCGCGGGAGAACGAGAAGACGAGATCGCGCTCGAGGTCGTAACCATCCGCCCGCTTGCGCACCCGGATACGGGTCCACGCGAAGTAGAGGCTTCCCCGGAAAGGGCTCTCGGGGCCGCGGTCGAACGCCATCCAGGGTTTGTCGCTCACGGAGAAGCTTCCGTCCGGATGATCGATGGTTTCGCCGAGAAGAGCCCGGGGCGCGAACGAGCGCCCGCCGTCCGACGAGACCGCGAGAGCGAGCGCCGCTTCCGGCACCTTCTCGCGCATCCCGTCGCCGGAGATGCCAAGGGCGTAGAGCTCGCCTTCGAGGCCGAACGCAAGCGACAGATCCGCGGCCATGGTCGGAGGCTTCGCGAGCGAACGAAGCGAGACTTCCTGGGCGCTCCAGTTTCCCCCGCCGTCTGCGGTGGCCCAGGTCTGGAAGCGAAGCCCGCCGCGGTTGTAGCCAAGGCCGAACTGCGCCCCCGCGACGATGCGGTCGGGCGTCTCGGGGTCGATGGCGACGGCGGGCTCGAAGACGGAGCTCAGGGTGCAGGCAAGAAGGACAAGTCCCTTCACGGGATCTCGGGCCGGAGGACGAAGAGCCCCTGCTCGATTCCGCTCACGGCGACGACACCGCTCGGGAAGAACGGGTACGCGCTCCACGCGCCGTTGAACTCCGGGAGGTCGTCCGCGGGATAGACGTCGAAGAACCCCGCCGGCTCGAGACGCGATTCCGCGATCCGATCGAGCTTCAGGATGCGAAGCCCGGCGCGGTAGTTCGCTTCATAGACGAACCCGTCGCGGACGTACAAGTTGTGATCGATGGCGGGGGTGTCGGCGACGTGCGAGCCGATGTGGAGGGGCCGGTCGAGATCGGCGATGTCCCAGATCCGGGTCGCGGTGTTGTGATGGTAGTACTGCTCGTCGAGCTCGTCGTCCATGAGGAGGAACAGCCGATCGGGCGTCACCCAGGTCTGGTGGATATAGCCGACCCCCTGGTAACTTGTGCGGGAGATCATGCGGGGGACCGCCTTGTCGGTGACGTCGACCACGGTGAGCGTGTCCTCGTTGCTCGCGAAGCAGATCTCCCGCCCCCGGTAGTCGGGATCGGGACCGTCGTAGGAGACGCAGTGGGCGTCGTGCGTGTATCCATCGGTGCTGAAGCATCAGGCGAAGCGCGGCTCCCGCGGGCTCCGGATGTCGACCATGTGGAGGCCCCCGCCGCAGGTGTCCGAGCCCGAGACGTAGAGAAAGCCGCTCGCCTCGTTGATCGAGAGAGTGTGGGCGCTTCCGAGCCCTTCGCCCGCGTAGTGCGCGGTCTCGGGAAACTCCACGGGAGGGGCAGCGACCGAAAAGAGCACTCCCAGATCGAAGACCTGGACTCCGTGGGCGAACGCTTCCGAGGCGATGAACGCGTGGCCCTGGTAGCTCTCGATGTCCCGCCAGATGCTCCGGCTCGACCCGTGCCCCGGGAGCATCCCGAGGTACAGGGGCGCGGTCGGGTTCGTGATGTCGACGAACGCGGTCCCTTCGCGAAGCCCCAGGAGCACGAGCTCGCGGCCATTCGCGGCCCATCCCCAGACGTCGTTCGCTCCGGCGGACGCGCCGAAGCTCGAAAGCGGCAGGTAAGCGAGGAGGTGAACGCGGTCGCAGGGGAAACCCGCGGCCTTGCCGTCGATGCAGCGCGCGTCGAACACCGGCTCTTGGGCGCCCGCGGCCGGGGACAGGGAGCAAGCGACGCCGAAAGCGAGAAGAGAGCGCATCGAACTATCTTAAGCTCAGGGGGATTTGTAGACCACTCCCCCTTTCATGACGAAGCGGACGTTCTCGAGAACTCTCAGTCGATGCTAGCACAGCTCGACGACGTGCTCCGCGATCGCGAGAGCGCACGTCGCCGCGGGCGAGGGCGCGCTCAGCACGTGGACGAATCCGCCGGATTCCACGATCCGGAAGTCGTCCACCAGGTTTCCGTCCCTCTCGAGGGCCATGGCGCGGACGCCGCTTCCGCCGGGCTCCAGATCGTCCTCCGTGAGGTCCGGAACGAGCCTCTGGAGCTTTCGCACGAATGCCGATTTCGAGAACGAGCGATAGTACTCGCCGATTCCCGTCCGCCAGTGCTTGCGCGCCATGCGGAACGTCCCGGGAAAACGCACGATGTCCCAGAGGTCAGAGGCGCTCACGTCGGCTTTTCGGTAGCCTTCCCGCGCGAGAGCGAGAACGGCGTTCGGCCCCGCTTCGACTTCTCCGTCGATACGGGCGTGAAGTGGACCCCGAGAAATGGAAATCGCGGATCGGGGACGGGGTAGATGAGACTTCGCACGAGATCCCGTCTCTCCGGGCGCAGGCGATAGTACTCGCCGCGAAACGGGAGGATCCGCGCCGTTGGGGTCGCTCCGCAGAGCGCCGCGACGCGGTCCGCGTGAAGTCCGGAGGCGGTGACGACGCGCCTCGCGAGCAGGTCACCCGCCTCCGTATGAAGCCTCAAGGCCCCGGGCTCGTGGCGGAATCCGAGAAGGCGCGCTCCCGTTCGCACGTGGCCTCCGGCCTTCTCGATCGCGAGCGCCATCGCCTGCGCGACGGCGCGAAAGGAGACGATGCCGGTCGATGCGGAATGAATCGCGGCCACACCGCGAGCGTAGGGCTCGATCTCGCGGAGCTCTTCGGGTCCGATCGCTCTGAGGCCGGGAACACCGTTCTCCCTCCCGCGCTCGAGAAGCGATTCGAGCCTCGGCCTCTCCTCTCCGGAGGTCGCGACGATGACCTTCCCCGAGATCTCGAAGGGAACACCGTGCTCTTCGCAAAAGCGCACCATCGAGGCGCACCCGCGAACGGCAATCCGTGCCTTCAGAGACCCGGGCTTGTAGTAGAGGCCGGAGTGGAGGACTCCGCTGTTGTGCCCCGTCTGGTGGAGGCCGACTTCGGATTCTTTCTCCAGGACCAGGACTGCCGCCCCCGGCCTCTTCCGCAGAAGCTGGTACGCGGTCGCGAGACCCACGATCCCCCCTCCGGCGACGGCCACGTCGTACATCGACGGCGGTTATGGATCGCGAACGGCGGCGGCGTCAAAACCCGGAGGTCAATTGGGAAACTCGGCGAAGCCGACGATGTGCCCTCCGGGCTCTCTCACCCAGAGCTCTTCGGCGCCGTAGGCGGTCTTGCGGTACGAGAGCAGGATCTCGAATCCCTGAAGCTTCTCCCGGATCGCCTTCAGATCGGAGACCTCGCAGAAGAGCGTCGTACGGCTGCCCGCGGCGGGAAGAAGCTCTTCCGGAAGACCGGCGGACCGGACCTCGGTTTCGACGCTCTCCCGCGTCTGATACATGACCTCGATCCCGTCGCCCTCGAACGCGGCAAACCCGAGGTGATCTCCCTCGGGGACCTCGAGCGTTTTCTCGAAGCCCAGGCGATCGAGCCAGAACGCGATCGAGGGCTCGATGCGCTCCACGACCAGAACCGGGGTCATTTTGCGAACGGACATGGCGCATCCACCTCGGGGGCAACGATAGCCCGGAGCGGCTGCGCGAGTACAGAGAATTTCGGGCGATGGCTTCTGTCAACCCACGCCGTGAGCGCGACCCTCGCCCGATCGAGGCTTCGCTCGTCGAGATCGATGGCATCCGCGAGCAGAGCCTCGCGCGTCAGGTTCCTCGACATCAACCCCGACTCCGCGTGGCCGCCCTCGGGAGCGAGAACGTGGACGACCTCATGGGCGACGACGCGAGCGAGCGCTCGCCCCATCTCCATAATCTGTCGCGGCGACGTCCCGCTCGTTCGATGGCCGAGCGCTCGCCGCACTCCGGAGTAGGAAACGAAGATGCTGTACTTTCCCCCTCTTTGTCCGTGCGCGGCCGCGAGCGCCGTCGATGCGAGGCCGAAGCGCGGATCCCCTTCGGGGAGTACGATGGCGTTGACCCGGGGCTCGGGGATCTTCTGGAGGTTTTCACCTTCCGCGGCTGCGTGAAAACGGACGAGAAGACCGTTCTCGCGGAAGAGCTCTTCCATCTCCTCGGCGAGGCGGGAAAGCCCGACCGATGGGAAGAGCCGTGACGAGTCGTGCCAGACGAGCGTGAGCGGAGAACTCCGCTCGGACGGGAGCGCGGCGAAGGCAATCGAAAGGAAGATCCATGCGTGCATCGGGCCTCCTCGCTAAACTGGTTACGGGGAGCGGGCGCGCAAGTTCAGGAAGCGGCATTTCTCCGAAGCAATGGAGTGACGATTCAGGTTTCTGAAGAAACATGCGGCGAAACTTGAAGATCGGCGGGCTCCTCCTGGTCCCGCTCGGGCTCCTCGTGCTCGGGCTTTCGTTTCGATTCCCTGAAACGACGGAGAGCGTGTACGCGCAGGGCGTCTACCCTCAGGTCGTTCGCCTGTTCGCGGCGGTCAATCGAGCGAGATTCTCATGGGCGGAGGTGCTGCTCGTCGCAGCGGCGGCGGCCGCCATTTTCTTCTTCCGACCGAGGAGGGTGCTCCTCACGATCTGGTGCGCGGGAGGCGCGCTCCTGTGGAGCTTTCTCGTGCTCTGGGGGTTCAACTACGCGCGACCGTCGCTTCAAGCGCGGCTTTCGCTCGACTCTCCTTCCGCGGACCCGAAGGTCCTGCTCCGGGCGGGCGAGCGGACGGCGGCTCTGACCTCGAGTCTCTTCGAAGCTCTCGGTGAGGAGTCGGGGCCCACGCGGCTTCCGATGACCTTCGACGAGCTCGACCGCGTCATCGACGAAGGCTATCGCGCGCTCGCGCTTCCGGGAGATCGGATTCGCTCCGTGACGGCACCCGCGAAGCCGCTCTGGAGCTCCACGCTCTTCTCCTACCTCGGCGTGAGCGGGATCTTCGTCCCCTTCACCGGCGAGCCGTCGGTGAACGCGCTCCAGCCGGAGGCCGCGCTCCCATTGGTCCTCGCCCACGAGAAGGCACACCAGCGGGGGATCACCCACGAGGGCGAGGCGAACTTCGCCGCGTTTCTCGTCTGCTCGCGAAAGGAGGCCCAACCTTACTTGAGGTACGCCGCGTACCTCTTCGCGACCGAGCATCTGTTGGGGGAGGCCGGGCAATACCTTCCGCGTGAAGACGTGGCGAAGGCCTGGGATCTCCTCGGGGCCGGCCCCTTGGCGGACGTCGCCGCCCTCCACGAATTCTGGGAGCGCTACGAGGGCGTCGCGAGCGATATCACGAACGAGGTGAACGACTCCTACCTCCGCGCCCTGCGGGTCCCCGAGGGAGTCGAAAGCTACGGGACGGTGGTGAGGCTGCTCCTCGCACTCGACGCACGAGGGGAATTGATCTAGAAGAGGCCCTCGAACCTCTGCGCCAGATCGACGAAGGTCTGTACGGCGAAACCGGTCGCCCCCTCGGGAAAGTACTTCCAGGGTTTCTCCAGGATGAAGGGCCCGGCGATGTCGAGGTGAGCCCAGGCCGCGCCCTCGGGAACGAACTCGCGGAGGAAGAGCCCCGCCGTGATCGCCCCCGCGTACTTGCCGCCGACGTTGTTGATGTCGGCGTAGGGGGTCTTGAGCATCTCCTTGTACTCCTCGACGAGAGGAAGCTCCCAGAAGAGCTCTCCGTGGCGGCGGCCCGACTCGATGACCGCTTCGATGAGCTTCTTGTCGTTCCCCATGATGCCTGCGACCGCAGTGCCGAGAGCGCGAACGCACGAGCCGGTGAGGGTGGCGGCGTCGACGATGTGGGTCGCTCCCTCCTCGCCCGCGCGCGAGAGGGCGTCGGTCAGGACCAGCCGCCCCTCGGCGTCGGTGTTGTCGACCATGACCGACTTCCCGTTCCGGGCCACGAAGATGTCGCCGGGCCTCTGCGCCTTGGGGCCGGGGAAGTTCTCGGCGGCGGCGACGATTCCGGTGACGGCGACCCTGGGCTTGAGCTTCGCGATAGCGGCCATCGACTGGATCACCGCAGCGCCTCCCGCCATGTCGCCCTTCATCTCCCACATCCCCTCGGCGGGCTTGATGGAGATGCCTCCGGTATCGAACGTGATTCCCTTTCCCAACAGGGCGAGATGGGATTTGGAGGCCGTCTTCCTCGGCCGGTACCGGAGAACGATGAGGCAAGGCGGGTAGATGCTGCCTTTTCCCACAGCTAGCAGGCCGCTGTAGCCCTGCTTCTCGAGCTCCTTTCCGGAGACGACCGTGACCCCGAGGCCGTTCTCTTTCGCGACTTTTCTCGCGGCATCGGAGAGTGCTTTGGGGACCATGCGGTCGCCCGGCTCGTTCACCATGTCCCGGGTATGATTCACCGCCTCACTCACGACGAGCGAGCGCTCGAGCGCGCGCTCAACTTCCTTGCGATCCTCCCCGCGGCACACGATCGCGAAGGAGAGCTTCGGTCTCTTCTTGTCGCCATTCTTCTTGTACTTGTCGAACCGGTAGGCGCCGAGGGCCGCCCCTTCGGCGCCGCTCTCCACGTATCCCGCTCCCGCCGCATGGTTGAGAAGAAACGCCACCCTCGTGAGCCCGTAGTCCGACGCGTAGGACAGCGACTTTGCCGCCGCGATCTTCACGTTCTCCGAGAGGTCGAAAGCCTTGGAGAGAGACGTCGAAAAGACCAGGAGCGCCTTGACGTTCTCCTTCTCGTCGAAGGTCTGGAAGAGCTCGCGCCGGTATTTCTCCTGACGGAAGCCCTCCTGCGCGCGCCTCAGGGCGTGGCCGAGCCTGGAGTCGTCGGCCTCGAAGAGGTTGGTCTCGGAATCGATGACGGCCGCGACCAGATCGGCCTCGAGGGTCGCCGGGGATTGGGTGGAAACGGAGATCTTCATCTTCTCTCTTTCCTGTCAGGCCTCGTCCGCGTATTTCTCTTTGAGCTTCTCGACGACCGACGGGTCGGCGAGGGTCGTGGTATCCCCGAGCGCCTTGCCCTCGGCGATGTCGCGCAGGAGCCGCCTCATGATTTTTCCCGAGCGCGTCTTCGGGAGATCGGCGGTGATGATGACGTCGTCGGGCCGGGCGATGGCCCCGATCTTCTTCACGACGTGCTGCTTCAGATCGTCGACGATGGAGGGCGCAGCCTTTCGTCCCTCCTTCAGGGTGACGAAAGCGGAAAGCGCCTGCCCCTTGAGGTCGTGCGCGCGGCCGACCACCGCGGCCTCCGCCACGTCGGGATGATCGACGAGAGCGCTCTCGACCTCCATGGTGCCGATGCGGTGGCCCGCCACGTTGAGGACGTCGTCGACCCGCCCGAGAATCCAGAAGTAGCCGTCCTCGTCGCGCTTGGCGCCGTCGCCGGGGAAGTAGAGGTCCTTTCCCCATCGGCTCCAGTAGGTAGTGACGTAGCGCTCGGGGTCGCCGTAGATTCCTCGGAGCATCGCGGGCCACGGCCGCCTTATGGCGAGAAAACCGCCGCCGATCTCGACCGATTCCCCGGCGGCGTTCAGAACGTCGATGTCGATCCCCGGGAAAGGCCTGGTGGCCGAGCCAGGTTTGAGCGTGGTGACGCCGGGAAGGGGCGTGCACATGATGGCCCCGGTCTCCGTCTGCCACCAGGTGTCGACGATGGGGCAGCGCTTCGCCCCGATGTGCTCGTAGTACCACATCCAGGCTTCGGGGTTGATGGGCTCGCCCACCGTTCCGAGAAGACGAAGCGAGGAGAGATCGTGCCAGGCGGGATACTCGGTCCCCCACTTCATGAAGGCGCGAATGGCGGTAGGCGCCGTGTAGAAGCAAGTGACGCCGTACTTCTCGATCATCGTCCAGAAGCGATCCTTGTCGGGCCAGTCGGGCGAGCCCTCATAGATGACGCCGGTCACTCCGAGCGAGAGCGGCCCGTAGACGATGTAGCTGTGGCCGGTGACCCAGCCGATGTCCGCCGCGCACCACCACACGTCTTCGTCTTTGAGATCGAAGACGTACTTGGTCGTCGCGGAAACCTGGGTCAGGTACCCGCCCGTGGTGTGGACGATGCCCTTCGGCTTCCCCGTCGTGCCCGACGTATAGAGGATGTAGAGCATGTCCTCGGCGTCCATGGGCTCGGGCTCGCAGTAGGCGGGGGCGTCCTCCACGAGGACGTGCCACCAGTGATCGCGGCCTTCCTCGAAATGGATCGGGAAATCGCCCCGCCGGACGACGACGACGTTCTCGACGCTCTTCGCTCCCTCGACCGCTTCGTCGGCATATTTCTTCAGAGGGATGATATTCCCGCGCCGGTAGCCTCCGTCCGCGGTGACGACGAGCTTCGCCTGGGCGTCGTTGATGCGATCGCGAAGCGACTCGGCGCTGAAGCCACCGAACACGACACTGTGCACCGCTCCGATGCGGGCGCAGGCGAGCATCGAGATGGGAAGCTCGGGAATCATCGGAAGGTAGATGGCGACGCGATCGCCCTTCTGGACGCCGAGCTTCTTCAGCACGTTCGCGAACCGGTTCACCTCCCGGTAGAGGTCCCGGTAGGTGAGGGTCCGGCGATCGCCGGGCTCGCCCTCCCAGATGAAGGCGGCCTTGTTCCGGCGCGCGGTCTTCACGTGCCGGTCGAGGCAGTTCGCGCTGACGTTGAGCTTCCCCCCGGTGAACCACTGCGCGTGCGGAGGGTTCCATTCCAGGATCTTCGACCAGGGGGCGATCCAGTCGAGCCCGGAGGCCATGCGCGCCCAGAAGGCTTCGGGGTCCCGGTCCGCTTCGCGATAGAGCGAGTCGTCCGCTGTGTGAGCCGCCTGCCGAAATGTGTCGGAAGGCGAGAACCTGCGCTTCTCCTGCAAGAGAGCGGTTAACTCCGCCTTTGAATGAGGTGATTCTTCCCGCATCCGAAGCGATACCCCCTAGAACGCGGGATTGTATGCCAGGATAGAAGACAATCACCAGGGTCGCGGCGTCAGCATCGGTCAAGAGCCAGAGTGAGCGTCGGATTCCCTTACAGAATCGCCGGGAGACTCAACTTCTGAAGACACGATGTTTATGGACTTCGTGCAGCGAGTCCGGCGGAATTCCTGACATCGCACGAGCCGCCACCATGTCACCACAACGGGACCACACCCACTTAAACATTTGAAACAAAAATGGTTTATCTTTAGACCACGGACCGGTGGCGATTTGGCCCGGTGTTTGCACCCTATGCAAGCCGATGGTCTCGGACCACACGTTGAGGAGATTCATGAGGATACAACGACGAAGAACGACGGTCGCGGGAGCGCTCGCCTTCCTTCTGTTTGCCACGAGCACGGCCTACGCCGTGCCCATCCTGGTCGACAACTCCCAGCTCGCTGGGAACAGGAGCGTTGGCAGCGGAATCACCGCGGGCGGCGATTGGTCGACGAGCCTCGACTTGGAATTCGCCATCGTGGATCTTGGCGGCGGACAATGGAGTTACACCTATCAATTCTTCGTCGACTCTCCCGAACCCAGTCACTTCATCTTTGAAGTGAGCGAAAGCATCACCGAGACCAATATCGCCCAAATGATCTTGTCGCCGAATTTCCCTCTCAGCGATGAGGACCCCAGATTCTATGGGCCGAATTTTCCAGGGAACTCATCGAACCCTGGACTCACGGTGGATTTTTATGGCGTGAAGGCGGAGGACGGCGACAATCCCTCTCTCTACACCTTCATCAGCCCGCGAGCGCCGATTTGGGGCGATTTTTACATCAAAGGCGGAAGGGACTCGTTCGGTTTCAACAGCGGGATCGGGACGGATCCCAACGCTTCGACGACCGATTTCACGAACTGGATTCCCGTGCCGGATACCACGAACGGACAGGGACAGGCGCCCGAGCCGGAAACGCTGCTCCTGATTGGAGCAGGGCTCATCGTTCTCTATCGCCGCCGGCGCGCGTAGAACTTCACGATCGATTCTTCAGCCCCTCTCCCCTACGCGGGGAGAGGGGCTTTCCGCTTCAAGCCGGTATACTGGACGGGACCGTCGTGCCCCGCGCCACCCTTTACCGCTCCCTGCGTCCTTTCGCCAGACCTCTCGCTCTCCTCTTTCACCGCAGCCTCGTCATCGAGAATCCCGAGCGCGTGCCCGGGGAAGGCCCGGTCGTTCTCGCGGCCAACCATCCGAACATGCTTCTCGACGTCCTCCTCCTCGGAGCGTCGACGAAACGAACCCTGCACTTCCTGGGGAAGGCGACGCTCTTCCGGAATCCCGTTCTCGGTTTCGCGCTCCGGCTCTCCGGCGTTCTTCCGGTTCATCGCCGGAAGGAGAGCCCGGACCGGATGGGGGAGAACCTCGACACGTTCGCCGCCTGTCATCGGCTCCTCGCGGAAGGCGGGGCCATCGCGATCTTCCCCGAAGGAGTCAGCCACGATCGCGACGCCGTTCTTCCTCTCAAGACGGGCTGCGCCCGCATCGTCCTCGAGGCCGAGGCGAAGACGAGCTTCGGCCTCATGTCGGTCATCGTTCCCGTCGGGATCTCGTTCTCGAACCGCGAGATCTTCCGGAGCGATGCGCTCGTCGTGTTCGGAGAGCCTCTCGACCCCTCGCGGCACTTCGATGCCTATCGCCGCGACCCACCAGGCGCGGTGAAGGGGCTCACGCGCGATCTCGAGCTCGCGCTCCAAAAGGTAGCGCCGCACGTTCCGCACGAAGAGGATGAGATGCTCGTCCAGATTCTTCGCGGTTTCTTCGCCGGCGAGATCCCTAAGACGGGCGACCGGCTTCTTCTCGATCGAAGGCTCGTCGATGCGATTTCCGACTTTCGCGATCGCCACCCGCTCGACTACCGGCGGCTCCGGCGGAAGCTCCTCGGATACGCCCGCGTATCCGGGGTGGTCGGGCTTTCCGACGGCGCGCCAGAGCGTAGCTATCGCCTCTCGCCCGTCGTCCGCTACCTCACCCCGCGGATTCTCCTCGCGGTCGCGGGTCTTCCCTTCTTCCTGGCCGGCGCCGCCTTCCACTACATTCCCTACAAGCTCCCCGCCCTTCTCGCTCGGCTTCTGGCGTCGGAGTCCGTCGAGCGAGCCACGATCAAGCTCCTCGGCGGTCTTGTCACCTTTCCCGTGTTCTACGGAGCCGCGGCCCTTCTCACCGGCCGTCTCCGTCTGCTCGCTCTCCTACCACCTCTCGGACTCTTCGCCCTGTACTACGCCGAGATGACGGCAGAGCTTCTTCGCGAAGCTCGTATCTTCTTCGCGCAGGGGAGGCTGAAGCCGTGGCGCGACGAGCTCGCGGGAGAGCTCGAGGCCCTCCGGCAGGAGCACGAAGCGCTGGAAAACCGCCCTTCCGGGTGAGACCATAGAAGCACCGAGACAACTTCCGTTCTTCGCTTCTTTAGGGCGAATGCCTATGTCCGAAACTCCGCAGAAAATCGGTAAGTACGAGGTCCGCGGCCTCGTGGGTAAGGGCGCGATGGGCGTCGTCTACAACGCCGTCGATCCCGCTCTCGGCCGCGCCGTCGCCATCAAGACGCTCTCGCTCGCAGCCCTTTCGGGCTCGCCGCACGAAGCGGAGATGAGGCTTCGATTCCTCCGGGAAGCCCGCTCGGCGGGCATGCTCCAGCATCCCAACATCATCACCGTCCACGAGCTCTTCGAGGAAGGGGGGACGGCCTACCTGGTGATGGAGCTCCTCGAGGGCGCTTCTCTCTCCTCCCTCCTCCGCCGGAAGAAGGATCTGACTCTGGGCGAGAGGCTCTCGATCATCGATCAGATCGCGGCCGGGCTCTCCGAAGCGCACCGGCACAGGATCATCCACCGCGACCTCAAGCCCTCGAACGTCTTCGTCCTCAGGAACGGCGTCGTGAAGGTCCTCGACTTCGGGGTTGCCAAGATGGGCGAAGGCGAGCTCACCAAGGCGGGAACGGTCTTCGGGACCGTGGAGTACATGGCTCCCGAGCAGGTGAAGGGAGCGAGCGTCAACGCCCGCGCCGATATTTTCTCCCTCGGAGTCGTCGCCTACGAAGTGCTCTCGGGGAGAAACCCGTTTCGCGCGGAAACGCTCGCCGCCTCCGTGTTCAAGATCCTATCCGACAACCCGGAAAGGCTCGCGGAGCGTGGTATTTCGCAAGCCGTCGACGACGTCGTCTTCCGCGCCCTCGCCAAATCGGAGAGCGAACGGTTCGAATCGCTGTCCCTGCTCCGGAACGAGCTTCAGAAGGCCGCCGAGGGCCTGGGCGTCGCCTTCAAGCCCCCCGCGCTCTCGGACCAGGACGTCGTCGTGAGCCGCGAATCGGCCGAGGCAGCGATCTCGATGGAGCCACGGGTCTCCCAGTGGTCCCACGTCGCGGCCCAGGCGGACCTCCTCGAGGAGAACTACCAGCGAGGTGTCGCTGCCTTCAACGCGGGCAACTTCGCGGAATGCGTCGAGAAGATGAGCCAGGTCCTCGACGAGGTCCCGGTCCACGCCATGTCGCTCCACTTCCTCGCGACGAGCGAAGAGAAGCTCCGTCGCGAGCGGCTCTCCGAAAACGATCGCAGGGAAGCCGCGGCCCTCCTCACGGCGATGCGCGACGCCCACCGGAAGGGCGAGCCGGCCGCAGTCATCGAGACAGCCAATCGTCTTCTCGCCCTCGACAAGGAGTCCATGGAAGCGCGGTGGTACCGGAGGAGCGCGGAGGCTCGTCTACGCGCGGTCTCGGTCGGCGTCGGCTCGAAGGAGAAAGCTGCTGGTCGCTCCGTCGCCGGAACGTTATCGCGCGAAGGGGCGAAGAGCTTCGGCTACGTCCCCCCGAAGGAATCGCGCTTCCGTCCCGCGCAGAAACTGGAGGTCGCGCCGATCTCGCCGGCGAGCGAGTCGTCCGGAGGCAAGGGGATCTGGCTCCTCGTCGGCACGGGCGCACTTTTTCTCGGCCTCGTGGGACTCTGGATCTCGTCCATCGGAGGCCCGAAGCCCGAGGTCAAGGCCAGTCCTCCTTCCCTCCCCGGAGTGCGCACGTCACCCTTCGAAGGCATCGATGAGGACGGAACCGTCGTCCTCCAGGTCACGCGGCCCGCACCCACGTTCAACGTGACTCAGGTCATCCCCACGTCCATCGCCGTCGGCCGCCCGACCAAGGTGGGCTTCTTCGGGGAGGGCTTCTCCGATGCTCTCGTGGTCGTTCCCGGTCCGGGCGCTACCGTGCTTTCCACCGACGTCCAGAACGAAGGGCTTCTCGAAGTCGAGATCCTCGCCGAGCGCGAGGGCGAGATCCTGATTGAGGTGACAAACCCACAGGGCCACAAACAAACGGTTCCGATTCAGGTGGAACTCCAGTGATCTGTATCGAATTGGTGTGGTTCGAAACGGGGCCAATGGGCTCGTGACCGGTCAAATTCCTCGAGGTGCGTAACTTCTGGCCGGAAATCCCACCTGGCACGGTTGTTGCTTTGACATGAGCTTCGAGTTCCCGTAAACTCAGCCAAAATAATTCGGTTCTCGAGCTTTAAACTCGGTTCGAAGCGTCCTTATGTCGAACGGCACCTGGATCCCTGAAGTCGTGTCGCGCGGCGAGCCCGAAGGGCTCGAATACTATCCGCCCGAGACCGAGACCCATCTGCGGGACTATTGGTACATCGTCCTCAAGAGACGGTGGCTCATCTTTGCGGTGGTGTCGGCCGTTCTCGGCTGGTTCACCGTACGCACCCTGATGCAGACGCCGATGTACTCGGCGACGACCGTCCTCCAGATCGATCGCGGCAAGATCAACCTCGTCCAGGACGTGATGATCCAGGACTACTGGAGCGGGTACAACGAGTTCTATCCGACGCAGGCACGCGTCCTTCGAAGCCGGGATCTGGCCTCTCGGGTGGTGAAGCAGCTCCGGCTTTGGGAGCATCCCTACTTCACGGGCGGAGGCAAGCTCGAGCCCACCGAACAGGCCCTCGAGAACCTCTCGGGCGCGGTTCTGGGAATGCTGTCCGTCTCGCAAATCCGGGACACGCAGCTCATGGAAGTGCGCTTCACGACTGCCGACGCCAAGCTCTCCGCAGAGCTCGCGAACGCTCTCGCCTCCAAGTTCATGACGTTCAACAGTGAGCGCGAGTCGAGCCTCGCGCGCAACACCGCCGGGTTCATCCGCGAGCAGGTGGAGAAGATCCAGCAGGAGATTCAGGAGAAGGAGAAGCTCCTCCAGGACTACAGCCGGCGCGAAGACCTCGTGATGGTCGACGAAAAAGAGATGATCGTGATGAAGCAGCTCGATCACCTCAATACCGAGGTCACTCAGGCGCGGGCGGCGCGGGCGACGGCCGAGGCGCGATACCGCAGCATGGCCGCCGCCGACCCGAGCACGCTTCTCGAGGTGCAGAGTCAGAACACGGTACAGGCCTTTCGACAGGAACAGGCGGCGCTCGAGCGCGAGGTGGCGGTCCTCGCCTCCAAGTTCAAGGACGACTGGCCGGAGCTCAAGAGGGCGAGAGAGTCCCTCGCGGAAGTGGGCGAAAAGCTCGAAAAGGAGCAGCGCGCGGTGGCGGCGAAGGTCGTGGCCACGGCGGAGCGCGACTATCGAGAGGCGCGCGAGCGCGAGACTCTCCTCACCCGCGAGGCCAACTCCCAGAAGGGTGAGGCGCAGGCGCTCAACCGGCTCACCACCGACTACAACCAGATCAAGGCCGAGATCGACAACCAGCGGCTCATGCTCCAGCAGCTCTTGCGCAAGCAATCGGAGTCGGGGCTGACCGCCGATCTCGGCGAGCAGCAGCCGGTGAACGTGCGCGTCGTGGAAGCAGCGCTCGTGCCCCGTGGACCGAATGGACCGGGTCTGCGCCGGAGTCTCTTTCTCGGAACCATCGTCGGCCTCGGGCTCGCCCTCGGCCTCGCCTTCTTCCTCGACTACTGGGAGACCAACATCTACACCATCGACGACCTGCGGCGGCACGTGCCCCTTCCCTACCTCGGCATGGTTCCGCGGCTCGAAGGAGGCTCCGACGCCATGTGGGATGGACTGAGCTTGAAGAGCCTGGCAGCGGAGGAGGCCGAGGGCGAGAGGAGACACCATAGCCGAGCCAAGCGGGTCAGCACAACGCAAACCGCCCTCGCTCTTGCGCAGAAGAAAGTGGCGTCGCGATCGAAGGACGACGTCTCCATGATCGCCGAGAGGTTCAAGTTCCTCCGAGGCTCGCTCCTCCTCTCGAAGCCAGGCGCCCCTCCGAGGGTGGTCCTGGTGACGGGTCCCGACAAGAATGCGGGGAAGACGTTCGTCGCCTGCAACCTCGCGGTGTCGCTCACCGACCTCGGCAAGAAAGTGCTCATCGTCGACGCCGACTTGAGGAACCCGCAGCTCCACAAGATCTTCCGCTTCAAGAACCGCGTGGGTCTTTCAAACGTCCTCTCGGGCCAGACGACGCTCGCGAAGGGATCCATCCTCTCGACTCCCATTCCGAACTTCTACGCGCTTCTCGCGGGGCCTCCGAGCCCAACGCCCGCGGAGCTCCTGGGGTCGAAGAAGATGGAAGACACCCTCGCGGAATGCGTCCGCCATTTCGATTACGTCATCCTGGACTCGGCGCCGCTCCTTCCCGTCTTCGACTCGCACTACCTCACCGTCAAGTGCGACGCGAACGTGCTCGTCGTACGGAGCGGCCAGACCTCGCGCAACGCGGTGAAGCAGAGCCTCGACTTTATCGAGCGCGTCGGAGGAAAGGTGACGGGCGTGGTATTGAACGACGTGAACCTGGCGGATTTCGCTCAGAACTACTACTACACCTATCACAGCTACGAGTACGGGACCTACGCGGAAGAGACGGTGGAAAAAGCGGGCTGAGGCGCAGCAATGGCCTCGATGGAACGTTTGCTCGCGGCGCTCCGGAAGCTCGATCTCGACCCACAGACGGCCGAGACGGAGCGCGTCGCCCCTCTCCTCTATTTCGCGGCGCCCGAGGGCACCTCTCCCATTCTGAGAAAGGCTTACTATGAGAGCGCGGCGAGAAACGTGCTCCTCCTCGACGCCCTCGATGAGGTGAGCCTCGCCTTCGCTTCCCGCGGCGTACGCCCCATCTTCCTCAAGGGGGCGGATTTCGCCCGAAACCTCTACTCGATGGCGGCGCTTCGCCCGATGGGCGACCTCGACGTCTGGGTCGCGCCCGAGGAGCTTGCGCGAGCCGAGACCGTCCTCGCGTCCCTCGGCTATCGGCCGGCCATTCCGGAGATGTCGAAAGGGATCAACCGCGCCGTCCGCCACGCGCGGCTCTACGTCGCCGGCGTTCGCGGAGACGTCGCCCTCGACCTCCACTGGTCCCTCGTAGGCCACGCGACCGACCGGCGGGTCCCGAGCCTCGAGTGGTTTCGGCGGCGGACGGTCGGCGACAGGCTCGAGGCCACGGCAAGCCTTCTCTACCTCGCGGCCCACATGAAGCTCCAGCACTACGACGAGCGCCCGCTTCTCATCTGGCTCGCCGATTTCTACCTCCTCGCTCAGGAGCCCGAAGTGGACTGGCAAGCGCTCTCGGACGCGGCCCGGGCCTTCCAGTGGGAGACGGCTCTCTGCGCGACTGCGGCCGAGGTCGAGGCGCGCCTCGGCCTCGAGCTTCCGCCTGCCCTCAAAGCTTTTGCGCGCGCTTCCACGATGCCCATTCCCGAGCGCAAGGGCCACCCCGAGCACGCCTGGGCGGAGCTCCGTGCGCTCCCCTTCGTCGGGCGCGCCGCGCTCGCGAGAGCGATTCTGTTCCCTTCTCCGTCCTACGTGCGGTTTCGCTATCGACCGAGACCCTCCTGGACCTGGCCGCTCTTCTATCCAGTTCGTTGGGCTCATGTCGTCCACGGTGCTCTGTCGCTTGCCCTGAAGGGGCACCGTTCCCGGCCGGTTCTCGGAGAGATCCCGTGAGCTCCACCTATCTCGTCGACCCGGCATCTTTTCCCGCTCGCCTCGAGGGTGCGCCCTGGGGCACCGAGTGCGTGGGAATCGAGGTGGCCGGAATCCCGGTGCGGCTCGACGGATTGAGCGCGCGCCAGAGAGAGACGGTCGGGCGCTTGTACGCTCCCTCGAGCGTTGCGCCAAGGGTCGAGGTCTCGATGTTCCGCGTCGAGCCCGCCGCGTTCCGAAGAATCGACCTCCGGGGATGGAGCTACTCGCTCGATTTCGACTACGGTCCCACCCACACGCACCTCGTCGGGATCGACTGGATGGCGCGCCTCGAGTGGAGCTCCTCCTCGCTTTCGGCGGCCCTGTGGGCCGCGACGGAAGAGCCCGGCCTCTTCCACGGCGCCCTCGAGAACTTCCTGCGGGTCCTCACGGCCCACGTTTTGCTGATCGAAGGCGGCGTTCTCCTCCATAGCGCCTCCATCGTTTCCTCGGGAGGCGCCCGCCTCTTCGTCGGACCCTCGGGAGCGGGGAAATCGACGATCTCCCACGCTGCCCACGCCGCGGGCCGTTCGGTCGTGAGTGACGATCTGAACGTCGTGACGCCGGATCTCCGTCTCGGCGGCCGCGCGTTCTTCTCCGAGATCGGGGACCGCCGCGAGGGCTCTTATCCTCTCTTCGGGATCTACCGCCTCGAGAAAGGGCACCAAGACGCTCTCCGGCCCATGGGCGAGGGGGAGGCGCTCGCGAGTCTCGTCGCCTGCGCTCCGTTCGTGAACCATTCGCGCTTTCTCGCCCAACTCCTCTGGACGAACCTCACGGCGCTCGCGGCGAAGGTTCCCGCCCACGTCCTCACGTTCCGTCGTGAGGCGGCGTTCTGGCCCCTCCTCGAGGCATGACGACCGAGGCCGCAGTGTACCGAACGAAGCGCGACGTGCGCTTCCGCGTCGTGGGCAATGAGGCGGTCGTCGTTCGCCAGGAAGACGCGGAGGTCATCGCTCTCAACGAAGTCGGGGCGAGCGTGCTTTCCCTTCTCGACGCCCGGCGTTCCGTGCGCGAGATCCTGGACGTGCTGCTCGAGCAGTACGACGTCGACCGGGAGAGTCTTTCGGGCGACGTCGCGAGATTTCTCGGCGAGCTCCTGGACGCGGGCGTAGTCGAGCAAGCATGAGTTATCAGGACACGGTCGTCGGCACCTGGAACGGGAACATCCTGTTCTCCGCTCTCGTGGAGCTCACCTATCGGTGCAACCTCGATTGTTTTTTCTGTTACAACGACCTGGCCCTCAGGGGCAGGCTCATGGACACCTCCGACTACGAGCGTTTCTTCCGCGATCTCGCTTCCCTCTCGTGCCTTCACCTCACGCTCAGCGGAGGAGAGCCCCTGGTGCACCCGCGGTTCTTCGAGATCGCGGCGAAAGGCCGGGACCTCGGATTCGTCCTCCGCATCAAATCGAACGGGCACGCGCTCCGAGGTCAGACGCTGCGGCGGCTGAAGGAGGAGATCGACCCGTTCGTGGTCGAGGTGAGCCTTCACGGCGCCCGTGCCGAGACCCACGACCGGCAGACGCGGGTCCAAGGGAGCTTTCTGAGGCTTCTCGCAAACTTCGAGGAGATGCTCCGGATCGGACTTCGCTTCAAGATCAACACGACGCTCACGCGGTGGAACGAGGGCGAGATCGAGGAGATGTCCGCGCTCGCGGAGCGCCTCGGAGCCCCGCTGGTATTCGATCCGGACGTCACGCCGCGTGACAATGGCGACCTCTCCCCTTTGGAGATTGCGGTTACCCCCGAGGGCCGGCGGCGGCTGTTCTCCTTCGGGAAACCCGACGACGTGATGCGTCAGGGAAGTGCCTCTCTCCCCGCAGCCGATTCCAGGAAACACTGCGGGGCAGGATCCTCGGGGATTGCCGTCGATCCCTTCGGAAACGTCTATCCCTGCGTCCAGTGGCGCCGGCCGGTCGGAAACCTGCACGAACGGTCGATCCGCGACATCTGGGCGAGGAACGACGAGCTCGACGAGGTGCGGCGGCTGTCCGAAGAAGTGAAGCGGAACCTCGCGGGCGGCGGCCCGGGGTTGTACTGTCCGGGGACCGCCGAAGGACTCACCGGGAGCCCGATACCGGGCCTCCCCCTCCACCCGAGCTCGACGGCTTTCTAGCTCGAGATCGGCCCCGAGGGACACACCCCTGCGTTGGACTTCGCCGGGGGAGCGGGAACGCAGAGGGCCGCCATGGCCTCGAGCTTCTCGCGATAGAGGATCTCGGGACGGCGGTACGGCTTCCTCGCGACCGGGCGCGCGCTCTCGAGTGGCTCCTGTGGTTTCTCGCGTTCCATCGTTTCCATGATACCAGAAGGAGTCAGGGCCGGAAACTCATCCTCAAACCCACCTGCAGGCGGTCCTTGGCGAATGCCCTCACGTTCGATTCCCTCTCGAGGTAGTCGGAGGCGACGCCCACCGTGAAGCGCTCGGTCACGCGAACGTCGAACGCGATACGGTACGTCCGGTGCCGGTCGTAGAGCTCCTCGCCGCTCTCCGCCGGAAGGGGGTATTTGTTCCGGCCGAAGGACACACCCGGCGTCACCGAGAAGCGCTCCGTCATCTGATACGTAAAGGCGGCCCCCACCCGGTTCTCGACGAAGTACCAGTTGTCGTCGAAGATCGAAGGCACGATGTCCCTCGAGTAGAACGTCTGGAGGCGCTGCCCCTGCCCGAAGCCGAACGTCACGTCGACCGAGCCGATGAGGCCCGTGTAATCGACACGCCCCACCTCGACCGGCTGGACGCTTCGGAATCCAAGGAGGAACCTGCCGTTCAGAAACGAGCCCGTCAGGGGAAGCTCGTTTGCGGCCAGGGGGTCTCCGCCTTCCGGACTGAACTCGAAGCCGAATTGCGCTCCGTAGGAATCCGCATCGCGAGAAGTATCGTCAAAGCGCATCGTTTCGTAGAACCCCTCGGCGATGGCGCTGGTCTTCGCGGTGAGCTTTCGCCCGAACTCCAGACGCGCGCGATCCCGGTCCTGGTTCAAGCGCGCCGCAACCGTCGGGTCGTCCAGCCCGTCCTGAATCTCGTAGAACGACCGGTCGTACCCGAACCGCAGGAGGTGCCGCCAACCGAGAGCGAGGGAGAGCGCGCCTTCGAGCCGATTCGTTCTCTGCTCCACCGGAAAGTCGAACTCGGAGGTAGGACGGCCCGTCTCGTCGCGGAACTCGTCCGACACCTCGAACAGAAACCGGCGGCCGCCAAATCCCGCCCCCACCCGGGTGATGTCGTACCAGCGCCGGAGGTCGATCTGCTCGCGGTAGTAGACGTAGTCCACCTCCTGGTACAAATCGACGAACGCCGCCCTTCCGAGAGGGAGAGCGAGATCGACTCCCGGTCCCACCCTCGCCGTCACGTCGCTCTCCCCGACCGGAGTGGAGAGCGCATTCGAGTCGTACCCGGTCGAGAACGTGAGGGATGGGGTCACGTACGCGGGCCCGAGCCTGAAAAACCCTCCTCGGACGCCGTTGAGCTTCCCCCCGATGAGGTCCACGGTCTGGGCGGAGGCGGAGGCGGCAGCAGCGAGAAAGAGCACGACGGTCGCCGCGGGCTTCTTCATCAAACCGAGGAGTACTCCCGAAGCGAGCGATCGGGACCGTAGGAGCTCGGATCCGGCCGGAGAAGGATCCGCGCGATCGTGTGGTGCCGGAAGACGTCGCGAATGAGATCCCGGTGCCAGTCGAAGTCCGCCTTCTCCCGGATCAAGCTCTCGATGCCGTTCCCGCGCGCATAAGCCATGAGTCGCTCGATGCCCCAGTCCCCGACGAGCTTCACCCTCTTTCGGAGCTTCAGGCCCGACGAGATCTCGTCCTCGAGGAGCTCACGCCAGCGGGTCTCGTAAGCCGCGAGGCTCGGCGCATCGAGACGGTCATCGACGAGACGAGCGGCCAGGACGTCGCCGGCGATCTCTCCGGTCAGCATCCCGTAATAGATCCCGCCGCAGGTGGTGGCCTTGATGTGGCCCGCCGCCTCGCCCACCACGACGATGCGGTCCTCGTAGCTCTTCGGCAGAAAGCCGAGAGGCAAAACGCTGCATCGGATCGGTCCGAGAGGTCCCTCGATTCGATCTGCGATGTCCTCGCGCGCGAGGAAACGGCGGAGCGCCGCCGGCCCGTCGCGGTCGCAAAGAAGACCGACCTTGGCCTGGCCATCCCCGAGAGGTACCACCCAGGCAAATCCCTCGGGCGCCCACTCGCGGCCGAGGTGCACCTCGACTTTTTCCGCGTCGAATTCGATCTCGGTCTGGACGCCGAGAAGAGTCTCCGGGGTCTCGTCGAAACCGAGCTTCTTCAGAAGCGGCATCCCCGCGCCGGTCGCGACGACGAGAGCGCGGCACGTAAGCGTCTCGACGCGGTCCGACTTCATGGTCACCCGAACGCCATCCCCGGTCCTCTGCACGTCCGTCGCTCTCTGCCTGAGCCGGATCTCGGCGCCGGCGGCACCCGCCCGCTCGCCAAGAAGGGAGTCGAGCTCGTTCCGGAGCACGACGCGGGCGAGAGGCCGCTCGCAGGCGAAAGACCAGCGCCCGCCCCGGGGCGAGACGAACTCGATCTCGGAGAGCGTGTGCCGCGTGAGCGCTGAGGGAAGTGCGAAGCGGTGGAACGCCTCTAGACCGAGGATCCCGCTGCAGTTCACGGGGCTTCCGATCTGCTCGTGCTCCTCGAGCACGGCCACGCGAAAACCCGACTCGGCGATGCGGCGGGCCGCCGTCAACCCGGCGGGGCCGGCGCCGATGACGAGGACGTCGTAATCGTTCAAAACTTCTCACCTCTCACTTCCCACTTCCCGCGGAAAGTGATCCAGAAGGAGACCAGGATGAGCTTGATGTCGAGAGCGAAGCTCTGTCTTCGCACGTAGAGACGATCATAGCGGAACTTCTGCCGCCTGGGTATGTCCCGAGGGGCAAAAATCTGGGCGATGCCCGTGAGCCCCGGGATCACCCGGTGCCTCTCGAAGAATCCTGGAATCTCTTCGAGACGAATCGAGCGACCGTCGCCCCGGATTTCCTTTTCCTCGACGGCGAGAGCGCGCGGGCCGACGAACGACATGTCCCCCTTGAAGATGTTCCAGAGCTGGGGAAGCTCGTCCATCGCC
>Ga0187893_10001351_pt1 | contig 59581 bp, 60 predicted proteins | sample MA1701074metaG_FD_139574 | JGI IMG/M metagenome (GOLD analysis project Ga0187893, IMG submission 139574) | White microbial mat communities from a basaltic lava cave in the Kipuka Kanohina Cave System on the Island of Hawaii, USA - MA170107-4 metaG ...
TTGCTCTATCTTAATGATCTCGCGACGCTGGAAGCCTACGCGAAACAGGCCGACACCGATTCGCTGTTGGACCTGCTCCGTGAGATTGAGATGACTGAGCAACGAGCCACGCGGCACCTCAATCTTCATATGGCATTGGAAATGATTCTGCTCCGCTTACGCGACGCGGTCGCACTCGCACCAGCTGGGGCCCTTACCTAGCATCCTCGCCGCCAACCTGATATCTTTTCGTCGTCTATGAGCGCGCCCAACACTTTTTACATCACGACGCCGATCTATTACGTGAACGACGTGCCGCATATCGGCCACGCCTATACCACCGTGGCCGCAGATGTGCTAGCTCGACATTATGGTCAGTGGGACTATGACGTATTCTTCCTAACAGGCGTTGATGAGCACGGCCAAAAAGTGCAGCAAGCGGCGGCAAAGCTTGGCATTGATCCCAAAACACACTGCGATCGCATGGTGCCGAGCTTTCAGAATCTATGGATCCGCCTAAATATTTCAAACAATGCTTTTATCCGTACCACTGATGAAACGCATAAAAAATATGTTCAGGAAAAACTCCGGGAACTCAAAGGAAAGGGACAAATCGACCAGAAAGAATATACCGGCTGGTATTGCACATTTGATGAGCGTTTCTGGACTGAGAAAGACGTTGTTCTGGGACTTTGTCCAGACTGCAAACGTCCAGTTGAGCAACTAAGCGAGAGCAATTACTTTTTCAGAATGTCTCAATACAAGACACAACTGGAGCACCATATCACAACTCACTCCTATCCTCCCAATCCCTACATCGGTCCGCCATCTAGGTGCAATGAAGTTCTTGGATTTCTTCAAAAACCTTTAGAGGATTTGTCAATTTCACGCCCAAAATCTCGTTTAACCTGGGGAATCGAGCTTCCATTTGACCCTAGCTATGTCACTTATGTTTGGTTCGATGCACTAGTAAACTACATCTCGGCGCTGACATACCTCACGGAAGAAAGCAAAACAAACACAGTTTCCTCATTCGAACGTTATTGGAAGTCTGAACCGCTGAGCCCACAGGGACGACATAAGGTTGTTCATCTAGTGGGAAAGGATATCCTGACAACTCATGCCGTCTATTGGTCAACAATGCTTATGGCCTTAGGCATTCCGCTTCCCACCACTATCTATGCACACGGCTGGTGGACGGTAAACGGCGAGAAGATGTCCAAGAGTCGGGGGAATGTCGTAGATCCAAATGTCGTACTTGATGAGTTTGGGGCAGATGCATTTCGCTATTTCTTATTACGCGAAGTCCCGTTCGGCCAGGATGGAGATTTTTCAAGAGCTGCGCTTGTTAATCGAATCAATAGCGATCTGGCGGATGGACTTGGAAATCTTCTCAGCCGAACACTGACAATGATCGAAAGATTTGCAGGAGGGCAAATTCCTGAACCGGGGCATGATGTGCAAACCGCTGGTGAGGCGGAGTTCATGCAATTCACCGGCGAATTAATGGCACTTACCAAAGACCATATCGAACAACTTCGCTTCAATAGGGCACTAGAAACAATTTGGGAACTTATACTGCAGCATTGTGATCGATATATTGAACTGAATGCTCCTTGGACGCTTGCCAAGAAACCTGCGGACAAACCCCGACTCCACCGTGTGCTGTATAAGTTGGCGTATGCTCTTGTGTTCAGCATCCCATTTCTCTATCCGTTCATGCCTCAGACAACAATTGAAATAGCTCGTCAACTCGGATTGAATCCACGACTAAACGGCAAAAAGCTAGAGTTTGACCCACTGCTACCAGGCATTCGTATAGCAAAGGGGAAACCTCTTTTCCCTCGCATTTTAATCGGGTCAGAAACCATACCTGTTGGCCTGAAGGAATCTGCTGAGGTAAAGAAGATAGATAAAACGGATAAGCCTAGAAAACCACAAGGAGCCAAGACCGTGATTGACTCACCAACTCCCCTGCAACCAACGACAGCGATACCCACAACAGCAACTGCCTCGCCACAGACACCAACCACTGCGACACCGGCACCCGTAGCGCCGGCACAGATCACCATCGACGAGTTCATGAAGATTCAGCTGAAGACCGCGAAAGTGCTTACCGCCGAACGCGTCCCAAAGTCGGAGAAGTTGCTCAAGCTGCAAGTCAGCCTTGGAGAGGGGGCGGAGCCGAGACAGATCGTCGCCGGTATCGGCAAGAAATACACACCGGATGACCTGATCGGCAAGACGATCATCATTGTCGCCAACCTCAAGCCCGCGAAGCTCATGGGCATCGAATCGCAAGGCATGGTCCTGGCCGCAGGGGACAGCGAAGTCTGCGGGCTGGCCACCATCCTCGAAGAAGTTGACCCTGGGACCAAAGTGAAATGAACCTGGCGGTTGCCACAGCCCGATTCCTACTTCTCTGTGGTGCTACCCTGACGCCCCTCCCCTACCTCGCGATCCCGGCTGAAGGCGCCCTCTCTTCCGATCTCCACCTCAACAATCCACAACCGACGACCATCTTAGTCCGCGTCGTGAGCCATGGCGCGATGGTCCTCGGTCGAGAGGTCGGGAGCGCCCGCGTCACGATCACCGACGTGGCCACCAAACAGATTCTTGCCACCGGCATTCAGCAGGGCGACGCCGGCGACCAGAATCAAATCATGCGGACGCCGCGCCTCATGGAGGAGCCACACTATAGTTCCAGGCCTGCTGCAGCCTTTATCGCGACATTCGACTTGCTCCATCCCACGCTGGTCGAAGTGACCGCCGAAGGACCACTCGCCTACCCTGCATCCTCCCAGCGTGCCTCAACGACAGTATGGCTCGTTCCCGGGCAGGACACGACCAACGACGGGATTGTCCTTCATCTCTACGGGTACATCGTCCAGATCGAACATCCGAAACCAGGCGAGTCCTTGATCGCAAAAGACGATGTGATCCTGAGTGCCTCAGTTCGAACATTGTCCGGAGCGCTGGTTCGCCCACACGGGGACTGGGACTCCCGGAAGATCCACATCTATGGTGAGCTAATGATCGGAGAGCGGGTTCTCGAACAACTCCAGTTATTTTATAATAATGACCGAGCCAGCTTCGAAGCCCCGTTCTTCGTTCCCCTCCCGAACAATGCGCCGGACGGGATCACCTTGCGGGTCATCGCAGCAGACCCGGCGGGAGGAAATTTCGGCGTCGGCCAAGCGAAATTTCCCGTGCTCAGCGAACGACTCAAACCACACAAACCACGCACACGATGATGAGACATCTACTTTCCCTAGCTATTGCGTGCTGTTTGCTGTCAACGACTGCCTTTGCTGTAGAAGATCATCAGGACCATCGCCGGCCGGCTGACATCAAGCAATATCTTGAGCAACTCGATAGCGAAGAACGAGACCGGCACCAGAAGCCCAGACAAGTTATCGACGCCCTCAATTTGAAGCCTGGCCTGGCCGTAGCCGACCTCGGCTCAGGGTCCGGCTACTTCACTCGGCGATTCATCGAGGCGGTGACAGAGACAGGCAAAGTCTATGCGGTCGATGTGGAACCGGAAATGTTGAAGTACACGGAAGAAAGCATCGTCCACATGCATCGATCCTATACGGCTGAATTCATCCTGGCGCGGCCTGACAGTCCAAAACTGCCCTATGAATCAATCGATCTTCTATTCGTCTGCAACACCTATCACCACCTGGACGAACGTACGAAATACTTCTCTGACGCTAAGTCGTCGCTGAAACCAGGCGGCCGCGTCGCCATCATCGACTTCTACCACGACGAACGGTCGGGCGAGCTTGGTTTTCCGAAACGCCATCTGGTCCCTCGGGAGACGGTGATTGCAGAACTAAGCGGAGCCGGCTACCGACTCATTCGAGAACATACCTTTCTGTCCCGCCAGTATTTCCTGGAATTCGTACCCTTCGCTGCACCTTAACGGAGCTCAGCGTTCGATCCTCAGTCTCAACGCATGCGTTGATCCCGACAAGCGGCTCGCGGCTCACAGCCCATCTACCCTGAAGGCTTGCCGTGATGCGAGAGCCGTGCGACACTATAGGTAATGCCTACCCTTGCCTCGTACGAACATCTCCGTTTTCGGCTTTCTCTCGCCCTGGTACTGAACGCGGCGATCATCGTCGCCGAGTTCATCGGCGGATGGATCCTCGATAGCATGGGACTCATGAGCGATGCGGGCCATAACTTTGTCGACCAAGGCGCGCTCTTTCTTGCGCTCTATGCCCATCTACTGACGGCCAAGCCTGCCACAGAAGCCAGAACATTTGGGTATCACCGAGCCGGCATCATTGCGGCTTTCTTGAATTCGTTCGTTCTGTTACTCACGGCCCTCGGCATCGCACTCGTTGGATTCAAGCGTCTGCTGCAGCCCATCCCGGTGGACGGCGGCTGGGTCATGGCGATCGCCGCCCTGAGTTTCGCAGCCAATCTGAGTATCGCGCTCCTGTTGCAGCACGGAGCCAAGGACGATCTCAATATCCGCAGCGCCTTTTGGCATATGCTGGGTGATGCCTGGGTGTCCCTGGGCGTCGTGATCAGCGGCGGCGCCATATTACTGACGGGATGGACCATTCTCGATCCGCTGATCGGCTTGCTGGTTGTCGTAGCCATTGCTAAAGGCGCCTGGCCGATCTTTAAGGAATCGCTGGACGTCTTGTTGGAATCGACTCCGTCGAAGATAAGCGCCTCACACGTAGCTGCGACCATCGAGGCAATCCCCGGCGTGAAAAACGTCCACGACCTCCATATTTGGGCGGTCGAACCTCGGTTGATTATGATGACCTGTCATATCCTCGTCGATGGAGATGATTCGGCGATGACCAATGACCTTCTGCAGACCATCCGCACCAGGGTCAGCACAGATTTCGGCATCAAACATATGACGATTCAAATGGGAACCGACTGTTGCCACCCTGACGACATCCACTGCGATCTCACCACGCTGGCAAAGCAGCACCAGGATGACGGGCTCGTCCATGTGCACCACTGAGCATGCTCCTACCTGTTACACCTCACACCCATTGAGACAATGACCGAGACCCCGATCCCATTTTATGTCCTCTGCGGTTCCCTCGGTGCGGGAAAAACCACGCTCTTGATGCGGCTGCTTGAACATTGGAAAAGTCAGAGGAAACGAGTCGGCGTGTTGATGAACGAAGCCGGAGAAGTCAGCATCGACGGCCCTCGCGCGGGCACCATCGCCGAACAAGTGATGAACCTTGCCGGCGGCTGTGTCTGTTGCGACACGAAGGAAGACTTGTCTTGGGGAATCGCCCAACTGGTGCGGGACTATGAGTCGGATGTGATCATCCTGGAATGCTCAGGCATGGCCGATCCAGCAGAAGTCATCGATGGCGTCACCGATCTCTACACCGCGCGGCTCACGCACTTGGAAAAAGTCATTGCCCTCCTGCATCCGATCCCGACAGACAGGGAAAGTATGGGAGGCTTCGTCACCAGACAGGCAATCCGTTGCGCCGACGAGTTGATTCTCAACAAGAAAGACCTCTATGTCCCCGGCCATTGGGAGCGATTTACCGCAATGATTGTCGAGCAGAATCCCTACGCGCGAATCTGGGAAACCAGCCATGCCCGAGTCGACTCCGCATCGCTACTCGAACCAATCACCCGCATCACACCACCCACGACGGTGAATGTGGAATTCGGAGTGCCGCGATCACCCGCAACGAGCAAGCGGGCATCATATCATCCAATCGCCACGACGATTCGGCTGCCAGGTCCGTTGAACGTTGAACGATTCCTGCGCTGGATGAAGGCCCTGCCCCCTGAGCTTGAGCGGGCGAAAGGCTTCTTTCGCTTCGCCAAGGGACCGGAACTCCAAGAGTTTCAATATGCCCCGCCTGACAACGCAACGATCGCGCCGGTCATGTTGCTGGACGAACCAAGCCACGCAATCGTACTGATCGGACGAGGCTACGACCAGGAGCGCTGCCAAGCAGAACTCTTACGCTGTCTTGAAAGCTGCGAGCGCACAGGGAGCTAGGAGCCTGTCCGGCATTGCTTTCGTGACGAGGCGAAGGAGGTGCGGCCAAAAGCAAGGCTGCAGGCCCGAGGCTGACCCTCGTTTCACGGTTCTTGGGAGCGGACTGAGAACGAAGCAGATGGTCGCAGATCGTTCGGCGCAGTAGAACGTTCAAGCCGACAGGCTCCTAGGCAGCAGGGCTAGCCAATGAAGAGCGAATACGTGAGTAGCGCAGAACCAGCCACGCGACACCGGCTCCGAACAAGCCGCCGATCACCCAACCGCCCAGCACATCCGTGACGTAGTGGGCCCCGACGTAGACCCTGGAAAACCCGATTAGCCCGACAAGTGGCCAACTGACCCAGCCGGAACGCGGATAGAGCATGTGGAGAAAGGCTGCCGCAGTCGCAGTATTCATGGCATGGCTGGAAGGAAAACTGAACAACCCTCCGCAGCCGCCAGGCTCTACCATTACGATGTTACTCAACGCTCGGCAGGGTCGGACACGTTCCACCACCCACTTGAGTTGCCCGCTAAGTAAATCCACGAGACCGACTACTCCGCCTAAGAAGGCCCCGCCGAGGAGAGCTTCACGTCGATTGCTCCAGATCCAATAGATGATGGCGAACACCAGCGGAATATAGAATGTGCTGCGATATCCGACAATAAGGAAAAATTGGTCAATGATCGATACATGGCCGGCGAGACCATTGATGGCGCGAAAGAGAGATTCATCAAAGCTCATATAAATGACGATAAAGTGTCACCCGTAATTCGTCAACCGCCAACGGTCAAACAACGGGACATTGTTTGACCGGCCTATCTGGTTTGCTTGATCGTCCGTTCACCGGCGCTTGTCATCAGCGTGTGCGGAAATGGATACGCACGGTCAGTTCCCCATCCACCGGCTCCTCGCCTTTCAGCTGAGGCTCGAATGTCCATTTATTTAACGCAGCCATGCCGGCAATGGTGAGTTCACGATGCTTGCACGGCTCAAGGACCACGACCGTCACTTTGGCATCTTTCGAAACCATCATACGGGCTTTCATCCAGTCGTCGAGTTCTTTGCCGTCCAGTGAGGAGGGAATACCTGGCCAAGGAGTCGATTTGGCGACCGGCCCCAGCTGCTGGTCCTTGTTGAGCGGCAGCCCGTGAACATGGACTTCGGGAAGCTCCAACACATCTTCCTGGTGGTCTGTTTCATGTGTGGCTTCATCACCAGCCACCGCGAATGCCATGGCTGGCCAAGCCACGACCACCGCAAAAAATATCGCAAGCATTGATCTCATGACTTTCGCATCCTACTCTATCGACTACCGGATGCTCAAACGGGCCAGTCAACAAGGCCGCAGGCGACGCACGAACCGGAGGCGTACCCTCTGGGGTACGTTGAGGATTCGTGCGAGACGAGAACGCAGTTGATGGCCCGTTTCAGCATCCGGCTAAAAGAACCATTGCGCACGGAAAAAGAACGAACGGGGCATCCCCGCATGGGCCACTCCGAGCCCGATACCACCTTCTCCCGTGTTATAGAAGTACGTCTGGTCGAGCAAGTTGATGACATCGACTCCCACGAGCAGCTTTTGCTGATCCCACGGCAGCGTGAAGACATGGGTCGCTGAGGCATTGTAGGTGGTCCACGACGGGAAATGCGAGGAGTTGGTAAACGCATCCTCGCTCACCGATGTCCGCAGGCCTGAACCATAAAGCATCTGGCCCGACAGGGTCGTCCGCTCTCGGAAGCGATAGGCCGCCACCGCGGAACTGGTCATGGTCTGCGAGTGGTCGCAGAACACGCCGCCCGCCGTGTTGATGTCCGTAATCTCTTTCGTGTCCAGCAGGTAATTCCCCGATTGCAACCCGTTGGCTTTGCACCGGCCCCACGCCACATTCCCGCGCGCACTGAAGTTGTCGGTGATTTGCAGTTTCAGAGCGCCGTCAATACCCATTTGATAGCCCCACTGAAAGGCAAAGAAGTTCAGCATCGGGGTCGTGCCGAACTGCCCGGCATCGGACAGGAAGTGACTCCGTTTATAATAGGCGGTGAGCTGCACCGTGGCCCAGTTGGTCAACGCGTGGTAACTGCCCACTTCGAAATAGTTAGCGCGCTCCGCTCTGGGGCTGAATCCGGTCGGGTCATCGGGTTGAGCGGTGGTGCCCTGGAGATTCACCTTGGCAAATGCGACCTGCTCGACATTCGGCGGCGTGAACAGCCGGCTATAATAGGCATGGAAGACGTTCGATTGATTCAACTTGTAGGTGGCGCCGACGCGTGGACTAAGCTGTCCTTCATTGTAGAACCCCTGAATGATGTCACCCCGCACACCCAGATTGAAGGTCCACTGATCGGTCGGGCTCCATTGATCTTGGATCCATAACTCCTGGCGCGTCTGCACATTGGTACCGGCCGCAGTTTGGGTCAGCATCGGTCCTATCGGAAGCCCCGTGCCAGGATCTACGGCAAAGTCAAACAACTGGAATTGATTCTGCGCGTTCGTGTACTGGAACTGAAACCCCGCCTTCACGAGATGTTGTGTGTTGGGAGTCCAGGTATAGTCGAGCCGCGTCCCGAGTGAGTAGGCCTTGCGCTTCTGATTCGCTGTCTGCTGATCGGGTGTGTAGGCGAGTGTGTTGAACGGGTCGGTCGTGAAGTTCGCAGACGAGTTCCGCAGAAAGCCGGCGAGCTGGAAAGACCGTTCGGCGTCCACGTCATGCCGCCAGACCAGGTGGGTGTATTGAGAATGCTCCTTCTGGTTTTGGTTGACCGCCTGAGAGGCCACGGGTGAGAAGGTGGGATCCTGCGCCTGAAGGAGGGGCAGCACATCTGGGTTCACGGCCAAGCCGGGGATCGTCGGAATCTGATACTTCGCCACCGCGTTTAAGAACACCCAGCTCACACTATTGCGGTTGTCGTGCTGATAGTCTCCTCGCAGATAGGTTTGATTGCGCTCGCTCTGATCGTGAAAGACCGAATGCCCGGCTGTCGGCGGCTCGATGCCGCGATTCGTCGTGGTATAGCTATTGAGGGCATAGAAGCGGACCTTCTCACCAATCGTGCCCCCATACTCGAACGACGGATTCACCGTCTGGTTCGAGCCGCCAAACAGTTGGGCCGAGCCGAACGGGGGGCGCGTCCCGCTCTTGCTGGTGATATCGACCACGAGCGCCGTCTTGTTGCCGTACTGGGCCTCCATGCCGCCCAGGATAATATCCGCGCGCTCCCACATGCGAGGCGAAATCACATCCGTGAAGGTCGAGCTCACCCCCTCCGGAATTGGCACCCCATCGATCCGGAACTGCTGATTGGCGTGGTCTTGACGGATATGGGTTTGCCCCAAGGCCCCATACACGACACTCGGCACTGTCTGTAACACCTCCGCGACGGTGTTATTGTTGCCTCGTGGGAGGATCTCGATATCCTTCCGGCTCACGGAATATGTCTCGCTCGAGGCTTTGTATTGGATCGCGGGCAGCGGCGATCGAATTTCGAGCGCGATGTCCTGCGTCAGGGCCAACGTCAGGGTCACCGGAGCCGGTGGTTCCGTGCCTATCTTCACCACCACATATTCGCTCCGGTAGGTTTCGTGGGTGGCGCTGACTGAAAACGCCCCCTCCTGTGGCACGAGGACGGAAAATTCCCCAGCCTGGTTCGTCACGCCTTGGGTGACTACGGTACCTTCTTGATCGCGCACCTGCACGATGGCTTGATCCACACGGCGGAGATCCTGATTCTGGACCAATCCGGTGATGAGATTGGGCTCGGCTGCAACAGCATGACCCTGATAAAGAAAACTCAGACAGACGACACAGAGACATACCGAACGAACAATACGATGGTTCCATATAGTGGGTCGCATGAAATCCTCCTACAATCACGTATTAAAAAGACACCACAGCCGGCAAGCAGTCCGACGACGACCGTGCCAGAGTGGTAAGAATTAAAATAACGTGACTACTTGCAGGGGGGAGCGCGAGAAGGGCCAGGCGTGGATAGTTCGAAGGAAAGCAGAACAGAGTCTGCTGGAAGTTCCAGCAGATCGACGAGTTTCTGCGCCGTGAGGAGAGGAGCGCCAACATCGAGAGACCCTGCCGTGTGATGCTTTACCCACTGGCAGAGGTCGGTATCGGAGTGCTCGTGCCCGTCGTGGTCAGCCGCCGCCAACTCGTGATGAACATCCTGTGCCACGGCAAACGGCGCAATGGCGAGCAATAGCAGGACAAGGCCGATTGCCACAGCGCCCTGAAGATAGTAGGGCAGACGCAGTATGGAAGTGCGCAGGGTCATTGAGGGTAAGCTACGTAGCATAGGCGTTTAGGGCGTGTCAAACAGTAAATTTGAGGCCGTTATTCAGGCAGCTTCAAGTGGTCGGCGGCGCCTCCAGTGGATATTTCCTTTAACATCCGCTATATTTTACGCGTCCGAGGACATCACCTCCGTGAAACTACCCTGACGATAGCGGCGATTCCCTGGTGAAAAGGCAGAACCATGCAGCGACCACTCGATAACCAGCACATCATAGAAATCAAGCCGCTGCCCTCGCCGCGGATGATCAAGTCAAAACTGCCAATTACTGATCAGGCTGCCGCCCTCGTCGTTGAAACCAGGGATGCCATTCGCCGCATTCTGCACGGCCAAGACCGCGAGCGCCTGCTGGTGATCGTCGGCCCCTGTTCGATTCATGACCCTGATGCCGCCTACGAGTACGCCGACCGATTGAAACCAGTGGCAGATGCGCTGCGTGACCGGTTACTGATCGTCATGCGCACCTACTTTGAAAAACCCCGCACCACCGTTGGGTGGAAGGGGCTCATTAACGATCCTCATTTGGACGGCACCTGCGACATTGCAACCGGGATGGAACTCGCAAGAACGATCCTCCTCAACATCAACAAGCGCGGAGTCCCCTGCGCGGCTGAAGCTTTGGATCCGGTGTCTCCCCAATACATCGCCGATCTCTGGAGTTGGGTCGCAATCGGAGCCCGCACCACCGAAAGCCAGCCACACCGGGAAATGGCCAGCGGGTTGTCGATGCCGGTCGGCTTCAAGAACGGCACAGAGGGCAATCTTGAGGTGGCTTGGAATGCAATGGTCGCCGCAAAACAGCCCCACCATTTTCTGGGCATCAACGCCGATGGGCTCACCTCCATCATCAAGACTATGGGAAACCCCGATCGCCATATCGTGTTGCGCGGTGGAGGCGGGAAACCCAATTATGAAGCCGAACACGTGGCGCGCGCGGAGACCATTGTCGCAAGCGAGGGCATCGTCCGTCCCATCATGATCGACTGTTCACATGACAACTCCAGTAAAGATCATCGGCTCCAGGGTTTGGTCGCACGCGAAGTCCTCCGCCAATTCCGAGACGGCCGCCACTCCATCGTGGGGTTGATGCTCGAAAGCAATCTCAATCCCGGCAAACAGACCTGGCAGCAGGGAAAAGCGTTGGCCCACGGCGTCTCCATCACCGATGCCTGTCTCGGCTGGGAAGAAACCGAAGCCCTGCTCGGCGAACTGGCCAATATGATCGTGACCAAGCCCGTCTAAAAACGGTTATTTGGTTTGTTTGGTCTATCTCGTTTGTTTGGTTGAACGAAACCAACCAAATAAACAAAACAAACCAGATCAACCAGATAACCAGTATGCTCTTCGACACGCATACCCATCTGGATGATGCCCGCTACAATGAGGATCGCGAGGCGATGATTACGCGCGCCCGGGAAGCCGGTGTTGAAGCCTTCGTCACCATCGGCTGTGACTTAGCGACCAGCCAGGCTGCGGTCGCGCTGGCAGAGCAATACGCGTTCGTCTATGCTTCCGTCGGCGTCCATCCGCATGAAGTGAAACATATTCTCGATAACTGGTACGACGAATTCCGCCGGCTGGCACAGAATAAAAAGGTGGTCGCCTATGGCGAGATCGGCCTCGACTACCACTACAATCACTCTTCACCGAAGGAACAGCGTGAGCGATTCCGTGAACAGATCCAGCTCGCGCGGGAGCTCGGGCTTCCGGTGATCATTCACACGCGAGAAGCCCAAGACGATACGATTGCGATTTTGAAAGAGGAACGCGCGTCAGAAATCGGCGGGGTGTTTCACTGCTTCTCAGGGGATGCGTGGCTGGCGAAGGATGCGTTGGACTTAGGATTTTATCTTTCGTTCTCCGGGATTCTCACGTTTCAGAATGCGACGATGCTGCGGGACATCGCCAAAACCGCTCCGTTAGACCGCCTTCTGATCGAAACCGACTGCCCGTATCTGACACCCATTCCTCATCGAGGCAAACGCAACGAACCGGCCTACGTATCCTTCATTGCGCAAAAGCTAGCGGAGCTTCACGCCGATATGCCGGACATGTCAGTAGACACCATCGGGCGCATCACAACCGAAAACGCGAAACGCTTGTTCAAAATCGCTTGAGTTGCCGGTTGCGCTGTCGCAGCGCTTTGGGCAACTTCTTCGGATTTCCGCGCTTTTCCGAACCTCGCTTTAGCGGGAGATCGTTCCCTATATCCAGCTCTTTGTGGGGGATCGAGCGGCCCGAACTCGACGGCCCATGCAGTTTCTCAATAAACTCCTGGGCCGTCATCACGAACGCTCCCTGCGCCTTCGCAACATCGATAATCTCATGATCGGAACTCACTACCGCGCAGGCAGACCCGAACTCGGCAGTCAATCGTTGAATCACCTGATCGGCTTTTTCTCCCCGTCGAGAGAAGATAATCTCAAGACCGAGCCGATGCTCCCGTTGCTCCGTACCCCATCCTTGTTGCCACCCGTCAAAGACCACCGTAATCGCATGGGGTTTTCGTTGACGATACGCCGCCAGGTCGCGCAAGAAAGACTCGCGTGCCGTTTCTGAATGCAAGCTCGTCCCTGCGCCGATTCGACCCGTCAGCGCCAAGAGATTGTACCCATCGACAATCAGGTGAAGGGCCATGCTGGCGACCCTACCGCTCATACCTTGAGCTGTCAACCGGATCTATCATGCGGTACCCCATATGATTGATGTCGTTCGTTACCGAATTCTGCGGTTGTCAAGAGAGCCCGCAGGCTCACCGTAACACTAGATCGGTGATCACAGCGAAAACGATCATGTAGTAGCGTTGATCAGTACGGCCAATCCCCTTGACAATGGCACACGCATCTGAGAAAAAGTCTAGATCCCATCACACACTGCGAACACCCATGCAATCAGCCCTGTGGCCCATCCTTACTCTCGCCTTCCTGGTCGGATGCCTCGGTCTTCCAGGCCATCACCTCGACCTGTTTCATACAGGTCAGGCATATGCGGCGACAGGTGCATCCCGCCAGGAGCCTCCCTCCAAGTCCGCGCGGTCCCGCACTTCTCGTATACACCTAGCTCCCACTACTCGTGGCCTGACGACCATACAGAATCTCCGAACGGCCAGCTCGCCGGGACTCACGAGGCTCGTGCTCGATCTCGACTCGAATGCCCACCCCAGCAAACAGCCCCTATTCCAGTCCGACGGATTAACCATCGAAATTCCCAACACTATATTAGGTTCATCCGCCAAGACGAAAATTACAGTGGGCAAGGTTGCCAAACTGTTTATCATTACCCAGCCGACAGAACGCTCTGTGCATATCTCGCTGCCGGCTGATTCATTTAAAAGTTATAAAATGCTCACGCTGGCGAACCCTCCACGACTCGTCATTGATGTCGTGCCGGCTAACGAACCCCGGACGATCCCGCGCGCTGAACCATCGCTTGATTTAACGCCGCCACTTTCTACACCCCAGCAACCACTTCAGCCGCGAACGAAGTCCTATACGACCATCGTGATCGATCCAGGGCACGGCGGAAGAGACCCTGGTGCGCGTGGGCAACAGGGGACAGAAGAAAAGGACATTACACTGAAGGTCGCGTTAAAACTACGCGATCTCTTAAGCCAGCAGCGGGGAATCCGTGTGCTCATGACACGTGAACGGGACGAGTTCGTCGAGTTGGAAGATCGGACGAAGTTTGCCAATGGACAGGAAGCGGATCTCTTCGTATCGATCCATGTGAATTCACACCACCAACGCTCCGTAAAAGGGATCGAAATTTACCACTTCGGAGAGGCCAAGGATCAACGGGCACTGGAAGTGGCGGCTCGTGAAAATGGGACTCCGCTCAACAGCACCGGCGTGGGATGGGAATATCTCGTCGCCGATCTCCTGACGGCGAAGAAGATCGAAGCATCTCTCGAACTCGCCTGGACCACCAAGGAAGCCATGGTCACCAACCTGAATGGCCAGTACGTCCTGGTCGACCATGGGGTGAAGACCGCGCCCTTCTATGTGCTTCGTTTCACCAGCATGCCCAGCATCCTGGCTGAAATCGCCTACATCTCGAACTCTGCTGAAGAAGACCTCCTCCGAACTACCCGCTTCACCACGCGCGTGGCAGAAGCACTCATGCAAGGCGTCACGTCCTTCCTCGCCTCAGCAAGACCCGCCACGCGATGACCTCCGCACTGTTCTACCCCCCACGTAGATGCCTACGATCAAGTTAATCCTGGAATACGACGGAACCTGCTACGCAGGGTGGCAGCGCCAACCCGATCACCTCACGATCCAAGAAGCGATCGAGCGGGCCATCCATCAAGTGAGCCAAGCCACAGTCTCAGTCATCGGCGCAGGTCGAACAGACTCCGGCGTGCATGCGCGTGGACAAGTGGCGAGTTTTCGCACGGATTGCGATTGGCCCGCGTCCAATTGGACACGGGCGCTCAATGCCGTACTGCCGAAAGACATTGCCGTTCGATCCTCCACTCTCGTGGGCGATCACTTTCATGCCCAACATGATGCACGAGGCAAACTCTACACTTATCGAATCCTCCATCGTCCGGCCCGCCCCACCATCGATCGCGCGTTCGTCTGGCACATCCATAAACCGCTGGATGAGGTTGCCATGCAACAGGCGGCGGCGACACTGATCGGATCACAGGACTTTTCCTCATTCGAAGGAAGCCCCACGGACAACAGCAATCCCATCTGCCATTTGCAACGACTCTCTGTCATCCGCGATGACGATCAGATTCTCATTGAGGCTTACGCCGACCGGTTCCTCAAGCACATGGTCCGCGCGATGGTTGGAACTTTGGTCGAGGTGGGGTTGGGCAAACGAACTCGCGACAGTCTCGCGGATGTCCTGCGGGCTCGAGATCGGTCTGCAGCAGGCCAGACCGCCCCGCCTCATGGACTCTGCCTCATGCGCGTAGACTACGACTAGCAAACTGCGGAATGACTTGGCGACGCAGAACTGTCGTCGGATAGCTCCCACGCATCACACAGTCCCAGTCCGTCCAGCCCATCCGGTTAGTTTAATGTAATCAATTACATCTCGCAGACAAACGGACGACATGACCAAGACAGGCTGTTGAACTTTTCCAGCACCCTGTTGGTGGTTCGAGACCCATCCAGGAAGGATACGTAAAATAGTTAGGGACACATTCTATATAATTTGGTATGCTACGCCAATTCTTTTCCCTCTATTCTTAACAAAGGAGATGCGCATGACGAAGACAGCCTGTATCATGGTGGTGTCCCTCTTTGCGTCTGGGCTGTGCATCACGCCGTTTTCGATGGCGGCGCCAGTGAAGCAAAGCAAGATGGCGGCCTGCAGTGCCCAAGCGCACGACAAAGGATTGGGGGAAGAGAAGGGCGATGAGCGGACGGCGTTTATGAAAGAATGCCGCTCCGCAAAGCCGGCGAAGGCAGGTGGGGCTCAACAGAACAAGATGAAAACTTGCAATAAAGAAGCAGGCGAAAAGGGCCTCAAGGGCGACGAACGCAAGAAGTTTATGAGCACCTGCCTCTCAAACTAAGATCCTTGCCCGCGGCCTGTTCGGGCCGCGGGCGCATGACCACATCCCGTAGCCTCACGAAGTAAGCTCTCAGCAAGTTCATGCACATAGCCAGATGTGTCACTACCGAAGAGGCGGTCAGCTGTCAATCACGCGGAAGGGGTCTCCATCCTCTGACGGGACAATGAGGGAGACCGCCGTCTTTCGCGCTACCGCGAGGGGAGCCGATCTACGGACTATGCACAGATTGGAGTTAGAACAGGTGGGGAGGGTCCTGGTTTTCCAGTTTCTTGCGCAGCTCGATCAATTCCTGCTCAAGCGCCAAGATTCGGTCATTGACAGGGTCCGGCAGGTTGCTGTGGTCCATGGTGGCGTCGGGTAGCCGCTCGCCTTGCGTTCTAATGACGCGGGCCGGCACTCCGATGACGGTGGAGTTGGCGGAGACATTCTTGAGCACAACCGAATTGGCGCCGATCTTCACATTGTCGCCGATCGTAATGGCGCCGAGAATCTTGGCGCCGGCCCCGACCACGACATGATTGCCGAGTGTGGGATGGCGCTTCCCTCGCTCTTTCCCTGTCCCTCCAAGCGTCACGCCTTGAAAGAGCGTCACGTAATCACCGATCTCTGCCGTTTCTCCGATCACGACTCCCATGCCATGGTCGATGAAAAACCCGGTGCCGATCTTCGCCGAGGGATGGATCTCAATGCCCGTGAGTGCACGAGCTGTCTGGGAAATAGCCCGGGGAACAAGCGGGACGTTGTACGATCTCAGCCAATGGGACACACGATAGGCCAGCAAGGCATGAAAGCCGGGATAGGTCAGCACGACTTCAAGCCAGCTGGTCGCAGCAGGATCTCGGTCAAAGATCGCCTCTAGATCTGTTTTAATCGCTTTTAGCATAGCGTCTGAACGTCGTCAGGTCATTGAGTCGTCAAGTCTACGCTGTGGATATTACATCAATCGTGTGCTCTTAGGAACCATGTAGGTGATGAACCCAGATAATGCTTTTGTCACTCCCTCAAACCTTTTGATGATGTTCTGGCTTTCAAGCTCTCTCAATCAAACAAACCGCCTCAGCGGCAATTCCTTCCTCTCGGCCGATCATACCGATCCCCTCACCGCTTTTTACTTTCACGTTGACGATGTCTGGATCGACACCGAGCACTTGCGCCATCTGTTTCTGCATGGCGGCCAAGTGCGAACTGAGCCGAGGCGCCTGCGCGATAATGATCGTATCGACATTCAAGATGCGATACCCCTTCCCCCGCATCTTCCCAACGACATCCTCCAATAATTTCAGGCTCGAAATATCTTTAAACCGCTGATCAGAGCTGGGATAGTGTCGCCCCAAGTCCCCTTCACCCATCGCCCCAAGCAGCGCATCGCAAAGGGCATGGACCAAAGCATCAGAATCGGAATGGCCCAATAAACCCTTACTGTGGGGCACCTCAATCCCGCCGAGAATCAGCTTTCGTCCTGGCCCTAACGGATGGATATCGTAGCCGCAACCCACTCGCATCGTCATAGACTCTCCTCTATCTCAGCGAGATTTGCGGAATGGGCGCGAAGAGCGAAACTTGCCTGTCCCGCTTTTTACGCTTTTGTGGCGCGTCCTGCCCCCTGTGATTCGTGATGCCAAGATTGCCTCGCCGATCACCAAGTCTTCAGGCCTCGTCACTTTGATGTTCTCCCCATTTCCCTCCACCACCGCTACCGAATACCCCAGCCATTCCACCAGGAATGCATCATCGGTGGCCCGCACCCCTTCAGCATGCGCTTTCTTGTGGGCGGTCTCGATCCAGTCTCGTCGAAAGGCCTGCGGAGTTTGAGCGAGCCACAAGGGTCTGCGATCGACCGTGCGCTCAATCACCCCATCCGCCCGTACCTGCTTCACGGTATCCCGCATCGGAAGCGCAATAATCGCCGCTCCCTCCCTTCGCGCCGCAGCCACGACCTCTGTGATCATCCGAAGCGTGACGAATGGCCGTACCGCGTCGTGTATGAGCACGATCTCCGTGTCTGAGGGAACCTGATCGAGCGCGAACCGCACCGAATCCTGGCGCTCTGCGCCACCAACCACCACCTTCGTCACTTTGGTGAAACGATGCCGCGAGACGATCTCGCGTTCACAGTATTCGACCTCTGCAATCGGGACGGCAAGAATGATCCGGTCGACCACGGGAGCAGCTTGCAACATCCGCAACGACTGAATGATGAGCGGTTCACCACCCAACGAAAGAAATTGCTTGGGGACGGAACTGCCCATCCGTAGCCCTCGGCCGGCAGCCGGCACGAGCGCCACCACCGAGGGAGCCTGATGAGGGATCGGTTCGACCCGAAGTGAGCGAGTCGTGGTCATTGGCCTGTCTGGTTCATCTGGTTGGTCTGGTTTGTTTCGTTTATCTGGTTGATTTGATTCATCTGGTTAATCGAATTAATCTGATTCAACCAAATAACAAGACAAACTAAACAAACCAAATAAACAGAACTGACGAACAGACCAGACCAACCAATATTAGGGCCGTAGCGTGAGATAGATCGCTTGCCCCTTCCGTTTGAGCAGCAAAAGGACCGCTTGATCCTTGGCAAGGCCGGAAGCGGCTTGTTCATAGGCCTTCAGCGAGCCCACCGCCTTGCGATTGACCTCAAGTATAAGATCGCCTTCGCGTACACCCATTTCCTCCGCCGTGCTTCCGGACTTGACCCTGATCACAACCACGCCACGCTCGGCGGTTTTCAACCCGTACCGAGCAGCCAGTTCATCGTTTAACTCGCGGACATCAAGATCCGAGAGTATCCCCGTCGACGCCGCAGACTCCCTGCTCTCCTCTGCGCCGGGCTGTCCTAACGATTTCGGCTGTTCCACAATCGTGACCTCGATCGTTTTGAGTTTCTTATCTCGAATCAGCTTGATCGAAACCTTCTTCCCGATCGGAGTCTGTGCGACGGCATTCCGCAAGTGCGTGGGCGAATCCATCGGCTTGCCGTCATATTCGATAATGACATCTGCACGCTCAAATCCAGCCTTCTTCGCAGGACTATCCTCCATAACATCGCTGACGAGCACGCCTTTCGTGTCGGTGATCCCGAACTGTGCGGCCAATTCAGATGACAAATCTTGAATCGCTACACCGAGCCAGCCACGGACGACCTTCCCCGTCCGAACCAACTGATCCATGACGGCACGAGACAGATTGCTGGGCACCGCAAACCCAATCCCCATGTTACCGCCGCTTTGACTGAAGATGGCCGTATTGATCCCGACTAATTCGCCACGCACATTAACTAGCGCCCCTCCGGAATTGCCCGGATTGATCGCCGCATCGGTTTGGATGAAGTCTTCGTATTCGGCAATGCCCATGCTGGCTCGCCCGACTGCGCTGACGATTCCCATCGTCACGGTCTGGGTCAACCCAAATGGACTTCCCACGGCCAACACATATTCCCCGACCTCCAGCTGGTCGGAGTCGGCCCAGGGAACGGTTGGGAGCCCTGTCGCTTCTATTTTCACGATCGCAATATCCGTCTTCGTATCAGTTCCGATCAGCTTGCCCTTAAACTCCCGCTTATCCGACAGGAAGACCCGAATCTCGTCGGCCTTGTTCACTACATGATTATTGGTGATAATCAACCCATTAGCTTCCACAATGACCCCGGACCCCTGGCCCCGCTCCCTTGGCTCCCGCTGGGGAGCATCACGCTTAAAAAATTCATCGCCGAAGAATTTGCGGAAAAACGGGTATCGAGCGGCGAACCGTGCGGACTTTCTCCGGATTTTCCACTTCGTGTCGCCGCAATATTGACGACCGCCGGCTTCACCGATTTGGCGATCTCAACAAAGTTTTTCCCACTACCGCCTGCCATCGGCACCTGCGGCGCGGTAGCCACTGGACGAACGAGTGGGCTGGGAATCGGCTCAGGTCCAGCCGTGCCGGACGGCAACCAATCCATCTTGGACGCCACCACAATCCCAATGATGATCCCTCCAGTGACCAAGACAACCGGAATCAGCCCTGCACGAACGAGTTTCATAGGTGATCCTTGTTCTTCATCCCCCGTTACACGAACGATTCACACACAATCGGTGCCTCACTGCATCTCACCGGAGTATATCCCCATGATGGTGTGGAGGAACTTCAACGCGTCCGCTTTCGGCCGCTGGAACGAATTCCGCCCGATGATAGAACCGAACCCACCGCCGTCACGAATGGCGCGTGCCTCCTCAAACACATACTGGTCCTCGCTCTTCGCTCCTCCGGAGAAAATGACGATCCGGCGCCCATCGAACGAACTCTGCACCACATGCTTGACCCGCTCCGCCAGCGTGGCAATCGGAAGCTTCGCCGATTCGTACACTTTCTTCGCCGCAGCCTGTTCAAGATGCGCAGTGGGCAGCTTGACTTTAATGACATGTGCGCCGAGCTGGGCCGCAATCTGCGCCGCATACGCCACTACATCGATGGCCGTCTCCCCTTCCTTACTGAGTACCGACCCGCGCGGGTACGACCAGACCACGACCGCCAAACCGGAGGCCTTGGCCTCTTCTGCAATCGCGCGCAGCTGTTCATACATGGTCTGGCAGTGTGACGACCCTGGGTAGATCGTGAATCCGACCGCCGAACAACCGAGCCGGAGCGCATCCTTCACGCTGCCCGTCACGGAAGGCAACGGATCTTTTTCGTCGTGTAACGTATCGTGGTTATTGAGTTTCAGGATGAGCGGGATTTGCCCTGCATACTGACTCGCGCCAGCCTCCAGAAATCCCAGGGGCGCCGCATAGGCGTTGCAGCCGGCATCGATGGCCAATTGAAAATGATAGAGCGGACTGTACCCACCTGGATTGGAGGCAAAACTCCGCGCTGGACCATGCTCGAACCCTTGGTCCACAGGCAGAATCACCAACTTGCCCGTCCCCGCCAATTTTCCATGGCGCAACAACCGGGCGATATTCGTTCGTGTTCCCGCATTATCACTGCTGTACCAACTCAGGATTTCTTGAACTCGATCAGCCATGCCCAACCTCCCATGAACTCTTTAATCATTTAACATAACCCGCCAAGAACCCGAGCCTGCCCAAATCTTCCCATTTTAAGGATAACGATTCACGCTTCACGTCTACCCTGGATGAACTCCTCTGCGTCGCGCACGTCGTTCGCACTACCGATGACTACCGGCACTCGCTGATGAATCTGCTTAGCTTCCACATCGAGGATGCGCATGGTCCCCGTGCTGGCTTTTCCACTCGCTTGCTCCACGACCCATGCCAATGGATTAGCCTCGTACAGCAACCGAAGCTTGCCCTCCGGCTTGTCCAACTCGCCGGGATATAGATAGATGCCTCCCCCGATGAGCATCCGGTGTACGTCGGCCACCAGGCAACCTGAATAGCGTCCGCTATAGGGCCTCCCCGTGGCTGTATCTTTCACTTTCAGATAGTCGAAATATCTCCTCGTTCCTCCGGGCCACTTATGATAATTGCCTTCATTCGCGCCGTACACCTTGCCGCGAACGGGAATCTTGATCTGCTCGTGGGACAAGAGATACTCTCCGATGCCGGGCTCCAATGTAAACCCATGGACTCCTTGTCCAACCGTGTAGACCAGCATGGTGCTTGACCCGTAGAGGAGATACCCGGCGGCCACCTGCTCTGTTCCATTGCAGACAAGGTCATCCGCGGTCGGCATCCGATCGGGGCGCTCTGATTTCACGACGGAAAAAATCGTCCCCAGCGGCATGTTGCAGTCCGTGTTCGATGAGCCATCGAGAGGATCGAAAAGCAACATGTGCTTGGCCTGCGGCCAATTCTCCGGAAGCAGGACCGGCTTCTCCATTTCTTCAGACGCGAGTGCACACACCAGGCCGTTCTGGCGAAATGCCGTCACAAAGGTCTCGTTCGCTATCTCATCCAGCTTCTTGACTGCCTCCCCCTGCACATTGATCTCGCCGGTTGTTCCTAGGATATCGATGAGCCCAGCACATCTGAGATCCTGTGCGATAAGTTTTCCCACCAAGCCAATCTGAGCCAAAAGACTACCAAGTTCCCCCGTGGCTCCCTTGTGAACCACCTGCTCTTGAGCGATATATCTGCTTAAAGTAAGAGGAAAGTGTCCCATGGTGGTAGAGGCAAGTATAACCGTTTTGGGCAGGGTGGGCAACGAACGGCTGGTTCTCTCATTGGGTCGGCGAAGGTGACGGCAATCCGCTGACGAGATCGGCCACAATCGACCCGATGACGACCTTGGCCTTCATTCGAACCGGAATGCGCCGATCATCGTTGGTAAACCATACCCGGATGTTGCCCTTGTTGAGAAAGAGACCTTGGAACGGCATCACAACCAGCACACGAGCCGTTTCGACTTCTCCCCACGGACCGCTGACCATCTCAATCCCCTCCACATGTACGTCCAGTTTGCGGTTTTTTTTGTCGTGATACACGTTCATCGTCAGCGATGACCCGGGCTGCAGCAATAATTCGCTGCGCGCATAATAGAGACAAGAGATGATGTCTTGGGTGGCCGGCTGCATCTCCAATAGTTCAGTCACCCCGTTTTTAACAACCGTGACCGTCCCCTCTTTCTGGTGAAAGATGTACTCGATATCTTCTTTTTTCTTCCCTTCCCGCCGCTTGAAGATCAAATGCTCCGGAAGCAGCGTGGCGAGATCCATGATCGACTCGACCCGGTTATCCACCGGAAAGAACTTGGTGATCACAGGCCTTGACTGCGCCGTGGTGATCAATTTCGCCAGCGGCCGGTCTCCGTCCATACCGGCGCCATTGATAGCCATCGCAGCTGTGCCGGCTGTAATATTCAGCCAAGAAATTTCGTAGGTAAACTGTTCCCCGACTTGGAAGGGTCTCGGTGAAGTAAGATCCCTGACCTCAGCCCACGAGATAGCCCCGGTCATGGCGCCCAGGATTGAGCATACCAACACGAGCCGAATGTGAGAAAAAAGAGCAGACATGCGTAGATCGCCTCGCTAGTGATGACGAGGAGAGTGGTGAAATGCCATGTGCGATAGACTGAGGGTGGGGTGAAAATTGAAGCGCCATTAGCTCAGGCTGAGCCTGAGTCTAATGGCCGAGCGGGACGGGCGAGACGAGGCGGGAATCCAATCTGTGTACGTCGCGCCTTTCGCGCATGTCAACAGTCAAGGTCGCGTTTGGCCGCTATCAATTCGCCTTCGATGACTGCGCGGATCGTGGCCAAACGCTCCGGCGAGGTGGCTTCAAACCGTAAGACGAGGGCCGGCTGGGTATTCGAGGCTCGGATCAGGCCCCACCCATCGTCAAAGATGGCACGCACCCCATCGATAGTGACGACATCGCGCACCACTAGCTTGGCTGGACCAAGCTCCTCGCGAATCTTCGCGCAGTCTGCCAACCGTTTCTGCACATGCCTGACCAACTCGAATTTGACTGAGTCCGACACATCAACCCGGATTTCAGGGGTGACGGACGTCTTCGGAAGATCCGCCACCAACGCGGAGAGTGGACGAGTCGTCTTGGCCAGAATCTCCGCGAGCCGGCAGGAGGCATATATCGCGTCGTCATACCCGAAGTACCGATCGGCAAAGAACATGTGCCCGGACATTTCGCCGGCCAGGACGGCTTGCTCACTTTTCATCTTCGCCTTGATCAGGGAGTGGCCGGTTTTCCACATGATCGGCCGCCCCCCCCGCTTCGCAATGTCGTCATAGAGACTCTGCGAGGATTTGACCTCTGAGATGATGGTGCTCCCCGGCTTTACTGCCAGAATATCGCGTGCGTAGACCACCATCAAACGATCACCCCATAACACATTCCCTCGCTCATCGATGGCCCCGATGCGATCGGCATCTCCGTCGTAGCCGATCCCGACATCTGCTTTGTGCTGTTTGACCGCCTGAATAAGATCGTCGAGATTCTCTAACACCGTGGGATCGGGATGATGGTTCGGAAATCTCCCGTCGAGATCGCAATGGATCCCTGTGACATGACAGCCGAGAAGCTCCAAAGCCTGTTTGGCCACCAACCCCGCCACACCATTTCCACAATCGATGACGACATGGAGACGCTTGGCATTGACATGGGGGAAGCTCTTCTTGATATAGGCCAGGTAGTCCGGAATGATCGGATGTTCCGATAACCGCCCAGATCCAGATACAAAAGAGCCGGCCTCCATCACCGCTCGAAGCGCCTGGATCTCCTCTCCATGAATCGCATCTTTCCCGATGCAGATCTTAAATCCATTGTATTCTGCCGCATTGTGACTCCCGGTAATCACGATGCCGCCGTCAACCGGTAGTTGAAACAGAGAGAAATACACCAGCGGCGAAGGACAAATACCGATATCCACCACATTCAATCCGCCGGCGAGGAGCCCCCGCACGAGGGCCTTGTGGAGCCCTGGCGAGCTCAATCGGCCATCTCGTCCGACTGAAATCGTCTTTACCCCACGGTCTTTGACATAGGTGGAGTAGGCGTGCCCCACCTGCTCCGCGATTGAATCTGTGAGTTCCTGGCCCACGATGCCGCGGAGATCATATTCGCGAAAGAGTCCCATGCTCTCGTTATTCGTTATTCGTTAAACGTGAAGTACGTGATGACGTTTTTGATTTTGACAAATATCGAATGAAGCCATTCACGACAGAGATGGCCCTCAGTACAGCCTCGCGTACCGACTCGAAGGTCTCATTCGAAATGAGTTTGCCCTCTTGAGCTACCGTCAAGTGATCCATTACTTCGTATAAAGACCCCCTTGCCTGCCTCGAAAACTGAATGTTCTCCGCGTAATGAAATCGCCCATACCCTTCAGCTAGATTGGCCCTAACAGATCGGGATGCTCTGATAAGCTGATCTTGCAGTCGATATTGCTCTTCCTTCGGAAAGGTACGCGCTAGCGCAGCAATCTGCGATCTTAGGTCTCTGCACACCTTCCAGACATCAAGGTCTTCGAATGTTTTGATGATTGATTGCTTTCCCCCAGCAACTTCCATTTTTCCCCTGAATTTCTATTTCTCGCGGTTCACGATTAACGTTTAACGATTAACGTTCCTCCCATAATCATCCTGAAACCGGACAATATCGTCTTCTCCAAGATAAGGCCCGTTTTGCACTTCAATGATATGCAGGGTCTCTTGACCGGGGTTTTCCAACCGGTGTCGAGTTTCAACAGGAATTTCTGTGCTATGCCCGATCTTGAGATCGAAAACCTCATCGCCCCTGGTCACCCGCGCCGTTCCGGTGATCACCACCCAATGTTCGCTCCGTCGATGGTGCATCTGCAACGAAAGCCGCCCTCCGGGCTTCACCGTCACGCGCTTCACTTTGTAACCAAGTCCTTCTTCCAAGATGGTATAGGACCCCCAAGGCCGATGCACAGTCAGATGCTCCAGATGTTCCGGCGCTTTCTGCTTTTTCAGAATTTCGACCAACTGTTTCACATCTTGCGCGCGGGATTTTGGGCAAACTAATGTGGCGTCCGGCGTATCGACCACCACCATGTCGGTGAGCCCGATCGTCGCCACGAGGCGACGATCCCCGTAGACGATCGATCGGCGACTATCGAGATCGACCACACGACCGACCACAACATTACCGACCTTATCCTTCGACGCCACTTCATCCAGGCTCCCCCAACTCCCGACGTCAGACCACTGAAAAGACACGGGCACGATCGCAACTTTCTTCGATCGCTCCATGACGCCCGTATCGATCGAGACCGGCGTCAGTGCTCGGTAGGCATCGTCGATAGCCCGTTTAGCCGCCCCTGCTTGCATCAACTGGCCGATCCGTTCGATCCCACGAAAGAGGGTGGGTTGATGGCGTTGAATTTCATCAAGGATCGCTGCGGCGCGCCAAATAAACATGCCGCTGTTCCAGTAGTAGTCCCCAGCTTTGAGATATTGCGCAGCGTTGGTCGCATTGGGTTTTTCAACGAACCGGCTGACCGGATGTCCCTTAAGCGAACCCTGTTTCCCCAACGTCACTTTTCGGTCGGGTTTGATGTACCCGTAGCCGGTCTCCGGACGACTCGGCTTGATGCCAAACGTCACCAGATAGTCCTGCTTCGCCAGCGTCGCCGCCAACGCCACCGCCGAGTCGAACTGACGCTGGCCTTTGACGACATGATCAGCCGGAACCACCAACATCATGGCGTCAGGGTCGCGACGGACTAGTTCTAACGCCACCAAGGCAATGGCTGGAGCGGTATTGCGCCCTTCCGGTTCGAGCACGAAATTATCGGAGAGCGCATCTTTCCAATCACTCAGCTGGACGCGGATGGACTCTGCTTGAGCAGGATTCGTGGAGATCATCACCTGGTTGGGCGCCGAAGCACAGATCACCCGGCGCATGGTCTGCTGAATCAACGTTTCATCTCCCATGATCCGCAGCAGCTGTTTGGGAAACAACTGCCGGCTGAGCGGCCAAAACCTGGTGCCGCTGCCGCCGGCCATGATCACGGGGTACAGATGGTTATGCAGTTCGAGATTCGAAGTTCGTCGTTTGAGAGAAGCCATAAACCGATCTCCTAACTCTATGCGCGTGTTTCGGAACCAGGAACTAGGAACTTGGAACTTCGGCCTTGTGCGTCCAGAATCAAATCAATGATTTCCCGAACCGCCCCCTCCCCGCCCTTCTTCTGACAGACATAGTGGACCGCCGCCACAATATCCGGCAGTCCGTCCGCTGGAGAGGCTGAAAACCCCACGGCCTTCAAGGCTGCAAGATCGTTCACATCGTCTCCTATATAGGCCACTTGCTCGAGTAAGAGCCCATGTCTGGCCGCCATCTCTCGAATCACCGTTAACTTATCCATCACCCCTTGGTGCAGCTCGGGAATCGTAAGCTTTTCGGCACGTCGCGCCACCAGCTTGGTTCGCTCCTGCGTGACAATGGCGGTGATAATCCCGGCCCGCTGCAACAGCTTGATCCCCATGCCATCGCGCGTGTTGAACTTCTTCCACTCATCGCCGGACTCGGCATAGTACATTCCTGCGTCAGTCAAAACGCCGTCGACATCGGTGGCAAACAGACGGATCTGGCTCAGCAGCTTGCGTGACACCTTCGTGGGTCGCGATACTTTTTGAGATGATGTTCGTGGAGCCATCGTGTGAACTCTAGGTGTGACCTGTTGCTATATTACTGATTGCGATTAGCGCGGCAACTAAAAACTGAAACCGGCAAAACATGATGGGTGAGCGAGCACGATCCCACCCCATTAACTAGAGATGGACGCGAGGCGTGGAGCGTGCTTCATAAATCTGGTTAGGGCATCCCGCCAATGAGGCAACAGCGCTCGTACCGTACCCAATCGGTCTTGCGCAAGGACGGAATAAGCGGGACGCCTCGCGAGACGTCCTGCTTGGGCAGTCGTAATGGGACGAACCAGTGTCGAGAGATCCATAAGGCTGACGATGGCCTCTGCGAACTCGTGCCAGGTGCAATCGCCAGTATTCGTCACATGGCAGACACCGCGCAGGTCATTCGTAAGCAGATCTTTCAAGGCCAGAGCCAGATCGTCGGCATTGGTCGGACAGCCTCGTTGATCTCCCACCACCTCGAGGAGCGGTTTTTCACGGGCCAACCGCATAATCGTCTTCACGAAATTGTCCCGCGCATGTCCATAGAGCCAGGCCGTTCGAACCACCAATGTGTTGGGGCAAGTTGTCAAAGCAGCGATTTCTCCCGCTCGCTTGGATTGCCCATACACATTGATAGGATGAGGCACGTCCTCCTCACGATAAGGAATCGACTTGGTTCCATCGAAGACATAGTCCGTCGACACATAAATCAATCTCGCATTGAGCGTTGCGGCAGCGCGGGCTACAAACGTGGTCCCTTGAGCGTTCACCGCCAGCGCATGATCGGGCTCGCGCTCAGCCCCATCGACATTGGTGAAGGCCCCGGCATGCAAAATGACAGACGGACGGGCAGCCACAATCTGGGATTCAGTGTCAGATTGCGTGAGGTCAAACTCCGGCAGATCTTTCAGGATGAGATCTTCTCCCGAGAGGACCTGCTGGAGCGCGTGACCTAGTTGTCCCTGCGCGCCTGTGATCAGAATTCGCATCTTAAAATAAAGTTCGAGGTTCGACGCTCACAAAGAACTCAACTTCGAACGTCAAACCTCGAACCTTCCTTGAGGCGCTTCCCATACATCTGTTCATAGTACTGAAGAAACTCTCCGGACTTAATCGAGCGCCACCAGTCCTCATGCTCCTGATACCATTGGATGGTCGCACGTAGTCCCTCTTCAAATGGCACGGCAGGGCTCCATCCCAACCGACGCAACTTGCTGCAATCCACCGCGTAGCGGCGATCATGCCCCGGACGATCCCGCACCAATCGAATGAGGTCGCGGGATCTGCCGAGATGGCCGACAATCTGTTCGGCCACGGTGATATTCTCCCGTTCATTGCCCCCGCCGACGTTGTAGATCTGCCCCGGTTCACCGCGAAGAAACACCTGCTCGATCGCCGAGCAATGGTCCTGCACGGCCAACCAATCACGACGCTGACGTCCATCCCCATAGAGCGGGAGAGGCAGGTTGTCGATCGCATTCGTGACGAACAGCGGGACGAATTTTTCCGGATACTGATTCGGCCCATAGGTATTGCTGCCCCTGGTTACCATCACCGGAAACCGATAGGTTGTCCAATAGCTGAGAGCCAAGAGGTCTCCGCCGGCTTTGCTGGCAGAATAAGGACTCCTCGGGGCCAGGCAGTCGCTTTCAATCGACATCCCGGTCTCGACGCTGCCATAGACTTCGTCTGTGCTGACTTGCAGAAATCGTTGCACACCAGCTCGACGAGCCTCCTCAAGCAGCCTTCCGGTTCCCACCACATCGGTCTGTGCGAAGGCTCCCGGATCGAGAATCGAGCGATCGACATGAGTCTCCGCTGCAGCATTAATCACCCCTTCAATCCGATGGTCGCGAATGAGACGTTCGACCAAAGGCTGATCCCCAATATCCCCATGCACAAATGTGTGCCGGGCATGCGTCTCGACCGCCTTGAGATTTGCTGGATTGCCGGAGTATTTCAGCGCATCGAGATTCACCACCTCATGGTCGCCCTGAACAACCAGGCGACGGACGAGATGCGATCCGATAAAGCCGGCCCCTCCGGTTACAAGGATTCGCATCTTAGGAGCTGCTTCGGGTTCCAGGTTCGAAGTTCATAGTGGCGTGAGTCTTATAATTTATTAGCGCCGGTTTGCGCTACGAGTTGGTTGGCCAGGTGAAGGATCGTCCCCGCATCGGTCCACCACCCTTCTAACGTATCCCAGGTCAGTGTTCCATCCGCAATATAAGCGTTATTGACGTCGGTAATTTCAATTTCAGACCGGGATTGTGAAGTCTGGTTCATGATTGAGAAGGATTGTATCCTGATAGATTATGCATACAAATCAAAAACACTTCTGGAAGTCAGGCATGTACTAGGGGGTGAGCGACTTCACTCAATGGATGTGCTCGATGCTGCGGGGCGACATCGGGGAATAGGTCGGGACAGCCTCATTAAGTCGACGAATCAATTCATCATCATCGCCATGACTCACGGCAGCCTCAAGGTGAGCGATCGCTTTATCGAGCCGATCCGATTGAACAGGTGAGGCATTGACGGCTCGCCGGATCTTTGCGTGCGGCGTGGGTTCAACTTGTTCCGTATCTTCAAAGAGTTCTTCGAACAGTTTTTCTCCTGGACGCAAGCCACTGTATACAATCTGAATATCCTGGTCCGGCACAAGACCGGACAAGACAATCATATTCCTGGCCAGATCGACTACTTTGACCTGCTCTCCCATATCCAGCACGAACACCTCGCCTCCCTGCCCCAAAAGGCTGGCCTGCAACACTAATTGCACCGCCTCCGGAATCGTCATGAAGAATCGTTTGATCTCGGGATGGGTCACCGTGACGGGTCCTCCCTTTCGAATCTGCTCCGCAAACAGAGGGACCACACTGCCGTTACTGCCTAGTACATTTCCAAATCGGACCACCGTAAATTTCGTCCGTTCTCCATGGCTCAGGCTCTGCATCAGATCTTCGGCTATCCGTTTCGTGGCGCCCATGACACTCGTCGGATTCACCGCCTTATCCGTGGATATGAGCACGAACCGATCGACGCCGCTCGCCAGCGATGCCTCCGCCACGACTTTTGTTCCAAGAATGTTATTGCGAACGGCCTCCTTCGGATTCAGCTCCATGAGCGGCACATGTTTGTGCGCAGCGGCATGAAAGACAAGGTCAGGGTCCGTCTGCTGCAACACCTCGACAACCCGGTCGTGTACTGTGACATCTCCCACCGCCGGAATGATCGTCACTTTCGGAAACTGCCTCCGCAACTCAAAATCCAACGCATACAGTCCATTCTCATAGCGCTCAAAGAGGATCAGCGTGGCCGGGTGGTATTGAGCGATTTGCCGGCACAGCTCGGACCCGATCGATCCCCCGGCGCCGGTCACGAGGACTCGCTTTGCTTCCAGCAACGGATGTAACTCCTGTCGATCCATCTGAATAGGTTCACGTTGTAGCAGATCCTCCAGGCTCATCGGCCTGACCTGTCTTAGCGCCTCTGGATTCGCCAGCAGCTGTTTCACGCTCGGTAAGGTCTTGATGGGAATCTTGCACCCCTCCGACGCGGCTAGAATTCGCTGTTTCAAAACGGTTGACGCCGAAGGAATCGCCACAATGATCTCATGCGCGACAAGCCTTTGCGCTAGACTCGGAATATCCGCGATAGTCCCTGCGACGGATATTCCATGGATCTTCATTTTCCGCTTGACGGGGTCGTCGTCCACCAGCCCGACCGGACGGTAGTGAGAACCGGCGTTGCTCAGCATATCCCTGACCAACAGCTCACCGGCATTGCCCGCTCCGACCACCAACACTCGTCGAGCCGTCGGGCTCACTACTTGAAGCCATTCCCGGAACCAGCGAACCACCAACCGGATGCCAGCGAGGAAGAGGCCACTGAGCACACCAGTGAGAATAATGATCGAGCGGGGATAAGCGAACCATCCAAGGAGACCATGCACCACCCCATAGAACACTGCAGAACTAATGACGGAGGCCCAGAGAATTCGACCTAGATCATGAAGACCAACATAGCGCCAAAGCCCGCGCTGAATGCCGAATGCGATAAGACCAACCCCATAGATCGCTAAGACGAGAGGAAGGCCCCGCCAGAACAGTCGTACGTAATCAGAGGGAATGTTCCCTTCGAATCGGAGAGTAAAGGCAGTCACATTCGCCGCCGCAATCAGCCCAAGCTGTGTGCAGATAACAAGGACCGATCTGTTTCGAAGCGCTACTTGCCCATAGCGGCCGACAAGATGATGAAACAGTGAGACCACGACGTTTCGCATTAGATTTCCGTGGCAGCCACGGACCTTGGATTTCGAGGTCCCTCTGCTGTCCGATTATATGACGGGTAACTCAAGACCGCCATCCCTAGAAGCACCCAGAAGAGCAGCGCCAAGGTTCCGACCAACATTTGATCGAACTGGAGACGTAGCATCAACCCTACGACGCTGACAACTGATCCCACGAGTACGGCTTTTGACAGCCAATCGTGAGCCTGGCGGTACTCTTCAGTGGCCCGCCGAACGACCCGAACAAAGAACCACGCAAAGAGCAACATGCCCGGAAGCCCGACATGGAGCGCCAGGTAGAGGAAGATATTGTGTGTCCCTTGATTCGTAACGGCGAGATGTCCAGGCATGACAACTTCCTGGTCCTGGCCATAGAGCAAAATATAGCTGTTGCCCCCGTATCCGATCCCAACCAACCAATGCTTGGCAATTTCTGACAGGGTAAACCACCATATATCGAGACGATGAATCACCGAGGCAAACCCTTTTTTTACAGGAATCGAGGTCGTGATATCGGCCGTCTGTCCTGCCACAGGAGTGAACCCTGCATTGAACACTAACACGACAGCAGCAATCGCAAATACCGTGGCAAGCGTGGCGACAATCTTGGCAGAGGTTGAACGGATGAGCCAGACGATCACCCACAGCTCTGCAACCAAGGCGATCAAGCCCGCGCGTGACTGAGTGGAAATCAAGCAGACCGCCATCATTCCTACGATAAACGCGCCGCCGGCTCGTATGGCTTGAGGCCCCTCTCCTAATGCCACAGCCAATCCAAACGGAATGATCATGACCAGAAACGTTGTCAGCCACACCTCAGCCGAAAGAAACGAGACCACGGCTTGAGGATTTTCAAGGTTGAACTGTGAAAGTCCATAGCCGGCGACCAGGATTGCCATAACCCCGACCAGCCCAAAGAGAACTTGTCGATAGAGCAGCCCCTTGTAGAAATAAATCACCGCGTAGAACACCACCATTTGCTGAAGTAACTTGCCATACTCCTTCACACTATAGGACGGATCCACAGAAAAAGGGATCGTCAGTCCAACCCAAACCACAAAGGCCAGCAAGAGCTTATCGTACGGTGTCCGGGAATAGAACAGCCCCCGATTGATGGCACACCACACAACCAGCAAACCAAGCAGGAGAATAAACCCGTTTCGTTCCACAATCAGAAGCGGCTTGAAAGGAAGCACCGCGATAAAGACAGCCAAGACCACGCGGATGATGGTATCGAGATAGGGCACCCGCTCGGATGACGGCATGGCAATTGATGAAGTCGTTGGCACCGCTATCCTTTCAAGAACCGACTGGCTGTATCCGTTTCTCGACCCCCTTCACTGCAAGGGCAAGGGAGAGAAACAGCACCCCCCAGAACCCCAGGATGACAAGTCGCCACTCCTCCGATGCGTCCTGATAGAGCACCGCAAGGCCGCCGCACAGAGCCATCACCCCATATTCTGCCAAAACCGCCCGTCGGTGGCCCCACCCGCTGAGGACCAGCCGTTGGTAATAGTGTTCACGATGAGCTTTCCAGATCTTCTCAAAGCGGAGCACTCGTCGCATCAACGTCACCGTCGCATCCAAAATGAATGGAGAAAAGAGGATGATCGGAACCCAAAGATCAAAGATCCCATCGCGAAACCCTAAGAGGATCAGCGTGCCACCCAGAAAGCCGACCGTGATACTGCCGGCATCGCCCATGAAGATACGAGCCGGCGGGAAATTATGGACGAGAAATCCCAGAGCACTCATTGCGACCAATGTGGCGATCAGGACCATGGCCGGAGCCCCAGCCTTCCATCCGAAATAAGCCAGAAATCCAAAGCCGAGGACAGTCATTCCGCTCGCAAGACCATCCATGCCATCCATGAAGTTGTAAAGGTTAGTCATCCAGAGCAGGAATATGACGCTCACAGGGCCTGCCATCCATCCGAGCGGGATGGTCTGAACTTCCGGAATCGGAATGGAAGAAAGCGTCAGTCCCACACCGCCCACAACGATAAGGGCCGCCGTCGTCTGAATGGCGAAGCGAAGACTCGCAGGAAGACCGATCCTGTCGTCAGCAAAGGACACGACGAACACAAGCAGCATTGAACCAACGATCCAGAGGCTCCCCGATGCCAGCCCCTTCGGCAGAAAAGCCGCCGAGGGCCGCGAAATTGCTACGACACAGGCGGCGACAACGAGACTGATCACGACACTCGCAATAATGGCCAACCCTCCGGTCCGTGGGGTCGGTGTGCGATGCAATGATCGCTCATTGGGATGATCGAGCATCCGAAGAAAAGATCTCGGCGAGCACAAACGGCCTGTGAGCCACCAGGCAAACACCAGGGAAATGATTGCTGGAAGGGTAACCATCATGCACGGTTTGCGCGATATGCTGCGATCAGACCAGGTACGGCAGCTGTTGCTGAAGAACACCATTTCTCATGAGGTCACCACCCGAATAGATGTTCGGGCACGGAACCAGGCAGCGGTTTCTGAAAGGCCGGCGTCGACTGTGAACGGCGGATGCCAATCCAACTCTGTTTGGATCTTCGACGAGTTGACCTGAAGAGATCCGACGAGCCGATCGATCATAGCGCGTTTCCCCACAATCTGTCCCATCCAACTGAGAATTGACGTCGGGCACGTCCACAGACACACGTTGGTTCTCATCGCAACGCTAAGTTGTCTGACCAATTCAGGCGTTGAGAGATCCTCTCCATCGCTGACTAAGTAGGTTCGACCCGCTGCGCGCGGATCGTGTACGCATCGCGCCAAAGCATCGACGAGGTTCCCGAGATAGACAAAGCTGCGCTGATTACGGATGCCTGCCAGTGGAAGCGGGATACCTCTGCGGAGGATATTCAGAAGCTGAAGGAAGTTACCTCTGACCCCCGGACCATACACAAGAGGCGCCCGAACAATGACCACGTCCATCCTCGTCTGCTTCGAAATTCGATCAAGCGCCTGTTCTGCCTCCCACTTCGAGACCCCATACGGATCTTGCGGCTTCGGTATATCCTGCTCGGTAAACGGAACAATGGTCTGCTCGCCGTTCACCTTGATGGAGCTCAAATACACGAAGCGCAGGACGCCTTGTGCCGCTGCTCTGGCCGCCAAACGTTCGGTCCAGACACAGTTGATCTGCCGGAACTCGTGGAGAGGATCGGAAGCCTCATCGACCATAACGTGAACCCGTGCGGCCAGATGAACCACAATCTGCACGCCTTGCAGAGCTTCATCGGTCTCACGTTCAGTTGAGTGATCATGAAGAACGACCCATTCCAGATTGGCGGACTCAGAAATCTCTCTACGCGGTATCCTCTTCGAAGCTCTTATTGCTCCTCTCACTGGATGCCCAGCTTCTAGGAGATACTGACTTAGCGCCGAACCTATAAACCCGGTTGCCCCGGTTATGAGGATACGATCACCCATAGTGTATCGATCAGGCTCACGGCTCCTCTATTAGGCTGACTGCTCCGGCCGGGGAGTCCTTTGAGTAGCCCTTCACTTAACCAAGAACTCCAATAACTTGGCGGGGTACTTGGAAAAGATTTTAAGCATGTTTGTATCAATTCCGTTCTCGCGGCAAGCCCGCAGCACTTCCTTATTGAGCAACAAGGTATTCCGCCAGCCACTGGTGCTGATCCCGCCAATACGCATGCGCACAAGCGTTTCAGGAAGACTGCGATATGCCAGGGTATTCCCATGGAAGATGCGGGCACAATACTCAAAGTCTCCGGCGATGCGGTAGTCGGTACGAAAAAGTCCGTAGCTCTCGTACACGCGGCGTCGGAGAAAGAGTGCCGGGTGCGCAGGCATCCAGCCCAAGGCAATCTGTTCAGGGCTGAATCGCGCTGAACGGTACCGGCGTACGATTCGTGTTGGATCCTTTGGTTTGAAAAATTCCACGTCACCAAATAAGGCGTCCAGACCCTCTCGTTCCATGATGCTTACCACTCTAGATAGGACATCTTTACTCGCATATAAATCATCGGCATTCAAGAAACCAACCACCTCTCCGGATGCGAGCGCTAAGCCCTTGTTCATAGCGTCGTAAACACCGTGGTCGGGCTCGAACACAACCTTGGCAATCCGATGCCTGTACCGGTCGATAATCTCCTGGGTCCCGTCGGTGGAACCTCCATCGACGACGATGTGTTCCACATCAGGATGGGTCTGGCGCGCAATAGATTGCAACGTATCTTCGATGGTTGCCACGCTGTTGTAACAGACCGTAATGATAGAGATCTTCATTGCTGGACTTTCTGTCATTCAGCCCGCGTCGACCTGTTTCCCCTAACCAGAAAAATACTTGAACAACCGGTCACAAATATAGTCAACCTCTTCGGGCTTGAGCTCGTAGTACATGGGCAGTCTCAACAAGGTGTCGGCGAACCGGTCAGCATTGGGCAACGATCTTCCGTCGTGCCTATTGGAATAGTATGGGCTGCGGTGTAGTGGCAGGTAGTGAAATACCGACATAATACCTTGTTCTTTGAGATATTGAATAAGGTTTGTTCTGACTTCGAGACTAGCGCATACGACATAAAACATATGCGCATTGTTAGTAGCATAGGACGGAATCACGGGGAGTCGCAGAACACCCTTACTCTCAAGCGGCCTCAGTCGATCGAAATATATATTCCACAGCAACCGTCGCCGCGTCTGGATCCAATCGAGACTCTCAAGTTGTGCCAACAAGAACGCGGATGTGATTTCAGAAGGCAGAAAGGAAGACCCAAGATCAACCCAGCCATATTTATCCACCTCGCCACGGAAGAAAGCGGAGCGATTGGTTCCCTTTTCCCGTATGATTTCCGCTCTTTCCAGCAGGGACGAATCATTAATAGCGAGCAACCCCCCTTCCCCGGCAATGACATTTTTCGTTTCGTGAAAGGAGAATGCCGATAGCGCCCCAAACGTACCGAGCGGCTTGCCAAGATAGTACGAATCGATTGCCTGGGCTGCATCTTCTACTACATGTACCGCTGCAGGCTCGGCGAGTTTCATGATCCGACCCATTTCGCAAGCCGTACCGGCATAGTGTACCGGCACAATGACCTTGGTTCTCTTGTTGATGAGAGACTCGATCTGCGACGGATCAACGTTGGGGTGATCAAGGCCACTGTCGGCAAAACAGATTCTTGCTCCACGCAGCACGAATGCGTTCGCTGTCGAGACGAACGTGAAGCTCGGTACGATCACTTCATCGCCGGCACCAACGGCGCAGAGAATTGCCGCCATCTCCAGGGCGTCAGTACAAGAAGTTGTGAGCAGCGTCTTGGAAAATCCGAATCGCTGTTCGAAGTAGGCCTGACACCGCTTGGAAAACATCCCATCGCCGGAAATCTTTCCGGAAGCAACCGCCTGCTCGATATAATCCAGCTCCTTACCGACCATGAACGGCTTATTAAATGGAATCATTCAACGGGTTCCAGAAATGATAGAAATTCTCGACTGATTCCACCAAGAAGCCACAAGCTTTGTACATCTGGCAGGCCAGTTGATTATCCCCCTGTGTAACTATGCGAACATAGGACAGCTGCCTTTCCGAAAACCAGCCCATCGCCGAATCGACCAGCGCTCGCCCCAAGCCGGTGCCACGCCAAGACTCCTGTACTCCCAACAACCCAATTTCACCAATGTTCCCCCTTGTTCGCACAGTTACTACAGCAACCACAAGCCCAGCGTCCCTGATAACCAGAACATCATCAGCAATTGCTCGATTGATGGAGTTTTGCATCCAAGTCCAATACAACTTCTGCCATGTTGCAGTAGAAAAATGACGATCTTGACGAAAGCGCGAATATTGACCAATTTGCATCGCAAGACTGGCCAACTCATCGCTCCACCCGTCTTCGGGCAATGATCGGGTCTCATACCTCTCAGATGGCCTCACAACGAATCCGTCCAACTTTCGAACAAACGCGGTCTTTCGATCAACAAGAAGGCCTTGGTTCGCGGCCGCGGCCGCTTGGGACGCAGCATCGTCAGGATCAGATCCCCAATAGACAAGCCTTATACCTTGTTCCCATTGCTCCTCAAGGTGCATCCCAAGCTCTGCGGTTCCAGACCTGCGCGGCACGAGTCTCGCGATCTTGAAGCCAAAGAATTCCGAATCCCAGGGTAACGCAACAACGTCCCGGTTTAATGTCATTGCCATCCCGGAATAGTCATGCCGCCTGGTGGCCTCCGCATTCAATTTCCGATCATCCGAATAGCAAGGTTGCGAAAAGGCGAGAGAAATTCGACGCCTGGATCGTGGGATTGCAAAGTCTCATGGCGTGTGCGCGGGCGGCCTTCGACATAGACAATCTGGCTTCGTCACACGCGTTCAAGACACGACCGATTCCTTCTGCGAGAGCAGACGTGTCATAGAGCTTCGCCATCTCTCCGGTTACCCCTGGCACTATCAGATCGCCGGCGACGCCCATCTCAAACGCGACAACCGGAGTTCCGCTCATCATGGATTCATTAATCATCATCGGCCCTGAATCTTCGACTGACGGGCATACAAAAACGTCTGCGGCGCGAAAAGCCAGCGCAAGCCGTGCTTCCCCATGCAGGAAACCAAGGTGCAGATGCGAGAAGTCGATCATATTCGACGGCCCTAGTGTGAATTCTTCACCGGCTGTTACCAAAAGAACATCCTGTGCGCGAACACTCTGTAACTGGGCCAGCTTTCCCAGTGTGGCAAGCATATAGGACATGCCCTTTCTACGTTCCTTTAGAGATTGGGCACCGAAAAATATGATTTTCTTGTCTAGCGGCAAGCCCAGACTGCGTCGCGCATCGTCTTTCTGACCCGGTCTGAATAATTCGGGGTCGACTCCAAGCAGTATTTTTTCGATTTGCTTGTCCTTGAAGAGGCTGGAACGATGTGCTTGCGCAAAGAGATGAGAAGACGCCGCCACCGCCGCCGTTTTCATCTTGTCCAACACCCGACGCTTTTCTCGCCAGACTCGTTCCGCTGCTTTCCGTGCAGGCGCCCACCTCAATGCCGGACACGACTCGCATTGATGTTCGAAACCGTCACAGCTCCATGCATAGTGACAGCCACCGGTTAGCGAGGCCATATCAAGCAGGTGCCAAACTACCGGGGCGGCACTAGCCCGATGGAACTCCAACAAATCGCTCGGCCTGAGAAAATTTGACAAGGTATGTGCGACGATGATGTCGGGAGTGAAACCCGATCGTTTTAGTAGCTCGCTTGCCGAAATCCCGATCGATGTCTCCTGTAGTTGAAAATAGTAGTCTGCCCGGGATGCCAGCTTCGCATACACCTTGCTCGCCAACCGCCTCAACGAGAAAGTACGACTCGAGCCCGCTAGCGAATAAACATGCTGTTCCTGGCTTCGGCTGTCCAGAACTAACATGCGCGAGTCCATACCGGAGACCCGAAGGCTGCGATGTAATCGCAGGGCCGCCGTCCCAGCCCCACCGTAATCAACAGCGGATAGGTGTAACACCTTCACGCGAACATCTCTAATTGGCCGGCCACACTCACAGGAGTCCCGGCTTTGACGCTTCCATGTATAGTGATCCGGGATTGATCTCACTGCCGTCTGGAGCCATGTCGAGATAATACGTATTCCAACCCGCAATGATACTGCTGTCGTACCTTTCTCGGTGAGGGCTTGCAAATCCCGATTTAATCAGCAATTCGGCAAGATTGATCCGGTCATACATCCATTGATGAGTCTCGCCACGTTGGCGGGCGTCACCCAGCACTAGGTTCTCAAGAGATCGCCTTGCCGGGGACTGCCGTGCCGTACCGCTCGCCTCGCGCCTGACGGATTGTTCGAGCATGGCTTCAACGATACCATCGTGTCTCGCCCGATGCATCGAATCGTTCTCGCTTAGTTCCAAACTCAGCAAATACTCACGACATAACCTTTCCAAATCTGGCACAACGACACGTTGGATCCCGCCAGATTTAAGGACACGCAATACCTCGTCCATAAACTGAGGCGCTACTTCTCGATCAAGATGCTCCAACATGTGGGAATGGTACACCACGTCTATGGATCCATCTTGAAAAGGAATGCCCTTCGAAATATCATGCACCATGATGTTCTCGCCAAGGGTACGAAACCTGCCTAACCGATTTGCATCGAGCAGAAGAGGCGCCAGGCGGGAGACAATCGGATTGTGTTTTATCCTTAAAAGGGGGGACCAATCGACATTGATCACTTCGTCTCTTGAAGAGACCTTGGAGCCGCACCCGAGATTAAGGATCTTCATTACAATGAATTATCAATTCAGGAAAACGTCACCTGTCTGAACCAGGTTCTGCTAGACCTTGACTCCTACTCGACCGGTATAATCAATCGGCTGAAAAAACACCTTGCGTGGTGCGCGCGAAAAATATTCATCCACCGCCTTTTTGGCGCCGGCCCAATCACCATAGTCATCAATGATGACGATTCCTCCTTGTGACAGTCTGGGAAAGAGCACCTCCAGTTCGTACATGGTTGACTCGTACCAATCCGTATCCAACCTCAAGACAGATATTTTCCCCGGCAGGTTGCTTTCTTCTTTGAGTGTCGAAAGAATATCGCCTTTTATGAGACGAATTGTGCTGTCTACGTCCAGCCCAAAGTTATTAAAATTCTTCCGCACCTCCTCGACGCTCGCATTGCTCCATAGGTTAGTTTCACCAACCTGGTTCTGTTCGAACTGTACCTTCGCCCGCATCCCGTCGCGCAGTTGATAGTCCACATCCTTCGGCTGCGTCATTCCGGCAAACGTATCGTAGAGATACACCCGTCGATCTAGCTGATTGTGCATTTGGAATATGCGGGATGCGACGATTGAATTTCCACCACGCCACACGCCGCACTCAACAAACGCCCCTTCGATATTCGCTGTCACCACGAACTTTGCGGCCAGCAATGTCGAACATAGTCTTTCACGGCTCACCATAGTCAGTTCCTGGCTCATCACGTCCTCAACGAGTTGCCACTCCTCCTGCGACATCTCGGGGGGACGCCCCTGAACCCTCCGCACGTCATACCCTAAGAAGAGACGGATTCCTTTTTGAGCCCACTTTTTAATCATCTTACTAATTCGCCATGCACCAAAGAAGTCAAGCCATTGCTATAAGAAGTACAACCGGCGTTTAACGTTCTGTCCAAGCCGTTTGACCGCATTCCATCGTGTTGTCTGTCGAGCTGCCCGATAGAACACTTCGAGACTCTTCGCCACCCGTATGTCTACCTCGATGGGTATTTGTTTAACAGCCACAGGTTCAGAACATAGTTCGACGTTAAATGGATTCCGGATCATCCCTGCACAGTGCACTCCACTCCCATCCAGACCGATATTTTCCACTAACGACTTGTGGGGTAGCAGAGTCAACCGATCTTTGAGGAACGCGCTTGCGTGCCATCGTACCGCCCAAGAGTCATTCTCACCCCGTACTTGGCCCTTCAGCATCCGGGTGTAGCCATAGGCTCCATTCATGTCGAATTCCCGCGTGAGCCCACGCTCTCGTAGTTGCGCTAAGATATGACTTCCATCAGCTTCGAACAAATTCCACCCACGCTTCCATGTCGCCCAACCCCAACAATTCGTTCCTTTCAGGAAAAATGTACTGAATTCAGAATCGTGATCGATCGGGTATCTGTATCCCGCAACGCTAATGACCCTTTCTTCATATTCATAGAGATCCAGCGCGTCATTCATATATTTTAAGAAATAGGGAGAAACGACCAAATCATCTTCGAGGACGATTACGCGGCCATGCTCATCGCAAAGTTTAGTAACACCGTTAATAATCGATCGTGCCAATCCATAATTTGATTCGCGCTCGAGGAGTGTGATTGACCGGAAGCCAGTGATCGTACGGATATACGATCGAACTTCAGCCACGGCGGCTCTCGACGCGGCATTCTTGGGCGCATCGGAAAAAATATGCAGAGGCGTGGTACTCGCTTCTGCGTTAACAAGCAACGCTTCAACTGTCTGCCGGGTATGGCTGGGACGGTTGTACACGAAGAGCGCAAGAGGGGCACAGATCACTTGCTGACCTTTGACGGTGAGGTAAGCGCCTTGAACCAGAAAAGAATATACGGGGCCAGCCAGGACAGAAACCACAATGGGCCCTTATGCCGATACGTAAACACCCCCCATGCCTTCACCGGAAAACCCTTCGGTCCTAGTAATTTTTTCCACTGTGCATAGAGAGGCAAATTCCTATCCGTCCATAAACCCGAACCATCATTGCTCTTGCACGATCCGTAATACCCTGGGGCAATCTGAATCTGACAGCCATGCTTGATAGCCCGTAGGCCATAGTCGAGATCCCCCATACTCTGCTGAAATACGGCGTCAATATTTCCAATACGGTCAACTACAGCCTTTGAAATCAGTACACAGTTACCGTTAATCGTATCGCATGAAATTGCGGCATCCATATGAGGGGGTATTTTTTTCCAGGAGATTAGGCCTGTTTTTTTTCGATACTTGCTCCATCCACCATAAGAAAACAAACCGGTATCAGGATCACGGGTGCTACCAACGATGATGGCCGCCTCGCACAATCCGGCCGAAGCTCCACGATATGCGTTGAGCATCCGTGCCAAGGCATCCTGATCAAGATTGGTGTCGTCGTTGAGCCAGAAGTAGAAGTCGTAGTTTTTGTTGATCGCCTGCTCAAATGCCCGACGCATACCCCCACACCAGAACAAATTTCCATCTCCGGTCAGGATGGTTGCTTGAGGAAACATTTCAATGACAGCTTTTGCCGTGCCATCGTTGGACCCATCATCCACTAAAAAGAGATCTGGTGATATTCCGGGGACGATCTGAGATTTCAAGGCACGAACACTTTGAGTGGTACAGGCTACCCTGTTATGGCACGTCATTAAGACTGCGATGCGTATGCCGGGTAAGTCCTGGTTATCTTGCCCGATGCTATCAGCCATACCACTTATCGTTTTCTGAGCTGTATAACTAGACAATCCTTTTCGTGGAACGGCAATTCAATAGTACGGAGCAAGAGCATTAACAGATAGCGCACTGGACAGGCATCCAACCAATTGCGATACCAATCCAACTTGTTTTCCCTGGGGTAGAAAATAGCCTTGAGGTTCAGCCGAAACCAAGACTCCGGTGTACGGCTCCAAGTATCTATCCGATCGAATCCATGTTGTCCTGCCATCTTTTCCAAGATGTCGCACCTGTAATGAAATAAATGGAACGGTGCAAACCAACCGCTCACCCAGTTATGGTTAAAAACCTTACGCCAAATGCTCGCTGCATTGGGCACGGCTAGATACAACATCCCACCGCTTTTCAGTATCCTGGCAAGTTCCTGCAGAAACTCATGCGGATCACGAAGATGCTCGAATACCTGCATGAGGTAAACGATGTCAAACTCGCCCTCATTAAAAGGAATACGAGAAAACTCGTCCACTTTATGCACATCATAGCCGTGGCTCCGACATGCCTTGACCGCATAGTCGGCAATCTCTGCGCCCGATATGGCTACTCCGCGATGATGAAAATCGCTCAGATAGCCGGCATGACCGCAACCATAATCCAGCACGCGCGCCCCATCGGGGACGTGCACAAAGTCTCGGGGATCAACATCGCCACTCAACCAGTGAAAAAGCTTTCTGAGTTTGGGATGACGTGAGCCGACCCCCTGAGACAAATCAATCGTGTCATCCTGCGAATAGGCTCCATAATAAAATGCCAATTGTTCATCTGTTGGTAACGGCGACATGGAAATGACTCCACAGCTATCGCACTCAACAAGTTGCCAACTTCCTGACAGCCCTTTCCGTCTATCACCCAGCACAATTGCCGAGGTGCAATCCAGAGTCTTTTCATCACAAACTTGACAAACACTCCTGACGCGACCGGTCACGTAACAAGCTTTCTTAAGGTGTGATAAAAATCTCTGATTGCTCGCAGAAAGGACATCGGGAATTCGGAAGTGCGATACGCGGTAGCTTTGCTTACCGACACCCAACGGAGTGGCAGAACTGAGAAGCGCGGCGATGGAGGGAGTAACGCGAACACGGTACGGCATCTCATCTCAAGATGACCTTCGCTGTGTTCAAGAGCGAGCAGACGTAGGCAGAACCTGCGGCACGATATGCCGTGCATCCTGCCCGGATCACGAAATGGAAGCAGTATTTGTTAGCGCGGGCCATCGACGTGTTTGGCGGCAAGAAGTCTCTGTCGGAGGGGCGAATCTCAAGATCCTCTTCTTGGACTGTCTACTCTTCAGCGGATCTTACGCTTCAAATTCACCGCTTTTCATGGCCCAAACACCGTAAAACTATGCATCTACTGTGGTGAGAACGATCAAGGCATGATCAGGAGACCGCGATGGCAACCCATTATATTTCTTCAACATCATTATCCTTTTCAAATGGCTCAGCAGCACCCTATAGAAGGGATAGTTGTAGGCCGCCGCCGCATAGGTTGGAACCCAATCTTCAAGCTTAAAGTTGGACAGACTCTCAAAAAACTGCCGGGATGGGAAAACAATATGCTCAGGATACTGGACATACCACCAATGCGCACCGGCAGCTCTTGCACTCGCAGACTGAATATCGCCCGTCAGTACAATCAACTTGCCCCCCTTCACCAGCTTGCTATGGCAATTACTCAGAAAGGTCGGTATATCATAGAGATGTTCAATCAAATCAAATGCCGTGATGATTTCAAACTGATCCGATACCTCATCAAAAGTTTGATATGGTGTATGCCCTTTGCCACGTATGACCTCGCGACTGTCATCGGAATATTCCAATCCTGATGTTACACATCCGAATTTCCCAGCAAAGTCGAGTAGCTCGCCCGTATTGCAACCGACATCCAAGACACGCCCTTTGTCTTTGAATACCAAGGACATCGCGTGCACAACCTCCGAAGTTTTCAGCTGGTCAAATGGAACTCTTGACCAACGATCGCCGGCTCGGGACATCGAATACAAGGTTGTGGTTGCCGCCTCTGGAATAATATTTTGAACGAATCCGGAAGAACATTGACCGCAAACCCAAATCTCAGGTTGGTGACTCAGCTTGATCTCCTGAGAAGAGAAATTTACTGTTCCGCCATAGTCCGCACGATCTAACTCACGGACACTGCTAGAATGACATAGCGGACAGCCATCCCGCCTAAAACTATTATCCACAGGCGTGACATTCATTGTTCACAATCACGCGATAACCGGGGCTCTATTACGCCCCTCCGCCATATATTGCTAAATCCTCTGCACTATCCACTTCGCCCCACTCTGCCGCGTACGGCAATGCACGGACTTTGACTCCATACCCTGTGATCAACCGTTGCAACATCCCCGTCATGTCCAGCTTGTCGCACAGTGCCGGCGCCAGTGCTGCACGCAACGCTTCGACCTGGCGCCACGATACTGGGGTGAACCGCAACAGCCCCATGTATTGGCCTTGGACATCCTCGATGTGCTTTGGCTTCTGTCCTATTTCAAGCAGATCGCTATTTCCATCTATCCGGAATGATTCCGCATCTGATAACGGATCTGCAAATCGGCCCTCCCACAACGCGCGCCAATTCCGGTCATAGGTTATCGCCAATTTGGCATCCGTATCCATCAACATCCGTACAGCGCTGACTTCGTAAAAAATATCCGAATAACTCACCACGCAGGGTATGTTTTTCAGCCATTCCTGCGCACAGGCGAGGGAGCTAACCATGTTGGTTTCAGCCCAGCGCGGATTGTCGAAAGGCGTGAGGCCAAAACCTTCGAGCATTTGTTTACGATACCCTCGCACTATGCCGATTTCAGTAATTCCGGCTCCCTGCAATGCCGAGATTTGCCATTGCAAAAGCGTCTTGCCTCGTAACTCCACCATGCATTTGGGGCGTTCATCCGTTAAGTCTTTCATGCGGCTGCCCCGACCGGCAGCGAGAATAATGGCTCTCATCACAATTCAGTCTCAAGTGAGAGGGCACAGGTCGCGTGAGCAGCAGGGAGTACACCGTTCGGGTTGCTCTCAAAACTCTTCATACGCTCTGGGATCCACACCACACCGCATGCCTGGGCAAGTCTAGCCATTTCCATCTACCAGCTAACCATGAAACAGTGCCTGAAACCTGTTCATATCCGAGGGTGAAAAGGTGCTTTCCCGCTCAGGATGCCACATCCAACCTTCCCATGGCAGGATTTCATGTCGCATGGCCTCAATCGTCCCGTCTTCAGCGCGGGCAGTCACCATAAACCCCGGCGGGCATTCGGCTAAGGCAATATTATGGAAGCTATTCACCTCGTCTGGCCACTCACCAGGACTTGCTGCTATTTGCAAGCGGTGCCGGGTACGCACGTGACCACTCACCGGCATGAGGTTGCCATCAGCCCACACCGCCATCATCTGCATTCCCCGGCAGATTCCCAATGCCGGCAAGGCTCGATCCTTGGCGTGGGCCAGCAAACGGTGCTCGGTGCTGTCGCGCTCAGGCACTTCACCGATATCATTGCCGCCTGAAAGCAACACGGCATCTGGCTTTATGGCAAGTAACCAGTCTTGCAGCCCCATCCATTTATCATCGCGTTCAGCCGGTAATGGCATGTTCAAGGAATTGGGCACTGGTACTGGTATGCAGCCAATCGCCATCAGCCACTGGCACAACCGCTGATCCACTGCATCGCGCCGCTCGCCCCGGCCTGCCCACACATCAACCCGCTGGCTCACGGCCACTTTCAACACCTGGCTCAAGCCAGCACCTCCACCCGCCTCCCGGCGCAATCCAGGTGCAGACGAGTGGCCTGCGACCAGCGCCGGTACAGCACTTCTCCCGCGCCGATGACGGCAGGCAATCCCATTTCACCAGCCCGAATCGCCATATGCGAATTGGCTCCGCCCCAAGCGGTTATTAACCCCACAATGGGGTAGGAAAACAGCCAGTCAAAACCTGGGTCGGCATTGGGAATGCACACGATTGCCCCGGCCAGCCGCTCAGATTTTTCGCATCCCGCCACCGGCGCTGTCACCTCTTTCTGGGTGATGAAATTGGGGGCGGACTCCGGCCACTCGAATGCCCACACACTTTCCGGGCTGGCAATGACGGGCGGCAAGGCCACGGCCAGTGTCTCCCGGTAACGCGCCTTGCCCTGCTCAATGGCGCGGGTCAATACATCACGAGGGTCGGCTGCCGCAACATGCAACTCTTGCAAGGCTGCGATGCCGCAGAATGCCATATCTTCCCGGCTGAAACCCCATTGCTGACCGCAAGCTGCAACCAACGACAGCGCGTCTGAAAGATTGCGGGTGAAATGGAACTTTGCCATTTCACGCAACTCAATTCCCGCTTGCAAAAAGTCAAACAACTCCACCCCATCTGGATGCAAGCCATGCACTTCCAGCAATCGCACAATTTCACGCATTTGCGGCAACGTCAGCGCAAAGGGTTTTGTCGGTTCCGGCGTGGCTGGACGCTGATTCCAGTCGAAATACAGATCCGGCGCCTCATCAAAGCGCGGTGACAAAATGTCATACGTACCGGGGCGCAGATGGCCATAGCGTGCGAGAAATGCTGCTTTGTCCAGCGATGCACGATCCCGCCCCAGCTGGCCACTGACGGTGGAGACACTGGCCATGAACGCGTCGTAATCTGCTGGAGAAAAAACTCCCACTGACACCAGAGAGCGCAGCATCTGCACCGCCACGAAACCGGCTCGGGCCAATCCGGCAAAAGGCAACGTGCCGTAACGCTTGGCATCTTCCAGCAGCCAGTAAATCCTCTCAAGCGGATCGGCATTGGAGGCCAGCAAGGCTCCACGACGGTCATTCAAGGTTTCCAGCTTGGCGGCATCAGCGCGCCACAGTCCGTCCTGTGGGTGCACGATGCGGTTTGTCAGTTGCCGCAGGCTGTCCGCAATAACCGTGCGCTCCGCTTCTGAGAAGCCCGCTTCCGCCAACCGTTTCAGCCGCTGCGGCAAATCCAGCGTGTAGCAGGAAAAGACTATCTCGAACTCCACCTTGTCGTGCAGTGTCGGTTCTGCCAGCAGGCGGTCGATGTAATGATCCACCAGCCGCCCAGCCAAGTCGTCGTCCAAATCAGCTGGAATGAAGGAATTGAAAGATAACCGCACATCTATATACGGCAGCCCGAAAAAATGCGGCATGAGTGGAAAGCTGCGCAGGTTGCGGTAGCCATAGTTATGACGCTGGTATGCCCAGATGGCATCCGTCACCAACTCGCGATACAGCGACAGAGCCAACGGCTTGGGGCGAATACCAATTATTTCCGCCGGATTCCAGTCCGGCATCACCCCATACACCGTGCGCCGCCCCATCAGAAAAGGATGCGCACGTATCCCACGCCGCACTTTCTCGGCAATGAGCGTAAGCCTCTGTGCCTGCACTGCGGGTGATTCACTGACCGTTTGTAATACCAATGGTCGCACCTGCAACAGCCATAAGAGATCCTTGTTATCTTCGCGAGTCACGGCAAATTCGCAATCCAACGGCACTCCGCCAAACAGCGTCAGTAATTCTTCGAGCACCGCCACCACACCAGTCAATTCAGGCGGAGGCAGGAACGGCGACAGCGCCGCACCCTGCCATGTTCGTCCACCACGCCCTCCTGTCACTCTGGTGGTATCTGCCCCTTCGCTCCAGTTCACCACTCGATAGGACGCGCAGGTATTGGGATCATGGGAAAATGCCACGCCTGATCGCACCACATCTTGCAACATGGGCTGTATCAGCACCTCATCAGCGTCGACTGCTTTGCCGTAAGAGGTAATCACCTGATCGATTGCACTTTCCAGTCCAGCCGCTGAGATATCCGGCAATGTTAGAAATGCTCCAGCGTTAGACCTGCTCGCACCATCCTCTAATTGGCAGCTTGATCGCACAATCCATGGAGCCGCACCCAGGAAAGCAGAAACCTGTGCTAGACAATTTGTACGATCCAGCCGCCAGCCAGCGACTGTAACTCTCGATAGTCGCGCAATACGGGCAGACTTCAGCCTGCTTTGCAGGAGCGCTAAGGTGCCTGCCTTGGTGGAGAACTCGAGGACACGGGATGACATTTGTTTTTCTCAGACCAACTGAGCAACCCAAATGTTGGTGGAATAAGGGATACGGATCGTGTTTTGACCCAGCCCCTTCAGGTAATCTTCAATGGCATGTACAACACTTGGGAAAGTCTCGCCAGCCTGGCGTGCCAGGGTTGCATGGGATCGCCATGCCTCCACACATTCTCCAATGGATTGCTCATGTACCACACTCGCATCCAAATGCACCACCGGACCAAAGAGACCGCTACTCTCAATCACCATTGTCTGATTTTCCCGGCGCGTACCATACCCATAGTCTGATACCAACGCTTTGATAATGGACTCGATACGATCCTGAATCGGGTCATCCAATTGGCGATGGTTCCACATACAAGCAAACCAGCCATTCGGCTTGAGAATACGAGAAGTTTCTTTTAGAGCCAACTTCCGGTCACATACATTGAACGAACTGCCAAAAGTGACCATATCGAACGTCTGGCTTGTCTGGCCGGTCTGTTCACCCGTACCCTCAAACCAACGCACATTCGGCAAATAGGCCGTACGACTAATTCCGTTGGCACGCATTGCATCGTTTGGTTCCACTGCCGTTATATCAAACCTCCGAATTGCCAGCATCAACGTCAAATGTGCCACTCCCGCCCCTACATCACACACCTTACCTGTTTTAAGACCAGCAATGGACAGCATTGCAGCTATGGCTGCATCAGAATAATCCGGGCGTTTAAGATAGGCTTTCGCCAAGGTGGTATAATCCCATTCTGTTTTCATCTAACGTTTCCCTTGTTAAGCTGTTTCATAAAATCATCTGCCACCGCATTTACGGACTTCGAGGGGTCGAATTCCACAACCAAATCTGCCGCTTCAGGCTCGTCAATGGGCAGATCTAGACCAGCGACATCAGCAAGCTCCCCAGCATCAAACCGGCGATAAATACCTTTAGGATCGCGGCGGCGTAGCTCTTCCACCGGCACTCTTAGATACACCTCGAAATAACCTGGCAAGTTCTCTCGGTTCCAGGCATGGATCTCGCGGAACAAAGAGATCGTGGCAATCACCACCGCGACCCCTTGTCCGGCAATGATTCGGCACAAATGAGCATACTGAAAAGCCAGAGCCAACCGTCCTTCTCGTCCGTGATTCTGAGCATTGGCAGCCGCCGCACCAAACACTTCGCGTAATTCGTCGCCATCCAGAAGAACAACTGATTCACCACTGACCCGCAGCCGCGTGACAAGCTCGCGTGCCAGCGTCGTTTTCCCCGCTCCTGAAAGTCCCGTGAGCCAATATACAGGCGCATGGTTCATGCGTGATACCAACCGTCAATTTTCTTAAAAAGGTTTCTGTACCGCCACAGAGAACCCCTCACACCAGAGGGAAGGCGGATATTATGTTTTTCCATCGCACGAATGACTCTCCACCACGGCTTGACGGTATGCTGCCTAACCAACCCTTGAATCTTTTGAATTCCACTTTCTTCTTCAACGCCAAGCATCAGTTCCTCTAACCCCTGTAATAACGCAAAGGTTTCATAGGCCGATATGCCGGACCGTTTTAGCACAGCCTCATCCAGCGACAAAACAAACTGTACGACTTGAGTTCTATTGGCCGCAATCTCCTTGCCATTATTTTCAGCTTGCCAAAAGTTGGATGCGACCGGAAGGCGCTTGTAAAATTCAAGCAGACTGGCGTGAGGAGCATAGCTCTTCCTGACGACTTTCAATTGTTGTTCATAGCCGAAATGTGCGAGCAGTCCCCGAGAGTCTTCGGCAATCCTTGCGATGTTCGCTGTGTCATCTGAAGATTGCCACGTACCGACTTGGCTGGCACGATTGATCAACTCCGTGTCTTCAGGATACTGTTCCCGATATTTCTTTTCAGCAATCGCAGCCTTTTCAAACGTGGAGTTTTCCAGCGCGTCCATAATTTCATGTTCTTCCGCTTGAATTCCCACGTAGTGCAAAATATCCCTGATCGTACGGTTGGCGTCACGCTTGTAATCTTCGAAGCGAAAAACTCTCAGATTCGACTGCTGTAACCAGACTTCGTTAAACAGACACCACGTATCGATCTTATTGCGCAGGGTGTAGGGATCCGGGAAATCTAAAAATTCACCAAATGTCATTTCCGGCGATTCGCGGCGATAACGGGACAGCAGCGCGTCGCGCGGATCACGAACAAAGTGGATAATGCGATACGCCTGATGCCTGGCAGTGGGCCAGTGATGCGCCCACTCAATCTCGATATCTTTACGGAAATTAAACGTTTGCCGTGAACTGAGAATCGGAAGCCATTTCTTTAGCCGCGCTTCGGCTGGGTTAAGCGTATAGCCTTCTTGCTTGGAATGCTCCCACATTTCACCCATAGTCTCTCGGTATGTCTTAATGCCAAGCTCAAGAAAGCAATTGATTAGCCACGTTGCCCCCGACGGCTCCCGAGGTGAAATTAAATACAGTTTACTGGGGTTCATCTGTACGCAGCACCGTTCATCATACCCTATTGCCAAGCCACCCCACGGAAACCCTCATAATTCGAATCGACAATGGCTCCAACAAGAGCCAGCAGAGAAATATTGCAGCAATCACACTCTCCACAATCAGTACGCCCGTGGTGTCAGTGATGGCGTACCCAGCCGCCAATGCAATTACAGAAACCGTCAGCGAAATGATCACGCGTATCGCCACCCTCCGAAGCTCCTGCTTGAACCCCACGATAATGCCAATCATTCTGGAATATCGGTGGTACTCAGCCCACGCATTATAGGCTGTAGTTAGTGATAAGCCGAACCCCGCACCCAATAGGCCAAAAAATGGAATCAAGGTCACTGATGCGATACAGTTCAGCACCGCCAGATTCAGGTGCATCCGAAAGATAAAGCCTAAATCACGAATTCCAATCAGAGCGCTGTATAAAGGTCCGGCAAAAATGATACCGATACTGGACGGAATGAGCGTGAAGTAGAAGACAGGCAAATATTCCATTTCACCTCCCAACCAATACCGTGAGACCAGCACCATTAATACGCAGCCAATACCATGCATCAAGATGGCGGGGATCAATCCATAATGCAGCACCTTGAGGTAGTCACTGCTTCCTTCAACACTCAGTTTGCTCGATAATTGCAGAAACGTACGACATGCCCCTCCAAAGAGTCCTCGGATGCCCACAACTATCTTCATGGCGACTTCATAGGTGGAGACGCTTGTCGGCCCAATAAATCGGTTAAGCAGGAATTTATTGAACGGATCGAAAAATATGTTGATCAGATTGGCACCCTGCAATGCAAAGCCATGACTCAACAAACCAGGAAACAATTTGATCGTTTCGGCTGATGGTTTAAACGACCCCAGATGTTTCATTTTCAAGCGCAACCAAGTGGCTAACAGTAAGTCAACCACTCCGCCTGCCAGCATGGACTTCCCTACCTCAACAATGGTCAACTTCTGGTGATCATAAAAGCCAAATACCATCAACATAAAAACAACAGGTGGGCCAAATAGCTGGGCCTGAGCCGCAAGATCGAAACGCCCTAAGCTCTCGATGACAGCCACATGGCCTGCCCCTAGTATCTGACAAATTGCAATGAGCACTACGAACACAAGCAATTGTGAAAGTTGATTTTCAACAAGAATGTCGCCCCCCCAGTACACGAAGGCATGCAGGAAAGGCTGCCCCAGTAAGAACCCAGCGGAACCTAGAATAGCCGCACCTACTAACGTCAATGTCCACACAGCAGAAAATAGGATGTCTAAACCGTGTGCGGAATCGGGCTGGCGCTGTAATTCCGCAGCATGTGTAACAGCAATGGTATGTATGCTGTTGAGCAAGGCTACATAAAAGGCCGTGATTGACAGCATGACGGTTAAGTAACCGTATGAAACCGCTCCAGCTAGATTTATCGCCAAAAAGAGATTGCCCATTCCGAACAAAAGACGAACCGTTGCTGAAGTTCCCCCCCATGACGCATTTCGAAATAAATTTGGCATGAGTCAAAGCCGGCGTGTCGCAAAGATTGTGCGAAAAACTTGGCCTGGCATGACTATGAGTTTTCGCCTTGTGTTGAAGCTCGAGGCAGCCTGTTTGCTTGCGGATCTGCCTGCCGGAGCGCGGGCGAGCACGCACAAGTAGGCCGAACGATTCCGTAGACCAGCATTCTTTGGCGTGGAGGAGCGTTGACTAGTTTGTTTGGTGTTGATATATCCGAAGAGACCAAAAATGATTCAGCCCATCCCGTCGCTTGCCTACAGCTCCCCTCAAGAAGCCCCCTTTTCCAGCACGACGAGAATGCGAAAGGCAAAATATCGACTCAATGCGGCCAAGAGTCGTTCGAAAGTTAAGACAGGACGTATCAACCATGCCGGCATTCACGAAGGTCCTCAGAGTTTTGTTCCATCTTGGGAATAAGCTCCAAGAAGAGACCACGCCCTTTCATAAACCTTCTCCGTGCAGGGGACTTGCACGATGAACGGCTTATGGATGCTTGAGAAGATTTATAGAAGCGGAGAAAACTCACTCTTTGCGCACACTCGTTATAACTTCACCATCAAGCAGACTCTGCAAGTAATCCCCATAGCTGCATCCTCTGAGTTCCTGGATCAGAAGAGCAAGCTCTGAGCGTGAAATATAACCGAGTCGAAAGGCAATCTCCTCCGGACAGGCGATTTTCAATCCTTGGCGCTTCTCGACGGTCTGAATGAACTGAGCCGCTTCTAGGAGGGAATCGCTCGTGCCCGTATCCAACCATGCTGTCCCACGTCCAAACACTTTTACATGCAGCTCTCCATCTCTTAAATACAGTCGGTTCAGATCGGTTATCTCCAGCTCACCTCTGTGTGATGGTTTCAGGGTTAATGCCCTTTGGCCAACTTGGTCGTCAAAAAAATAGAGACCAGTCACTGCATATCTCGATTTCGGTCGAGCAGGCTTCTCTTCGATACTTACCACACGACCACCTTCATCAAACTCAACAACCCCATACCGTTCTGGATCTCTAACAGGGTATGCAAATACGGTGGCCCCCTTCTTCTTTTCGGCCGCGCTTCTAAGAAGAGTGGTCAACTCATTTCCATAGAAGAGATTGTCGCCGAGAATTAAGACACATCTTTGACCAGCCAGAAACTTCTCAGCCAGAAGAATGGACTCTGCAATGCCATTGGGGTGAGGTTGAATTGTGTACTGTACGCTGATCCCCCACTTAGAACCATCTCCAAGAAGTTGCTCAAACCGCGGAATATCTTGTGCTGTCGATATAAGCAACACTTCCCGAATCCCCGCAAGCATCAGTGTTGTCAGGGGATAGTAGATCATCGGCTTGTCATATATGGGCAGCAACTGCTTTGAAATAACTTGCGTAACGGGGTATAAGCGAGTGCCGGTTCCTCCCGCGAGGATAATTCCTTTTAATTCAGACATCGACTGACCTATTAGCTGTTTCAATCATCTACGCGACATTCCGGATCATAGTCCCTCTCCGTAATTGGGGCAGCATTTTTCAAGGATAGCGTCACAAAGACATCTTCACTCGGATGAAGGGCTTAACCGACACGCTCACGCAGGTACCACATCGTTCACATCAATCTCCACCGCTGCGGCCTGCTCAATAAGACGGCCCCCCCCAATACTAGGCGATCGCGTCGCTTGCCTGCAGCTCCCCTCAAGAAGATCCCTTCTCCAGCACAACAAGTATGCGAAAGGCAAGATATCGACTCAATACGCCCAAGACACGTTCAAATGTTAAGACAGGACGCATCATCCATGTCGGCATTAAAGAAGGACGTTCAAAGCCGCCGCTGAGCGGATAGGCGAAAAAAGCCAGTCGATGATGCCGGAGCTTTCTCAAGTTTGGATACACATCGTGAAAACGCCGGCTTGATCGTTCAAACAGAATTGTAGAGATAGCCTGGTTCGCGTCAAATGGTTTTCGCCCCGGTCGCATAGGGCTCAGAGCGAGAGGATCTTGGCTGAAATCTACCGGTTCAGGATGCAAGAAGCGATAGACGGGCCAGGAGCTGACCGAGATGTAGGGGTCCATGATGATGACGCGGCCTCCGGGCTGCAGAACGCGGAGAGCTTCATCGAAGAAATACCGAACGTTCTCAAGATGGTGAAGTGCATCAAATAACACAATGTTCGCAAGACTGCTCTTGACAAATGGAAGCTGTTGCGCATCCACGACAGCGTCTAACCAAGGCAGCATGACGACATCTGTACACACCACGGACGGCGCAAACTCCTTGAGATTCCCCGTTCCGCCACCGACTTCGAGGGTCCGCCCCGGCTGAAGCCACTCGGCAATTTCCTGGTACCATTCCCTATAAAGCAATCGGAGGACGGGCTTTTTCTGCCAAATGAGCTGATGCCGCCGTAGAATCTCATCCGACATCACACGGCCTTCAGCCGGAAGAACCCATACACGGTCATCTTTATCAGGAGCCATCCGTGCGTAAAACGATGGATATTGGTTGCGCCGTAGGTCCGCTCCTGGTATCGAATGGGCACTTCCAGAATCTTGAGATTGAGCTTGGACGCCCCGAACAGCAGGTCGAAATCTCCGAATGGGTCGAACTCGCCGAAATACGACCGATTCGCTGCGATGCGGTCGTAGTCTCTTCGGAACAACACCTTCGTTCCGCAGAGTGTGTCCTTGATCCGTTCGCCGAGTAGCCAGGAAAACGCCATGCTGAAAAACTTATTTCCCAATAGATTCAGATAGCGCATCGCCTCGTGCTCCATCGGATAGACCAGCCGGCTCCCGTTGATAAACTCTCCCTTGCCGCTTGCAATCGCCTCGTAGAATTTAGGGAGGTCTTCAGGGGGCACGGTGAGGTCCGCGTCGAGAATCATGAGAATGTCCCCCGTGGCATGCGCGAAGCCTTTGCGTACAGCGTCACCCTTGCCCTTTCCGTCTTGCACGAGCACTGTGATGTCCTTCTCGGGGTATTGCGCAATCATCCGCCGGATCTCATCGGGGGTGCCATCAGTCGAATGACCATCGACAAAAATGACTTCCTGGTGACGGCCAAAGGAGGGAAGACGTGCCATTGCCGCTTCGATGTTTCCCTTCTCGTTACGGCAAGGGATCACGATGCTTACCGGCATCAGATCGTCCGTAGGCACGGTTCGCATCCGGGCCACCACATAGTGACAGAGACACAGACGATTCAGTCCTGGCAAATGCGCTAAGAATCGATTCGCGATGGTCGAGAGGATTGGGATGCCCGTGGGCATCAGCAGGCGCCATTCTGCCTTGACGACTTCATAATCGGCCAGCCGGATAAGGTTCCTGATATCTGCAGGCGAAAGCCAGCTTTGCTCATCTTGCGGCATTTTCAGGCCAACCTGCTCCAACAGTCTTAAGAAGGGCTCCCACAAAAAATTATAATAGGCAATGACGACGCGGGTCGTGGGCGTGCAACAGCGGCGGAGCTGTTTCAGTGTTGCTTCGACGTCGAGCACATGCCCGACGAGATCGACGAGCAAGATGACATCGAACGTCTCAGCGAGTGCCAGCGCTTCTCCATCTCCGACCAAAAACTCTAATTCCGGATGGCGCGTGGAGGCTTCCTTGACCATGGCCTCGCTAAGATCAATACCCACTCCCCTCCGCGGCTTGAGCGCCGCGAGTTGATCACCCAACCCGCATCCGATTTCTAAAACCCTCAAACCCTCCGGCACCAAGAATCTCAAATACCGGCGCTGATCTTCGTAATAGTACGATGCCTGCCGTTGCCAAGATTCTCGCTCCGATGCCAACCGGTCAAACTGTTCCCGAATGGCTTGCTTCTTGAGAATGGCCTTCTGGCCGAACGACGACGATTGGGAAAGCTTCGGGGGCACAGCGACCGGGTTCTTTGTGACAAGGCCCCTCAGAATAGTCGGGCGCGACTGGCGCGGCGGGCCGACCTGGTTCATGTGGTCTGCCTGCTTCATTTGATTTGCCTGACCTACTCGGATTGGTTTGCTCATCTGGTTAGTCTAGTTCAACCAAACACACCCAATAGATCAAATAAATAAGAGAAACTAACCGAATGACCTTGCATATCCATCATGCACCGTCCTCACATACAAGTTAGATAGCTACAACGTCGGCGACATCAATCTCGACCGCTGCGGCTTGCTGAATGAGGCGAACACCCAGCACCAAGCGATGACGCTTTTCCTTACGCAAGAGAATCCCGTGAACTCCCTGCAGCGGACCTCGAACCACTTCTACTTGCATGCCTTCGTACAGATACGGGTGCGGGTCGTAGGGCAGCACACTGGTCATCAAGATTTTGATCGCCGCAATCTCCTCGTCCGGGATTGGCTCCGGGCAATGGTCAGCCCCGACGATATCGACGACACCGATCGTCTTGAGCACTGGCAACTTTTGTTCCGATGCAAAGCGGACGAAGCAGTACCCTGAGAAAAGGGGGACTTCAATCTCTTTCTTTCGGTCCTTCCATTGATTCAGACGCTTGACCGTCGGCAATAACGGCTCAATGCCTTGATTGGCAAGTTGTTCGCGCACAATCTTTTCATGACGCGACCGCGTCCGAAGGGCATACCAGTGAAGATCGTTTATTTGGTTTATTTGGTTTGTCTGGTTCATCTGGTTTGTTTGGTGCGCAGGTATTTGATGAGTCCTGAGATGATTCGACCAGTCCTGTCGGCCTGTGCATAGATCGACTCAAATGCCTCCTTGGACCGATGAACTTGGTCCACTGCGATATACAGATGGCTTTGAACTTCTGCAGTTGACGACATAGCAATGAATAGAAACTGCACGAACTCTTTGTTCGAGCGGCGAACAAATCCTTCCGCAATATTGGCCATCACCGAACCTGCAGCGCTCTGAATCTGACTACAGAGACGCGCATCTCTTTTCCATGAAGAGTTCTGTTCAATGGCTTCGTAGACTTGCCGCGTCAACTGTCGAGCCTCTTTCCAGCAATCGAGATCCTCAAAACGAGTTAACTTCATGTCAAAATCGGTTTGTCTGGTTGACTTGGTTTATTTCGTTGATCAATTGCACCGGTTTTCCCTACCAGACAAACCAAATAAACCTCTTCGACCAAATAAACCTTTTTTGGCACAGCTCCGCCCTGTCACTTACAGATCGCACTTCGACACCGAGTTTCATCACGCGTAGAAGCGCCGGGCCTTATTCGGGCAGGCCGAGTCTCAGGACCTTTTCCCGAGGCACTCCCGAACTTACCAACTGTTCTTCACAGGCTGCCGCATGGTCGAGATCGGTGATCAATACCCAATCAAATTGCCAGCCAGCGATCCTATCCGTCGAAGAAACAGGGCAAGAAAGGAACGACTCACGCGTGCTTCCATCAATAAATCCCACACAGTCGATATTCATCTCTCGAAGCGACAGATAGGCTAATTCGGCTAACTCGGTCGTCCCGTAGATCACAACCCGCTGGCCATGAGAGGCATCGAACGTGGACATCATCTCTTTGAGCCGAGTACGCATGTCACGGTAGTAGGAGAGGGAGTACTGCATATAGAGATAGGTCAAGCGGGACTTTTCCGTGAAGCCCTGTGGCGTCAGGAGATACCTGATTCGGTTGCGGGGGATGGTCGTAATCTTGATGTGGCCCTTGCGGGCCAGACGCTTGAGATAGAGGTTGGTCAGGCCGAGCGCGACACCCAGTTTGGTGGCAAGTGTGCGCTGAGTGGCTCTGCCATCTCGATCGAGCTCGCTCAGGAGCAGAAGGTCTCGTTGACCTTGTAAATCCATGAATTATACGGGTAAATTATCAACCTGTTCACAACATGAACACATAAACCACGTCTGTCAAGAAAAAAATACACCGCCCGATAGTACCCATTCGTGGCCGGGCGAAGGAGATGCGGCCAGATGCGAGGCCAAAGATTCGAAACAACCGGAGGCGTATTTACTGGAAAAAGATGTTGAAGAGTTTTCGAGGCGAGAACGACGCAGCTGGTCGCGGATCATTCGCCGCCGTAGAACGGTTCAAAATCGCAAGCAGGACTGACGTTGGAAACGATGCCGAGTCAACGATCCGAAGATCTCTATATAGCCTTAATACCTGGCTTCCCCGCGAGGAGAAGACGCTGGGCTGCAGCAAACACCTCATGAACCAAAATTAGCTTCATGCAACTCTCCTCGCCTCTTGTGCAGGTTAAATTAGAACACCTGCCGCAATCGAGATCCTTATAGAGTATCTCCACGGGACCTCCACGAGGACACCACTCGCGAGGGTTCGATGGGCCAAACAAGGCCACCACAGGAGTGCCGACTGCAGAGGCAATGTGCATCGCGCCGCTATCGTTTCCTACGAAGAGTGCTGACCTTTTAGCAATGGACGCGAACTGTCTAACAGTTGTACGACCTGCCATGACAATGGGGCGACTCTTTGCCAACTGTCGAATCTGTTGCGCGAGATCGCCTTCCTGGCGGATGCCTCCGATCAACACCTGACACCCATACTGGGACGTGAGACGATCGGCCAGTTCCGCAAACCGCTCTGGAGGCCAGGCCTTGAACCAGTACCGGGCGCCGGGCTGCAGGATCACAATCGGCAGCGACCGTTGGATGCCGAGTTGATCCAACAGTTGATCTGTGCTGTGCTCTTCTTCCGGCGTCAGCCACACGTGAGGATCCTGTGAGCTGGCTTGGATGTTCACAAGCTTGAGTGCTTCCAAATCCCGGTCGATTCTGTGTTGCACACCTCGCTCAAACCGGACCACCTGCGTATAGAACCTTCCTTGCCAACGATGACCATCGTTGAATCCAATTCGAACCGGCGACCCGCTGATCCAGCTCAGAAACGCTGCCCGATCTCCATCCGTCAAATCGAGCACGATATCGAATCGCCGACGACGTAGCCCGGTGATGAGCTGCCATTGTGCTGCCAGAGAATCTTTGTCGAGAATCAGGACCTCGTCTATGTCCGGGTTCCCAAACAACACGTCTTCCGTTCCGCGAGTCACCAGCATCGTGACCCGAACCTCCGGTCGCACAGATTTGATCGCGCGCGCAGTCAGCGTCGCCAACAAGACGTCACCGATGTAACGGAGTTTGATGATGAGGACGTTACGCATATTCGTTAACCGTGAATCGTTAATCGTGAATCGCAGGAACCAGTCGATTTTCTTTCCTCTCGATGAACGCTTAACGATTGACGATTGACGGCTATCGCAGGCACAGTTCTCCGTACAGCGCGAGGGTCTTCGTCGCGGCCTGGTCCCAAGAGAACTGCCTAGCACGATCGAATCCTTTGACCTTCAAGGCGGCTCGAAGCGGCTCATCCTCGAGTGTACGGATCATGGCCTCTCCCAGCGCCCGCGTGTCTTGAGGATCTACCAACACCGCTGCATCGCCGGCCACTTCCGCCAATGCGGTCGAATTGGATGTGAGCACGGGCGCCCCACAGGCCATTGCTTCCAGCACGGGCATCCCAAACCCTTCGTACAA
>Ga0187893_10001352_pt1 | contig 59545 bp, 55 predicted proteins | sample MA1701074metaG_FD_139574 | JGI IMG/M metagenome (GOLD analysis project Ga0187893, IMG submission 139574) | White microbial mat communities from a basaltic lava cave in the Kipuka Kanohina Cave System on the Island of Hawaii, USA - MA170107-4 metaG ...
CTCTCCGCCGTGGGGATCGAGGGACGCTTCACCTATGGGATCGGCGGCCCCACCGAGTGGGCGAAGCGGGCCCGGGAGTGGCGCGATCTCGGGGCCACGCACCTCTCGGTGAACACGATGGGCGCCGGCCTCTCCGCGCGTGATCACATCGACGCGATCCTGCGCATGAAGCCGGCGCTCGACGACCTGTAAGATGGGCCGCTTACTGCCGAAAGGCGGACGCGGAGGGTGAGGGGGTGGCTTGCGAAAGAGGGTTGGGGGTTCATCGGTTCAAGATGGAAGGCTCGTACGCGCTCGCCCGGTCGTCGCGATGGGTCGGAGCGAGCTCGGTGGCCGGGTCCCCCGCGACTCGGGTGTGGCGCATCACACGTACCTCGCGATAGTCGTAGGGCCGAGCCCGGTGTAGCACGCAGCGGTTGTCCCAGATGACGACATCGCCCGGACGCCACCGATGCGCATACGTTCGGGGCGGACGACAGGCGAAGTCGACGAGGTCGGAAAGGAGCTTTTCCGACGCAGTCTCGTCGAGGCCGGGAATGCCGTAGGCGTGGCGGCCGATGAAGAGGGCGGAGCGCCCGGTGACGGGATGCACCTTCACCAGCGGGCGCAGCGGCGACCCCTTCGTGTGAAAACCGTAACCGGCCCCGGTCTGAACCACATGGCCAATCTTGGCCTGGGAGTGATAGAGAGAGTGGTGAGCCGACAGTCCTGCGATCTGCTGGCGAGTGGCTTCATCCAGCGCATCGTAGGCGGCCCGCATGTCGGCCCACTCGGTTTCGCCGGCTGCCGAGGGAACCACCTGGGCCGAGAGCACGGACGCTTTGGCCGCCAGCGGCATGTACGAGCTGTCCGTATGCCAGCCTTCGTTGCCGCGCAACGACTTGAAGCGATGTTCGTCTGCCCCCATGACCGAACCATCGGGTTTCTGGTTGCTGATCGCCACCGCCTTCTGCGCAGGGTCGGGAGCCAAGAGCTCGATAGCACCAAAGCGGCTCGCAAACGCCACCTGCTCTTCTTCGGTCACGTGCTGCCCAGGGAACACGAGGACGGCGTATTGGTGGAAGGCCCGCTCCACCGTCTTCCAGGTTGGACCGTCCATCTGGGGGAGAGCGAGACCGGTGACGACGGCGCCCAGCGTGGAATCGGTCGGCGCGATTCTTGGTTCCATGGGATTCCTCCTGGTCTGGCAGAACCTCCAGCCCTCAATGACCCGCCAGCTTCTTGGCAATGCTGGCCACGTGCCGGCCCTGAAAGCGGGCCCCCTGCAATTCGTTTTCGCTCGGCATCCTTTCGCCCTTCCCTCCGGCAATCGTGGAGGCCCCATAGGGCGAGCCGCCCGTGATCTCATCGATCCTCATCTGGCCGGCAAAGGTATAGGGCAGTCCGACAACGATCATTCCTTGATGCAGTAACGTCGTATGGAAGCTCAGGATGGTCGATTCCTGGCCGCCGTGCTGGGTCGCGCTGGCGGTGAACACGCTCCCCACCTTTCCTACGAGAGCGCCCTTCAACCAGAGCTGGCCGGTGGTATCCAGAAACTGACGCATCTGGCCGCACATGTTGCCGAAGCGCGTCGGGGTTCCGAAGACGAGCGCGTCAGCGTTCACGAGATCGTCCAGGGTCGCGATCGGAACGTCGGCTTGCTGCTTTCTGGCCTCGAAGGCCCCCATCTTGACCAGGACTTCGTCAGACAGCGTTTCAGGCACCTGCCGTAACTCACCCGCGACGCCGGCGACCGACTGAGCTCCTTCCGCCACGGCCTGTGCCATCCGATAGATGTGCCCGTACATCGAGTAGTAGACCACCAGCACTTTCATCGCACCCTCTCCGAGCCTTGTTCCTCTCGACTCTACGCACCAACCCCGACCCGTTCAATGGGTGTGCTACATCGGACGGAGCTCAAGCAGGGAGGAGGACAAACTCGATGCCCCTAACGTCCCCGGCATCGGTGTTGTCGCCAGGCGAAGAATTGCCATAGCTGCGGTAGCCTATGCGCCAGTATCGCCGCGTTCCGTCACTGAGGCGCGCAGGCGTTCATCGGCCGTCAGGAGCTCCAGTCCTCCGAGTTCGCGCCGCGCGAGGACGAAGGTGGCAAGGTGGATCGCGTCCAACGCGCGCAACGCCCGACCGCGAGCGACTTCGCATGCCGTTTCGCAGACGCGACGGGTGATCTCCCACAGCTCGCACCGGGCCCAAATCGCGGCGATGTCTCGTTCGGCATCGGCGAGCCGATCCTCGCCAACGATACCGAGTGCGCGCACGCGAATGAGCGTCCGGCACGACTCCACGGGGGAAAGGCGCGAGGACACGAGGAACGGCGCCGACTGAATCCGCCGCTCGATCACCGGCGACGTTCCTCTCTCGAGCGTTGCCCGGAGTACCGCCGACGTGTCGAGATAGAGGAGGCGAGAAGCCGGGTCAGGTGCGATCAGCGCGAACCTCGTCGAGCAACCGGGCCGCCGTGCCCGGGGGCAGCCTGAGGCCCTTGACCTTCCAGGTCCAGTCGCCCTTCGACAGGCTCGGGCGGGTCAGCTCCCCCGCCTCCGCCAGGGCTTGGAGCCGTTCCTCGATGGACATTCCAGCGGGTCCATGTCGGTGCGCGGGGCGGAGCTCAGCGACGACCTCATCGCGGTCTGTGATCAGCACAGTTTCGCCGGTCCTGACCATGCGGATGTACTCAGAGAGTCGAGCCTTGAGTTGCTTCACGCCGACCGACTTCATGCCATCATGGTAGTCACCGGTGGTCACAAAGTCAACCGGCTCGGTGGCGCCCGCGCTCTGGATCGGGTGAGGCCGCCCGCCTTCCACGGATAGATCAAGCGGACACTTCACGCGTCAATTGACACCGGTCGGCTCGATGCACGGGACGCGGACAGATGACTCGCTCAGGACCGAGCGGCCATTCCATGGGTCACGCCGGTGACGGCGGGAACGGTGGGAGCCATATTCGCGCGCGCGGCGCCGGTAAACGGCAGTGGCTCGGCCCCCGTCTTATTCGGTGAGAGCGTCCCGGACGGATTGCGCCGGTCGCCCCGCCCACGGGTGGTGGCCAACGCCGGGAAGCGGACAGGAGTCAGCCATGTTCGCACCGCGGTTCGGCGTCGCGCTTCTGGTCCTGAGCATCATGGGAGGCGAGGGGGCATTCGCCGGGGCTGCGAGCATATCGCCGGCAGTGAACCGGGGGCTCGCGCCCGGCGAAGCGGCGGGTGAGGAGCCGCTCGCGGCGGTCACGCCAGCCCGTGTCAGCGACACCAGCGGCGAGGTATCGTTCTGGCGTCCCGGAACCGAGGGCTGGGAACCGGCCGCACCGAACACGCCGCTGGCGCCGGGCGATGTCCTGGCCACCGGCGCCCAGGGTAACGTCGAGATCCAGGTTGGCCCGCGCGCCTTCGTGCGCGCCGCGGAGGGCACGCAGCTCGTCCTCGACCATCACGAGGCGGGCTTCATGGTGTTTCGCCTTACGGCCGGGCACGCGGCGCTGGACCTGCGTGAGCTCGCCCCCGGGTTCGGGGTCGAGCTCGACACGCCGAACGCCGCCTTCACCCTCGAGCGGCCGGGCTACTACCACGCCCACGTGACCCCAGAGTCCACCGCCTTCCGCGCGCACGGCGGTCACGCCACACTGACGCTCGCAAGCGGTGCGTCCTCGCCCGTCTCGGCCAACCAGCAGGTTGTCGTCACGGGCTCGGACGGGGTGCGGGTGGAGATGGGCGCAGCCCCCGGGCTGTCCCCGTGGGATCGCTGGGTGCGGCAGCGCACCGATCGCGTGCTCCAGGTCGCGAGCGCGCGCTACGTCCCGCCGGACGTGTACGGCGCGGAGGCGCTCGACCAGCAGGGAAGGTGGCGCGCGGTGGAGCCGTACGGGCCGGTGTGGGTGCCCGCGGCCGTCCCCGCGGGCTGGATGCCGTACAGCACGGGCCGGTGGATCTGGGATCCGCGCTTCGGCTGGACGTGGCTCGACGACGCGCCGTGGGGCTGGGCACCCTACCACTACGGGCGCTGGGTGTTCGTCGGCAATTACTGGGCCTGGGCGCCGGGGCCGGTCGTGGCCCGGCCCGCGTATGCGCCCGCGCTTGTCGTCTTCCTCGGGGGCGGGAGCGTCGTGGTGGGCCGTCCGCTCTGCTGGGCACCCCTGGGGTGGGGCGAGCCCGTCGTGCCCTGGTGGGGCCGACCGGGCTTCGCGGGCAAGCCGTGGTGGGGCGGCTGGGGCGGGCCACGCGTGATCAACAACGTGATCATCCAGGACTCCGTGCGGGTCGAGGCGGCGCACATCAGGCACTACAGGCACGTGAACGTGACCCGCGCCGTGGTTGGCGCGCCCGCGGAGCGCTTCGGCCGGGAACGTGCGGAGCTGACGCGGTTCAGTCGGGCTCAGCTGCGCGATCTCACCGTCGCCCCGCCCCCGGCCAGGCGAGGAGTGGAGGCGAGCGCGGCTCCGGGCACGACGCGCCGCACGCCCGGCTCGCCCCCGCCGCTGATCGAGCACGGAACCCGGCGCGATCGCGCGACGCTGGCGCCGGCGGTGCGTCCGCCCGCGGCGCCGACCCCGAAGTCTCGCCCGGCCCCCGCGGAGCACCCAAAGCCGGAGACGCCCGCGCGGGTGACGCGGCCCGAGCAGGTCGAGCGCCCCGCCCACGCACCGGCGATGCGGGTGCCCGCGCCGCCGACTCCAGCCGCCCGCCCGGCGCGCGTGGAGCGCCCGCAGATCCAGACCCCCCAGCGGGTGACGCGGCCCGAGCAGGTCGAGCGCCCCGTCCTCGCCCCGCACGGAGAGATTCGCCCCGCGCCCGGGAGGCGCCAATCGCTCGGATCCCGCGGCTGACGACCTGGGTGGCAGCACGCGCCGCCCAGGGTACGGTGGCGAGGCGGACGGGAAACAGTGGCGGCGACATGTAGCGATTCAGGCGCGCGCGCAGGCTCGGCGTGGTGCTGACCGGACCGTGGAGACTGACCTCCGCACCCGGATCATGGAGCGGCGCGAAAAATCCTCCGCCCCAGGAGGTGATCCATGTGCAGGTGCGTGAGCAGCAGATCCCCGCGCCGAACGGCTCCGTAGAGCTTGGCGCCGGGCCAACGAAGGCCCGTCCCTGCGTCGAGGCGGAGACTCAAGGCCCGACGATCCCGGGTTGACAGACCTACCGTCGCGCCATAGCGTACGCGCAGCGTACGCGGCACGCATGGAGCATGCGGCTTGCGTGGCCGTTCGTCGGTGGTCTATAGAACCCACGGCAGTTGAACGCACGCGGGCCAGACGCTGGATCGCGCAGGCGCCAGTGGGCGCCAGGGAGAATCCAATGATATGCATCGTACTCGCTGTCGTTCTCGTTCTGCTGCCACTGGCGAGCGGAGCCTCTGCTCAGGAGCCGTATCCGACGCGCCCCGTCACCATCGTGGTCCCGTATCCGCCGGGTGGTGCCGCTGACCTCACGGCGCGGCCCCTCGCTCCGGCCCTGGAACGCGCCCTGAAGCAACAGATGGTGGTCCTCAACAAGCCGGGCGCCGGAGGGGGCGTCGGCACGCAGTGGGCAGCGTTAGCCAAGCCTGATGGGTACACCATCTTGCTCACGGTGTTCTCCATCTCAACCATCCCGGAGGCCGAGCGCGTAGCGGGACGCGTGCCCAACTTCACCCGCGACCAGTTCGTCCCCATCGCGCGTCTGAACGCCGACCCCACCCTGCTTGTCGTGCCCGTCGATGCGCCCTGGAAGACCGTCAAAGATTTGGTGGACGACGCCAAGAAGCGCCCGGACGAGATCATCTACGCCTCCGCGGGGCCCTACACGGTGTCTCACCTGGCGATTGAAGTGTTCATGCAGGCGGCTGGCATCCGGTTGCGCCACCTGCCGACCACCGGGGGCGGTCCCGCCATGACGGCGGTGCTGGGCGGACACGCCAAGGTCGCCACATTGTCCACGGGAGCCGTCACGCCACAGGTGAAGGGAGGCAAGCTTCGCGTTCTGGCCAACTCAGGGGCCAAGCGGCTGGCCGCCTTCCCAGACATCCCGACGATGAAAGAGCTCGGCTACGACGTGGACGTCTACCTATGGACGGGCCTCTTCGCACCTAAAGACGTTCCGCCCCACGTGCTCAAGATCCTCCGGGAGGCCGCCCGCAAGGCGGTGGAGGATCCTGAGTTCATCGCGGCCTCGGAGAAGATGCAGATGCCGCCCGCCCATCAGGATGCGGACGAGTTCAAGGAGTGGTGGGACAAGGACACCGAGATGCTTGCCCGCGCCATCAGGCAGATGGGGAAATCGAGTGCAAAATGAGCGACGGAAGGGGCGCCTAGGCAGTCGGGGGCTGACCACCGACCGGGCGGCCGGGGTCGCATTGGCAGCGTTTGCGATCTTCGTCCTCTGGGAAAGCCGGAATGTCCCCTTCGGAACGACGGCGCAGCCTGGCCCTGGCACCGTTCCCGTACTCCTGGCTCTGACGCTTCTGCTGTGTAGCGGCGTGGTGGTCGCGGGCGGGGCCGCCGCGCCCCGCGTCGCCTCGCTGCCGTGGACCGAGTGGCGACAGGCGGTGGCCATCCTGGGTTCGTGCGCCTTCATGGCTCTGGCCCTCGAACGCCTCGGCTACCGCCTCACGATCTTCGTTACCCTCCTGGCGCTGGTTTCCCTCGTGGAGGGGAAGGGATGGGTCGTGGGGACCATCTTCGCCCTCGGGTTCTCCTGGGGCACCTACTTCCTCTTCAAGACGCTCCTCGGGGTGCCCATGCCGCTGGGCCCGTTCGGGTTCTAGGCCCTCGCGGGCCCGATTTCTGATGGTCGAGACGCTGCAGAATCTGGCGAGCGGGTTCGCGGTAGCCCTGTCGCCATCAGTGTTGCTCTATGCGTTCGTGGGCTGCATCGTGGGCACCTTGGTGGGTCTGCTGCCCGGCGTGGGCCCTCTGGCCGGAATCAGCCTGCTGCTTCCCCTCAGCTTTGGGCTAGACGCCACCACGGCCATCGTGCTGCTGGCCGGCATCTATTACGGCGCCATGTACGGAGGATCCACCACCTCCATCCTCATGCGCATCCCGGGCGAGGCCGCGTCCGTGATGACATGTATCGATGGGTACGCCATGACGGAGAAGGGCCGGGCCGGAGCCGCCCTGGCTCTGGCCGCCGTCGGCTCGTATGTGGCGGGGACCGTGAGCGTGGTCGCTCTCATGGTTCTCGCCCCGCCCCTGGCCGAGTTCGCGCTCCGTTTCGGGCCACCCGAGAATTTTGCCCTCCTGGTGCTCGGCTTGCTCGTCCTGGCCTTCATGAGCGGCGGGTCCATGGCGAAGGCTCTGGCCATGGCGGCGCTCGGTCTGCTGCTCGGCATGGTGGGCATCGACACCATGACTGGGTTCTTCCGCTTCCACTACGGGATCCTCGAGCTGGGCGACGGGATCGGCGTCGTGCCGACGGCGGTAGGCCTCTTCGGTATCTCGGAGATTCTCCTCTCGGCTGGAAAGACGACCAAGGCCGAGATCCACAAACCACGGTTGCGCGAGCTGTTGCCGACCCGTCAGGAATGGCGGCAGTCCCGGTGGCCCATCGCCCGGGGAACGGTGTTGGGGTTCGTGATTGGGATCATCCCGGGGCCCGGACACGTCATCTCCACGTTCGTCTCCTACGCCCTGGAGCGGCGGCTATCCAAGCATCCCGAACAATTCGGTCAGGGGGCCGTGGAAGGCGTGGCCGGACCGGAAGCCGCCAACAACGCCGCGACGTCGGGCGCGTTCGTGCCCATGCTCGCGCTGGGGCTGCCTTCGGGCGCCGTTCCAGCCATCATGCTGGCGGCGATGATGATCCACGGCATTGCCCCGGGTCCCTTGCTCATTCAGCAGCAGCCCGAGCTGTTCTGGGGATTCATCGCCAGCATGTACGTTGGCAACGTGGTGCTGCTCATCCTGAACCTGCCCCTCGTCGGGCTCTTCGTCAATATCCTGCGCATCCCGTATGCCTTCCTGTATCCGGCCATCCTGGCCTTCGCCACGCTCGGCGTCTACGCCGTGAACAACAGCGTCGTGGACATATGGATCATGGCCGGCACCGGCCTGCTGGGCTATGCCTTGCGGAAGTTCGATTTCGAGATCGCGCCGATCGTTCTCGGCCTGGTCCTAGCCCCCATGATCGAGCTGAGCTTCCGCCAGTCGCTGGCCATGTCCGCGGGAAGCTACACGATCTTTGCGACTCGTCCCATCACGGCCGTCATGCTGCTGGTCGGGCTCGCGCTCTTGCTGGTGAGTTTCCGGCACGTCTTCACCGGGCGGACGGGCTGGCGGGGGGCCATCGGCCTCGAAGGGAACCCTTAGCGGTGACGCTCGATCGTGTACGATAGCGAGCCGCGGTTGTCCAGGTCCGACGCGGCGCGGTTCCCACGACAGCGCGCGCCTGAGGAGTCTGACGACGCTGCTAGGCGCCGTGAGGGGCGGAACCTGCCGCGTCGAGGCGGCGCTTGGCTTCGGCGTACACGTCGGGCGGCAATGGGCCTTGCCGCAATACCTCGACGTTCTGCTGGAGATGGGCGGGATTGATGGTGCCCACAATGTTCGTGTGCAGGTCTGGATGAGTGAACGTGAAGCGCACGATAAACTCCATCGGCGTCATGCCCGCGAGCAGGTCGCCCAGGTGCACCTGCTGCCACCGGTCCCACTGGATGCCCTCGTGCTTCCCCTCGGTGGGCGCGCCCTTGGCCGCGCCGCCCCTGACAACGATACCGGCTCCCGCCTTGGCCGCCGCCGCGATGGTCGTCTCGTGCTCGCGCTCCACGGCCGAGTAGGGGATCTGGAAGACGTCGAACACGCCCATGGCGATGTGATCCGGGAGGTTGGGCAGGGTGCCCGACATTCCGATGAAGCGGACCGTGCCGGCGCGCTTGAGCTCCAGCACGGTCTCCAGTGCGCCGTCCTTTTCCAGGGTCTGCCGGGACGGCGAGGCGTGGAACTGGAGCACGTCGAGATGGTCGGTCCGCATGCGGGCCAGGCTCTGTTCTACGCCGGCCAGGATGTTGTCGCGCGTGAAGACATGGGGGCTGGTCTGGCCGCGCGGGGCCGGGGGAGCCCCCACCAGGCAGCCGCACTTGCTGGCCAGATAGTAGTCTCGGCGCCGATCGCCAATGTAACGGCCAATGCGTTCTTCGCTCAGTCCGTAGTCGATCGAGGTGTCGATGTAGTTGATGCCGGCATCGAGAACGGCGTGGAGAATGGCTTCCGCCTGGGTTTCCGGGACGTCACGGCCACGCGGAGCTCCACGGAGTTCCATGGCACCGTAGCCCAGCATGCTGACCTGGAGGCCCGTCCGTCCCAGTTGCCGCTTCGGGAGCTCAGTCATTTCGTCTCCTTTGTGCCCGACGATACCACCCGTCCGCGCGGAGACGCGGACGTCGCCGAACGTTCCATGAGCAGGGTCTCAACGTCGTTCAGCACGGTCCGGGGATGGAGGAACGCGGAGCTGTAGATCTCGCGGACGAAGCCCTCGGGGTCGATCAGGAAAACCTTGAGCACGTGCGACAGCTCCCGGCGGGGCTTGCCACTCGACCGGTCGATCGTGTAGCGGACGTCCTGCCCGAAGCCCTCGACGAGAGGCGCCAGCTCGCGGCCTGAGCGGGTGGTCAGGAAGTACCAGCGCGGCCCGGAGCCGTCGCCGCGCACGCGGCTGCCCGCGTAGCGTCGCATGACCGACGGTGGGTCGCGCAGCGGGTCGAACGAGAGCGTCACGAGCTGAATTTCTGGCTGGGGGGGCGTAGCCGCGGGCCCCCCAGCCCCCCCTGGCCCTCGTCGCGCGCCGGCGAAGCCGGGGCGCTCCTCGATCGACTTCCTCACCGACTCGAACACGCGGTAGGCGAGGGGGCAGCCGTCGGGATCGACGCACGTGGTGTAGATGAAGCCGAGCAGGGTGATGCGGCCACGCGTGAAGTGAGAGAGACGCCGCGCGCGGCCGTCGAGGCCGAGCACCTCACCGTCGGGGGCAGCCATGATTCGGTGCAGCGTGTAGGAGCCGGGTGGCGGTGGGTCGAAGTCGAGCGGGGGAAGCAGCGCGACCTCGTGGCCCGCGGCGGGCGAAGCCGCCGCGAGCCACGCCACCACCACCGCTATACCGAACGCACCAAGCTTCACGAACCCGAGCGCAGGCTCTTGGAGCCGAGCTTCATGTGGTGGGCGCGCCCGAGCTTCTCCTGCGTGAAGTCCACCTCGAAGACCTGCTTGAGCTCCTTGCCGTTCCAGGAGAAGCCGCGCAGGAACTGCTCGTTGTCGGCGCCGGCCTTGTCCCAGTTGGCGAGCAGCGACGAGGTGATGTACACGCGCTTGCCGTCCCAGCTCTGCGAGATCATGTTGACCTGCTTGCCAGTGGCCTTCGCGTAGATCTGCTTCGGCGCCTCCGGGTTGCTGAGATCGATGTAGCGGGTCATCCCGTCCATGAACGTGTTGACCCAGAGCCCCTTGCCGTCGCGGGTGATGCTGATGTCCACGGGGAGCGGGATCTTCGCGGGGTCGCCGATGGTACCCACTTCCTTGGCCTGCCACTCGCCCTTGCCGTCGGGCTTGATGAGCCAGAGCTTCGAGGTAAGCGCGGCCGCAGTGATCGCCCAGTTGTCGCCGGACTTGAGCGACCAGCGGATCTCCAGCGGCGCGCCGGGCACGGCGAAGACCTTCCGGGGCTTCATGGCCTTGAGGTCCCAGAGGACCATGGTGTTGCCGAAGCGCTTCATGGCCTCCGCGTCCTTGATCAGCTCGCCGAGCGGCCGCATGTAGTTGTTGTAGCCGGTGAAGCTCGAGGTGAGAAGGACGTTCTTCTTGGGGTTGACCGCCAGATCGTAGCCGTAGCCGTCGCCGCCGCCGTCGGTGGGCATGGCGTGGGCCGCGACAAATTCGCCCTTGTTGTTGTAGAGCGCCATGCCGGTCACGCCGCCCTTGTCCTTGGTGTTGGACAGCGCCTGCACGAGCATGCGGCCGGGCAGCGCGTAGTAGGTGTGCGGGCCGAGGTAGCCGGTCTTGTCGGCCATGTCGGTGATCGTGTTCACGAGCTTGGGCTTGGCCGGATCGGTCGCGATGTCGAACACGTAGATCTTCGCCTCGGCCAGGCCGCCCGCCCAGATGAAGCGCCGGTCGTCGGTGAACCCCATGTGGTGGGCCTCACCACGGCCCCCGACCGAGACGGATCCGATCACCTTGCCGTAGCTCTTTGACTTCGGGTGCACGTCGACGGTCACGAGCTTGTCGGAGCCGTCGCCGACCCCCTCGACCCCCAACGCCCAGACGTAGACGTAGTCTTCCTGACCCGTGATGAGCTTGGCGATATACGGCGAGTTGCACGTCTCGTCCGCGCGCGCCGTGCCGACGCTACCGAGGCACGCCACGAGGATTGCCGCGACCAAGGGGATTCCACGACGCCGGGTGCGATGAAGAGTCATTGCGGTCCCTCCCTGAGGAAGAGATTCTACCCCAGCGCCCTTGACGAACCCCCTCGCCCCGAAGGCGCCGAGGACCGTGCTACTCTGCCACGAGCGATGGCAGGGCGCACGCGCGAACTATCGGCGGCCCATGGCTTGCGCGAGCCCCCGCGGCGGGTTCGGGCGCTTGCCCAGACTGCGGCCGCCCTTCAGCGCGCCTGGGGCGCCGTCGATGCCCTGGTGGCTGCCCTCTCGATGCTCCTCGCCCACCAGCTCTCCCCCGTATACGGCGGGAGTTTCAGGAGCCGCGAGGCGCTCTGGGCGGCCGGGCTGAACGGCGTGGCGTTCACGCTGGTGGCCTACGCTCTGGGGTGCTACGAGGCGAATCCGGGTACCCGCCGCGCGGCCTTGTTCCTTCGCTGCCTGGCCGCCGCCGTCTGTGCGGCCGCAATCACCCTGGCCTTCTTCTACGTCGTCTTCTATCGGCCGATTGGCCGCTGGGTGATCGTGGGCGCGATCGTCTTGACCCCGGCGCTGATCCTTCCCGTCCGCGCCGGTCTCGGGCAACTCTTGCGCCGTCGCCCACGACGGATCCTGTTCGTCGGCAAGAGCATGCTTGCCGAACGGACCATCACTGCGCTCGCCGTGGAACCCGAGCCTCTCTACGAGGTCGTCGGGGTGTGGCCGGAGCCTCGACCAGACGGCACAGCGCCCGCGTGGGGGTCGCCCGACGAGCTCATGGACGTATGTCGCCTCCGCGACGTGGACGAGCTCGTGCTGGCGGCAAGCGCGGTGAATCTGGACGGATTGCTCCTTCCGGCCCTCCAGTGCCTGCCCCTCGGTTGCCATGTGCGATCCGAGATGGACTTCTACGAGGACGTCTTCCAGGCGATCCCGCTGGTCGGGGTCACGCCGGAATGGATGCTCAGTCGAGGCTGGGACACCTCTAACCACCCGGCGGCAGCCGTCAAGCGAGTGACCGACATTGCGCTGGCCTTGCTGATCCTGCTCGGGCTTGCCCCGCTTGCCGTCGTCGCCTTGGGGCTCATCAAGGCCACGAGCGCGGGACCCGTGCTGTACACCCAGGTTCGCGTAGGTCGCTACGGAAAGCCGTTCCGCATCCTGAAGCTCAGGACCATGCACGTGGGAGCCGAGGACGGGCAGCCCTTGTGGTCGCCCCCGCATGATCCCCGCCGCACCCGGGTCGGCCGCATTCTGCGGCGGATGCGGATCGACGAGCTGCCGCAGGTCCTGAACGTGTTCCGCGGCGACATGTCCTTCGTCGGACCCCGACCAGAGCGCCCCGAGTTCGTCGAGAGCCTGGAGCGCGCGCTACCTTACTACTCCTGGCGCCACCTGGTTCGACCAGGCCTCACGGGCTGGGCCCAGATCAACCACCCTTACGGCTCGAGTATCGAGGACGCCAGGAGGAAGCTCGAGTACGATCTCTACTACATCCGGCACGCGTCGCTGGCGACCGACCTCGCCATTGCCTTGCGCACGGTGGCGATGGTCATGCGAGGCGCTCGCTAGAGTGCGCGCCGCAGCCTGGGCTTCCCGAGTAGCGTGCTGGGCGCTGATCGCCCTTGCCCTCGGCTGCACTGACGGTGTCCGGAGAGCACTGTCCACCCTCGGGATGTCGCCCCCCGTTGGCGCACCCCGGGTGGTGGTGACTCCCGAAAGCCAAGAGCTCGGTGTGGTGGGCCTCGGCGAGGAGGCGGTGGCCGAGTTCCTCGTCCGGAACGAGGGCGGTGCTCCCATGACCCTCGCCGCGCCAAAACTCCCGCGGGGCACGGGCGTCGAAGGGCTCGTTCCGGAGCTGGCACCGGGAGAGTCGGTCTCGCTTCGTTTCGGGATCGATACACTGAAGGCCGCCCCCGACCCCAGACAGGTATGGACGCTCGTCACCAATGACCCACAGCGGCCCCAGGTCCCCCTCTCGGTGCGCCTTGACGTTCGGCCCTTCCTTCTGGTACGTCCCGGCGCCGCTCGGTACATCACCGTGCAGAATGCGCGCGAGGGAACGATCACGCAGACGATCGGGGCCGTGGACGGCTTGACGTTCCGCGTCCTGGGGGTGGACTCCCCCGTGCCATCCCTGCGCGTCTCGTTCCACGAGGCGCGACCGGAAGAGCGGCAACAGGGCTGGACTGGAAGCCAGTGGCGGGTCCTCAGCACGCTGGCCTCCCGGTCACCGGTCGGCGCACTGACGGGGTCGATCGTGGTGCACACCGATCATCCCCGTCAGAAGCGGGCCTTCATCCCTGTGAGCGGGTTCGTGCGACCCATGCTGGCCGTCACCCCGCCGGAGGCGCGCCTGGGGGACCTGGACCGTCGGCGAGCCAAACCCGTGCACCTGCTCGTCAAAAACTTCGCGGAAGCGCCCTTGGAGGTGACGGGCGTCTCGAGTGACGTGGCCGGGGTAGGGGTCCAGCTGGAGCCAATCGAGCCAGGGCGCACGTGGCGTCTGAGGCTGTTCCCGATCCCGGAGGGGCCACTGGGCCCGTTCGAGGGCAGGCTCCTTGTCTACACGGCCAGTCCGGAGGCACCGCGCTTCGAGGTGCCCCTGAGCGGCCGGCTCGTGGACTCGTCGCCCGCCGACTGACGTTCGGCTCTCGGAGCGGAGCTGCGCCCAGAATCTGGGCGCCGAGGATCGGCGGTCTCAACCCGAATTTCGCTTGCTCTCGACGGGGTAAGCGTGCGAAGTTTTTTGGACACCTCGGTACGTCCTAGGTCCTCCGGGAGGTGTGGTGGAGATACGGTCAGTGATCGTCGCGTGCGGGACGGCTGCGCTCATCGCTGGCAGCCTCGCATCGCACCTCACCGCTCAGCCGACACCTCGCGCGCCAAGCTTGCAGGATCCCCAGCCGTCCGATGGACGCTGGCTGGTTGACGACCAGGGGCGTGAGTACTTCGTCGTCGAGGTGCCACGTGACCGCCCGCATCACTGGGTCACCGAAGAGCGCACGCGTGTGCGGCTGGCCCACGGCGTCGAGATGGACGTGGTGTCCTACGACGAGCGCCATCTACGGGTAAAGGTATATCGACCGCGCGACGAGGTCGCGCCTGCCCCGTCGGCCGAGGCCACCGCGACGGAGCGCGCGCGTGCCGCCGCCAGTTACCGGGGGGAAGCCTTGCCCGGGCAGGGCCTGGAGCTACAGGCGTTCAGTACCGGGCTACCCCAGCGTGGCCAGTGGCGCAACGACTTCGACGTGGCCGACTTCAACGGCGACGGCCATCTCGACATCGTGTTCGGGCCTCCACGAAAAGGATCTCGCCGGCTACCCACGGTCTTCCTGGGAGACGGCGCCGGGAACTGGAAACCCTGGGCCGGCATGAGCTTTCCCGCTCTGCCGTTCGACTACGGCGACGTGAAGGCGGTCGACCTCAACGGCGACGGGATTCGGGACGTCGTCCTGGCCACCCACCTCAGGGGCATCGTCGCCCTCGTTGGCGACGGGCGCGGACGCTTCACCGCGTGGAGCCAAGGTATCGAGTTCACCCACCGCCAGGCCGGAGACAGTCCCGTGTTCAGCTCGCGTGCCATCTCCATCGTCGACTGGAACAGGGACGGCCGGCCGGACGTTGTCGCGCTGGGAGAGGGACCCTCGCCGGCCGCCCGTCCTGGGTTGGGGCCCACCGCTGGATTCCAGGCCGGATCGCGGGGCACGATCATCTACCTCAACGAGGGGAACGGGACCTGGACGAAGATCGTGAACCGGGAGAGCCGGAACTTCGGGGGCTCGATTGCGGTGGCGGACTTCGACCGGGACGGCCGGACGGACTTTGTGACGGGCAGTGACCGCTGGAGGTTCACGGCGCTCCTGAACATGAGCCAGGCCGACGGGACGTGGCGCGAGACGCCCCTACCGTTTCCGCGCCCGGATGCCATTTACCGGGCCGTGGCCAGCGCAGACTTCGATGGGGACGGCCGCCCTGACCTGGCGGTTGGTTTCACCACCCGCGAGCACGGGGTATATCGCACCGGCATCGACGTGCTCCTCAACCCCACGGGAGGCTGGCAACGCCGCACCCTCGGCGCCCTGGAGAGCACCGTGGCCATCCAGCGCATCGCCACCGGCGACCTCGACGGCGACGGCCATCCTGATCTGGTCGGCATCGATGAGAACGGCGACCTGTGGGTGTTTCGGGGCGACGGAAAGGGCGGCTTCAGCCGCGAGCCGACGCCCGAGCTCCGCCGGGGGGAGCGGTGTCGAGGCTACGGATTGCATCTGGTGGATCTCGACCGTGACGGGACGGACGAGATCGTGCTGAGCCTCGCCGCCGAGGCTTCTGGCCTGGGCCCGCTTGGCAAGAGCGGCTCGTGCCCCAGCGAGGGAGCCCTGCAGGCATGGAAGGTGGTGCGCAAGCACGTTGTCGGTGGGTAGGATCGAACCGGGTGTCGCTTCACAAACCCTCACGCACGGAGAGAAGACGATGATGCGAACGGTACTGGTGGCGGTTGCGATGCTGGGCCTGATGGCGGCGGGCGGTAGCGCCCATGCGGAGATGGGCACCATCGACGCCGTACCGGCGGCGACCCTGCTCCTGCCCTATTTCGAGGTCAACCTCAACGACGTCAACGGCGTCACCACCCTCTTCTCCATCAACAACGCCTCAGCCACGGCGGTGCTCGCCCACGTCACCTTGTGGACCGATCAGGGGATCCCGACGTTTAACTTCGACGTCTACCTGACGGGCTACGACGTCCAGACCATCAATATCCGGGATATCTTCAACGGGATTCTGCCCGTGACAGCGGACGACGGCGCCGACCCCGGCGACACGTCGTCCCCGAGTAGTGGAATCAGCAACCAGGGCCTCCTTTCCCAGGACATCAACTTTCCCGGCGTGACAGGGCCGTGCGGCGACCCTTCGACGCTCTACAACGCCCCCGATCCCACCCTGCCGGCCAAGATCGCTCACATCAAGAACGCCCACACGGGCCAGTTCTCGGCCATTCTCAACGGCTGCTCCGGCTCCAACTATGGCGACGGGCTCGCGCGCGGGTACATCACCGTCGATACCGTGAACTCGTGCACTTTGCTTTTTCCAAGTGACCCCGGCTACTTCCAAAGCGTCGCCACCTTCCAGAACGCCCTGTGGGGCGACTACTTCTTCGTGGATTCCAGCCAGAACTTCGCCCAGGGCGACAACCTCGTGCATATCGAGGCCTGCCAGCCTGGCAACGGCTTCATCGGCGTAGGCAACGGAGCCGGGCATTGCCCACTCGCACCGGGCGACTACAGCTTCTACGCCCGGTACGTCGCCGGCGCGGCCGCTGACCAGCGGGAGCCGCTGGCGACCACCTACGCCACCCGCTATCTCAATGGCGGCAACTTTGACGGCGGCACCAGCCTGCTCGTGTGGCGTGACACCAAGCTGCCTCCAAGCGGCCCGGCCGGGGTCCACAACTGCGCGGTGCCGGGACCTCCCGCCTGGTTCCCCCTGAGCCAGACCGACGTGGTGTCGTTCGACGAGGAGGAGAACGCCACCGACCAGTGTTTCCTGACCGACAACGTGGCCCCGGTCATCGGCGGCGTGCAGAGCTGCTTCCCCCTGGCCACGCAGCGGATCAGCACCCAGGGCGGGAATGTCATCGCCGAGGACATGAACATCACGACCAACTTCGGATGGCTGTATCTCAACCTGAACTTTTCGATTGCCGGCGATCTCTTCCCGGGTGTCGCCCAGAGCTGGGTGCACACCGTGATGGACGCCGAAGGCCGCTTCAGCGTCGGCTTCGCCGCCATCCAGCTTGCCAGGCCGCCAAGGTTCGCTCCGTCCTGAGGACGTCGTTTGCGGTCTATGCGCCGACGCGTCTACCCTGCTGTCGAATTGAGTCGGGCAAGCGCGCCGACCTCGTCGTCCTCGACCCCAAGCAGGTCTCTTCTTCGCGCCTCCGCCGCGCGACCTCACGACGGCAATCACCCCGGGGCCGGCTGGGCGAAATGGGGCAAGACCCGCTCGCCGAGCAGGGCGATGGCCTGCAGCACCCGTCGATGCGGCATCCCGGGCCAGTGCAACCGAAAGCCCATCTCCTGGATGCCCAGGCGCTCGCGGTGACGCTCGATCTGCTCGATGCAGTGTGCGGCGTCGCCCACGATGAAGCGGTCCTGGCGGAGCTGCTCGATGGGAAGATGAAAGGTCTCGCCCGCGGGCAGCACGTTATCCTGGCCCCACTGGGCGTAGGCATCATACTTGGTGGCGATGTAGGGCAGCGCCTCGTGGAGGGCGGTGTCCATGTCGCGGGCGATGTAGAGCTCTTTCCCCAGGCGAAAGTGCGGCGGCGGGAACGGCTTCCCGGCCCGCGCGAGAGCCTCCCGGTAGAGCCCGACCTGCCGCTCCAGCGTAGCCAGCGTGGCATGCCCGGCGATGGTCCAGGCATCGGCAAGGCGCGCTACACGCTCGACCATCTTGTCGTTGCTGGCGGCCACGACGATCGGCGGCCGAGGCTTCTGCAGAGGGCGCGTGGTAAGGCGGACGTCGCGCAGGTTGAAGTGCTTGCCGTGGAAGGTCACCGTCTCCTCGGTCCAGAGGCGCTGCACCACCTCGAGCGCTTCGAGGAAGCGGGACAACCGGCCGCCCCGAGGAATCCCGAAGGCGTCGAACTCTACGTCGCGATAGCCGAGCCCGACGCCGAACACGAAGCGCCCGCCGCAGATCACGTCTAGGGTGGCGATGGACTCCGCCACGTCGACGGGCTGCTGGAGCGCCAGCAGCATGATGCCCGTGCCGAGCGTCATGTCGCCGGCCTCCGCGGCCACGCGCGCCAGGACGGGCACGGGCTGCATGTACTGGAATGGCGCCGCCAGGTAGTGCTGGCTGGCGCTGACGTGGTGAAAACCCGCCTGACGGGCCACACGCACCGTCTCCAGCAGCTCGGCGAACCGCAGTCCCAGATCATCGCCCAGCGGATGCTGCATCGCCAACGAGAGCCCGAAGCGCATGTGCCCTCTTTCTTTCAGTCGATGTCCGTTTCAGCCGATCTCGTGCTCACGTTCGCGACCATAGTATCGTCGATCATGGAATGGCTGCCGGATCGGACCAGTACGAGGGCGGCGCGTTCCCAGCATCGTCGACACTGGCACCGGAGGATGGCCCGCGTGGTCGGTCCGTCGCCCCGACGGACACCTTGACCGTGGCCGGCGCGTTCCCCCTGCGCTACGTCGAGCGCCCCGGTGAGGGCACACGATCGCGCTACTCGGCTGGTCGGAAATAAGGGGCCGCCCCTTGTGGAGCGGCCCCTGTCGTGAGGCCTCAGCGGATCAGCTGTGCCAGCGGAACTGTTGCGGCTTGCGGGCGGACTCCTGGGAAATCAGCACGTTGACGAGGGCCGGCCCGCGAAAGTCCATCGCCTCTTGCAACGCGCCCTTCAGGTCCTTCGGGTTCTCGATGTTGAAGCCCTTGCCGCCGAAGGCCTCCATCATCTTGTCGTAGCGGGCGCCATAGATCAGCGCGTTCGGCCGCATGTTTTGGAGCGGGTTGTCCGGCGGTTCCGCGTGCCCCGGGCCGATGCCGCCATTGTTGAAGACGACGATCTTGACCGGCAGCTGATAGCGGCAGACCGTCTCCATCTCCATGCCAGAGAACCCGATTGCCGAGTCGCCCGAAACCGAGATGATCGGCTTGTCGGGATGCACCACCGCGGCCGCGATGACGAAGCCCATGCCGATGCCCATCGTGCCGTAGCTGCCGGCATCGAGCCGGTGCCGCGGCTTCGCATTGAATAACTGAGTGCGGCCGATGTCCATCGTGCTGGCGCCCTCGCCGATGATGATCGCGTCCTCTGGCGCCCAGGCGGCGACGTCCTTCAACGCGCGGTAATAGTTGGCCGGCGCTGCGTCGTCGACGAGCTGGGGCGCGATCTGCGCCGCATTCGCCGCCGCTTTTTCGGCGATGGCGGCGTGCCAGGGGGTGTCCTTCGGATAGACCCATTCGCGCTTGCTGAGCGCTTGGTTGAGCTGCCCGACGATCGCCTTGCCGTCGCCGACCAGCGCGACCTCGGTCGGCGCGTTCTGGCCGATCGTCTCCGGCGCGATGTCGAGCTGGATGATGCGCACGTCCTTGTTGAAGCGGGGTGGGAGGCCGAAATGCATGATCCAGTTAAGCCGCGCGCCCATCAGGAGGACGACGTCGGCATTCTGGAGCGCGTGGCTTCGCGCCGCGCCGACCGATAGCGGATGGGTGTCGGGCATCACACCCTTGCCCATCGGCGAAGCGAGGAATGGCACCTTGGTGCGCTCGATGAAGGCGCGGACCTCGTCCTCGGCGCGCGCGTAGGCCATGCCTTTGCCTATGATGACGAGCGGCCGTTCCGCCGACCGGAGCGCGTTCAACGCGCGTTCGACGTCCTCCGGCATGGCCTGGGTGCGTGGCGGGTCCGGGCAGCGCGCCGGCTCATCCACCCTCAACTCGTCGACCTTTCCGGTGATGATGTCGTCCGGCATGTCGAGGTAGCTCGCGCCGGGCCGGCCGTAGATCGAGTTCCTGACCGCCATCTCGACGTAGAACGGGATGCGGTGAACGTGCTCGACCGCGTGCGCGAATTTGCAGAACGGTGTCGCGATCAGCACCTGGCGCTCTTCCTGGAACGCCCCCATGCCGTTGCGCCAGGACTCCGAAGCACCCCCGATGAGGACCATCGGCCAGCCATTCTGCTGAGCGTTGGCGAGGCCGGCAAGGGCGTGGACAACGCCGGGGCCCGATACGACGAGGCAGGCGCCCGGACGCCCGGTTAGATAGCCAACGGCTTGCGCGGCATACGAGGCGGACTGCTCGTTGCGCATGCCGACGTAGGTGATCCCTTCCTTCTGCGCGGCGGCGGCGATCGGCTGCACCGGAAACCCGACGATCCCGAACATGAATTCGACGCCCTGCCGTTTGAGATTCCTCGCCACTAAGGTTGCGCCGTCGACTTCGGCCATGAGTCCCTCCTGTCAGAATGCGGTCGTCCTCTGCACGATACTGCCCTCGAAAGTGCGTCGCCTGCGAGCTGATCCAGCAGGTGCGTTCGCGTCCTTGAACTCGGCGACGGCCGAGCGTAAAAGTCCCCGAAGCCCTTTCGCAGCCGCCCCCCCTTCTCTCCTTCCCCCTGGTCCCGAGCTAAGATCGCGCCCCCCGGAACCAGAGTCAAGCCCCAGGCATCGTCGAGGCGCGAACCGTGTCCTGGCCCGCACGCCACCTGGCGCGCAGATCATCCCCCGCCCCGCCGCCGGCGGCCCAGCACCTGCAGCGGAGGTCACGCCGAAAGACCTTGCTGCCATCGCGGACTCGCTGCCACGGGCGGGCTCTCGCAGAGCTTTTGGGGGTCTCGATTACCAGACTATATCGCTTCGAATCGAATCCGTTTGTACCCGCCCGCCTTTGACGAGGTACCATCGGTCTCGACGCCGACGCGCCCGCGCATGGCGGGGTACTGTGCCGCGGCGGTGTGATCGGCCCACTGGTTGCCCCTCACGCTCCGCGAACGAGGGGCCACGACCCTAGCTGGAGGGCAAGAGCTGGCATGCGCAGGATGCGCACGCAGGTGGTGATCGTCGGGGCGGGGCCGAGTGGCTTGTTGCTCTCACATCTGCTCTCCCTGCGGGGCGTGGACTCCATCGTGGTCGAGCGGCGCAGTCGGGAATACGTCGAGCAGCGGATCCGGGCCGGGCTCCTCGAACAGGGCACTGTCGATCTGCTCCGCGAGGCCGGGCTGGCCGATCGGCTGGATCGCGAAGGATTGGTGCACGAGGGCTTCGAGCTGCGGTTCGGCGGGAGCCAGCACCGCCTGCCCTTCGCCGAACTGACCGGGTGGACGACGTGCATGTACGGGCAGCAGGAGGTCGTCAAGGATCTGATCAAGGCGCGGGAGGCCGCCGGCGGCCAGCTGTACTTCGGCGTCGACGACGTCGCGCCCTCGGATGTCGAGACCGACGCCCCGCGGGTGAGCTGCACGGTGCAGGACGAGCCCGTGGAGATCCTTGGTGACTTCATCGCCGGCTGCGACGGCTTCCACGGCGTCTGCCGTCAGCGCGTTCCGGCGGGTGTGCTCACGGCGTACGAACACGCCTACCCCTTCGCCTGGCTAGGCATCCTGGCGGCGGTCGCGCCCTCCACCGAGGAGCTGATCTATGCCGTGCACGAGCGGGGCTTCGCCCTGCACAGCATGCGGTCGCCCACGATCAGCCGGCTCTACCTGCAGGTCGGCCCCGCGGAGCCGCTCGAGGACTGGCCGGATGAACGGATCTGGGCTGAGCTGCGGACCAGGTTTGCTCTCGACGGCCGGGAGGTCCTGAACGAGGGACCGATCCTGTCCCGCGGCGTCACTGCCATGCGCAGCTTCGTGGTGGAACCGATGCAGTACCGACGGCTGTTCCTGGCCGGGGACGCGGCACACATCGTGCCACCGAGCGCGGCCAAGGGGCTCAACCTGGCAGTGGCGGACGTCTGGCTCCTGGCGGCGGCGTTCACCGCCTGGTACGCGGACGGCAGCCATGAACTGCTGGACGGGTACTCCCGGGCCGCCCTCGCCGCCGTGTGGCAGGGCCAGGAGTTCTCCGCGGTGATGACATCGTTGCTGCACCGATTCCCGGCCGAGGACAGCTACGCGGTCAAGCTGCGGCAGGCCCGGCTATGGGATCTGGTGACGTCAAAGGCTTCCGCGATGGCCTTCGCGGAGCACTACGTCGGCCTGGCGCGGGCCCGGCTCGCCGGCGCGATCGGCGCACCGGCGCCTCCACCCCTCGGCAGTCCGCGCGCAGGCGGCGGCCAGCGTGCTACTTCGTCATCTCTTTGATCTCGAACTCGAAGCTGCCCCGCGTCGACGGACCCGCCACGTAGATAGAACTCTTGTCGGGGACGCTGATGGAGATGACCCGATCGCCCCCCGGGGGGACCGTCAAGTCAAGTCCGGAGCCACCGATCCGGTAGGGTGCCGCGCAGTTGTTCCGGAGGATCGCCCACACCTTCACGTCGGCCCCCGTCTGGTTCTCATAGATCTTCTGCTCCCCGAGACAGGCGACACCCGTTCCTCCGCCGCATCCTGCGAGCCCGATCAGGACCATGCTTGCGATGACGAGATGTCTCATGCCGCAGCCTCCCTTCCTCATGGTTAACGTTCCGCCGCGGACCCAGCGGCGGCTAGCCCGACCAAGAAGTCCAGCCGGCCCTGGAGGCCGAGATGACCGCGCAGGCGGGCCGGGCCGAGCAAAGCCGACAAACACCGTCAGCCCGTTGACAGCCGGATCTCGGAATATGTGCGAACGGAGCACAAGGGACGAGAGGCCGCGCTTCATGGCGATCGTGGCAGTCAATTTTCATGCCGAACATCCAGGGGTGTGGGAAGAGGCTCTCTGACAGGTTCTGACGATGATGAACGACAAGCTCGACTGGACTCAGAAGCTAGGGGATGCCTTCCTTGCACAGCAGAAAGACGTGATGGACGCCGTTCAGCGGCTGCGCGCCACGGCACAAGCTCACGGCAATCTCAAGTCCACCAAGGAGCAGACGGTCAAGACAGAGTAAGTCCCCCTTCAGGCGGCCGCGCCGGCGGCAGCCCCTGCCCAGCAGACCACCACGGTCATCACGATCGAGCCGCCGGATCCGACGGTCGTCTATGTGCCCACCTACAATCCGACGGTGGTGTACGGCGCCTGGCCGTACCCAGCGTACCCGCCGTACTACTACTACCCGCCCGGCTACGCGGCGGCGACCTTCGCGACGGCGGCCTTGACGTTCACGGCCGGAGTGGCGGTGGGCGCCGCCCTCTGGGGTGGGTGCAACTGGGGACGCGGCGACGTCGACATCAACGTGAACAACTACAACAACTTCACCAAGAACGTGAACAACACCAACCTGCAAAACCGGATCACGAAGGGGAGTACGAACGTCACGGGGGGCGATCGCACGTGGAATCATGACCCGGCGCATCGCCAAGGGGTGCAATACCGCGATAGTACGACGCAGCAGCGCTTTGGGAAGGGGCAACAAGCGGGTACCGACGCGCGTCAGCAATTCCGCGGTCGGGCCGCGGAGGGACGCCAGGAGATCAGCCACGGGGCGGCGAGCCAGCATCGCCAGGGCGGCCAGCAGCGCGCGGGGGCCGGCGGGCGCGGAGACGGCGCGGGCCAGCGTCAGCGGCCTGGAGGTGGCGGAGAGCGTGGTGGTCAAGCACCGGGAGGCGGGCCGGCAAACGTGGGCGGAACGGGGCAACACGGTCAGGTGGCGCGCGGCGGCTCGCACTCCGGAACGGGCCAGTCTCAGGGCGGTAGCGCATTCCAGGGGGCCGGGAATGCGGCGCAGACCCGGAACTATAGCAGCCGCGGGGCGTCGAGCGCCGGCCAGGCCCGAGCCGCCGGCGGCGCCCACCGCAGCGGGGGGGGCCGTGGGGGAGGCCATGGGCGGCGCTGAGGCGACTCGCGTGCGACGGCACACCGGCCAGAGTACCCTTGCCGTCGCGATCGCCGCGCTTCTTCTCGGCGCGGGTGCCGGTGTGGCGGCCGCCTCCGCGGTCAAACCCCGCGCCTACGACTCTCCTGAGGCCGCGGTGCAGGCGCTCGTTGACGCCGTACGCGCCCGGAACGTCACCGTGCTCATCGGGATTCTGGGGAGCGGGTCGCGTCCGCTGATCTCCTCGGGCGACGAGGTGGCGGACCGCTCAGTGGACGCGCGCTTCATCAGTGCCTACGACGAGGCGCACGAGCTCGTGAAACAGGGCCACGACCGGCTGATCCTCCAGGTGGGCAAGGACGGCTGGCCGATGCCGATCCCGCTCGTGAAGGACGGAGCCGGATGGCACTTCGACGTGGCCGCGGGACAGCAGGAGGTTCTCAACCGACGCATCGGGCGCAACGAGCTGTCCGCGATCCAGGTGTGCCTGGCCTACGTGGACGCCCAGCGTGAGTACTGGCAGCGCAATCCCGAGGGTGACAGCCTCCTTCACTATGCGCGCCGGATCGGAAGCACGACGGGCAAGCGGGACGGGCTCTACTGGCCGGTGAAGGCCGGTGAGGTCGCGAGCCCGCTCGGCGAGCTCGTCGTCCAGGCCCAGCGCGAGGGCTATCGGCGCGCGGCGGGAACGCCTACTCCGTACCACGGCTACTATTATCGCGTCCTCTCGAGCCAGGGGCCGGCCGCTCCGGGCGGCGCCTATGACTACCTGGTCCGGGGCCAGATGGTCGGGGGCTTTGCCCTCGTCGCGTATCCGGCGCAGTGGGCGGTGTCCGGCGTGATGACGTTCCTGGTCAATCACGACGGGATCGTGTACGAGAAAAATCTCGGTCCCGATACCGCCGCGGTTGCGGGCGCGATGCGGCAATTCAACCCCGACGCGAGCTGGAAGAAGGTCTGACCAGCCCCCCGAAGCGCGCTGTAGTCGCTCTCGCGTTTGACGGCCAGCCCGGTGCTCTCGCAAGCGTCCCCATCCACCCGCGGACTTTTTCCCCCCGAAACGGTGAGCCTGCTCAACGATCGAGGGCTGGCCGCCGAGTACGCCGACCTGATCTCGGGCTTCGGTCGAAGCGGCATCCTGGAGCGCGAGCGACTGCAGCGGATAGGATCGGGGCTTGGTTCCCGCTATGTCTTGCTGACGGGGCTCGCCGAGCTCAGCCAGGTCCTGGTCGACACGTTTGAGCTTGCCGGCATCAAGGTGGTCAGGAATCGCGTCGTCACCATGCGCCTGTGGCGGCAGCTCTGGGACACCCACCAGGGGCACCTGCTATGGTCACGTCAGTGTGAAGCCGGGCCTACGCGATCGCTGCCCGCGGCCACGCGTTCGATGTAATCAACGAAGCATGAGGTGGGGTCGAACCCCAGCACTTCGGGGGCGTTGGCCACGAAGTTGGAGGTGGCATTGATGTCGTAGAAGTAAATTTGCCCGTCGGTTCGGCTCACCAGATACTCCACACCCCCCACGTCGATGAAAGCGGCGCGGGCCAGGCGGATGGCAGTGTCCGTGGCCTCCGGCGGCGCATCGTAGCGGCTCACGCTGAGTCCGGGCCTCCCCTCCACGGGGCAGGCGCCCTGATCCGCGGCGACCCCCCGAGGTCCTGGCGCCTGGCAGATATCGGCGGGACAGAGGTTGAAGCCTGCATCAGCCTGGCGCACGATGCGGATCGCATAGAGGTACCGTCCGTTCAGCACCTCCACGCGCACGATGGCCCCCGCCTCCGACTCGATGTACTCCTGCACCAGCGCGGTGCCGTCGGGCCCGAGGTCGAGGTGGGGTAGTTGCTCCTCGAGCTGCTCCCGCGCGTCAAAGCGCACGATGCCAGCGCCCGACCCACCAACGTTGGGCTTGATCACCAGGGGGAAACGCACGCGGTCGAGGGCCTTGAGCACCTGGTCGGGGTGGTTCACTACGACGGCGCGCGGGTAGCGCACGCCCAGGCGCTCGAAGAGCCCGATCTGGAGTGCCTTGGACTTCTCAAAGCGGTAGGCCGCCATGGGGTTAATGACTGGAACGTTCCGGGACTCGTAGTAGTCCAGCAGCGCCTCGGCGTAGAAGAGGACGCCAGCGTGGCCGCGTGTGTGGGAGGAGGGACTCGTGCGGTTGACGATCACCGAGTAGGCGGGCCGACGCTCTCGAGGATCGTAGCCGTGGCTGGAATGGTCGACCTTCTCCCATGTGAGGCCCCGCCTTTCGAACTCGGCGATAAGCCGAGCTGACCATTCAGGATGCTCATCGAGGAGGCCTATAGGGGCGCTAACAGTAGTCGGCATGTCGTATTCTTCCTTTTAGCACTATTTCCGACCGGAATATTGGAGATAAAGATAGACTGGAGGCATAGGGCGGGTCAAGGGGGTACTGGGCCCGAGTCGGGATGGGTATCCTTTAACTGTATGGACACCTACGACGTCGCGATTCTGGGCGGTGGCTCGGCGGGCGAGTACACCGCATCGCTGCTGGCCGCCGGCGGTAAGCGCGTGGCGCTGGTGGAAGAGCGCTTGGTGGGCGGCGAATGCCCTTACTTTGCGTGCATTCCCAGTAAGGCCATGCTCGCCGCCGCGGAACTGCGCCACCGCATCGAGCGCACGGCATTGGAGGTCGGCGCGATCAGTCGCCCACTGTTGATGGACGGCGACCGCGAGGCGTACGCCGCGGCCGTGGCCCGGCGCAACCTCGTGGCCATGCACCAAGACGACTCGGCCGCCGTGCAGCGGCTCCAGGCGAAGGGCGTCCGCGTAGTCAAGGCCCGGGGCTGGATCGAGGGCCCCGAGGTCCTCGCCGCCGGCGAGTCGCGCATCGGTTGGCGCGACCTGGTCATCGCGACTGGCACCAGGTTCCGGGAGCCCAACATTCCCGGGATGAGCGCAGTGCCCTACTGGACGAGTGAGCACCTTTACACGACTGATGAGCTACCGGAATCCACCGTCATCATCGGTGGCGGCGCCGTGGGCTGCGAGATTGCTCAGGTCCTCCGGCGCTTCGGCAGCCGCGTGACATTGGTCCAACATTCTCGACAGCTCCTCTCCCGTGAAGAACCTATCGTGGCCGAGGCACTGGCGTCCGCCCTCCGAGAGGACGGCGTCGACGTGCGGCTGAGCGTGGAAGTCGCCACCGTCGGGCCTGTCGCGGGTGGTATCCGCGTCACTCTCGAAGACGGGTGGTGGGCGACGGTTGAGCGTGTGATCGTGGCCATCGGCATGCGACCCAACACCGATAGGATTGGGCTCGAGCGCCTCGGTATCGGAGTCGATCCACGAGGGTACCTGCCGATCGACGATCATTGCCGGCTCGCAGGACGACCCAACGTCTGGGGGGCAGGCGATGTCACCGGCGTGGCGCCATACACGCACACCGCCAACTACCATGCCCGGACGATCGCCGCGAATCTGCTCGGCCAGGACACCCGCGCCGATGACCGTGCCATTCCGCGGGGGGTCTATACGGAGCCAGCGGTGGCCTCGGTGGGCCTGACCGCCAGCGCCGCCCGCGAGCAAGGTTACGACGTGGCGGTGGCGACCTTTCCCCTGGGCCGCACTGCCCGCGCGTTCGTGACGGGCAATAAGACAGGTCTCTTGCTCCTGGTGGCGGACAGACGAGAGCGCGTACTCTTGGGAGCCGCCGCCATCGGTCCGCACGTGGAGGAGTTCATTGGTGAGGCGGCGTTGGCCATTCGGGCGCGGGTGCCGCTGGAGGTCCTGGCCGACCTGGTTCACCCGTTTCCGACCTACAGCGAGGCGTACGAGCCGCCGTTCCGGGACCTGCTGGCCGCGGTCAACAACCGGGGCGGCGGTGAAACCCGCTATCTCCTTTGAATCACACTCGGTTAGGAAAGGCGTCGACTACCGCTCCACGGTCACCTCGAAATACGTAGATCGACCCCTGGTGATGCGCGGGCGGCAACGGCATCCGCACCGGCACCGGCGTGACCCGCGGCTCGATCGTCGGCTGGCCCGAGACACCTGTCCTTCATCAAAACCTCGCGACATCGCGACCATCCCGGTTCACGGCACACCTACGCGACACGGTGGCGCGCGATGTGTCTCCAACCTGAATGCGGCCACACGTATGACGCTGGCGGGCACACCATGTGGAGAGAATACAACCCTCTACGGTTCGTCCTTCCGCGCTGATCGCATTGGACTAAGGTCCACTACCGTGGTTAGGGCGAGGGGTGGAGACTGGTCAGTGCCATAGCCGCTCAGAGCGGGACCCGAGGAGGTGTCTTATGCGAGTGCCAGTGTGGATCAAACCAGCGGTCTGGGGCGCCGTCTTCGGCGCGGTGGGAATCATGATTGTCGGATTTTCCTGGATGGGGTGGACGCTCGGTCACACCACCACGAGATTGGTGGCGGAAGGTCGTGAATCTGCCATGGTCGCCGCCCTCACTCCGTTCTGCGTCTCGAACTACATGAAGCAGCCCGACGCTGTCAAGCAGCTTGCTCTGCTTAAGGAAGACACCTCGTCCTACACACAGCGCGACATCATCGAGAAGGCTGGATTTGCAACCATGCCTGGCAGTAAAGAGCCAACTTCAGGGCTCGCGGCGGCCTGCGAGATCGCGCTAAGGACCGCAAGCGCTGCCGGGCCAGAGCGGCAAGGGTCACGCGGCGGGGCCGAGGCGAGCACCATCACGAAATAATCCGTCTACGGCGGGATCGTCGTGGACTCCGAGGATCGCGTGCCCTCGTCGGGTGGAAGGCCGAGCACGGGTGCGAGGAGGCCACGATCGATCAGACGCTGGCGATCGTGCGCTTCGTCGCCCGGAAGAACCTGACCGACTGAATCGCGGCATGAACCCCTACGATTCGACCGGAACGACCTGGCAGTTGTCCTTCCAGTCAGCGCTCTTGTGATGGAAATAGGCCCGCAGGAAGTCGTGGACGCCCTGCGGGCAATACCACCTGGTCGACCTCCGGGCCAAGCTCTCGGCCCGTCACGCGCTGCTCGGAGTAGACTCCGAGCATGTGGCGAGTCCCCGTCGCGGTCGGTCTGTTCCTCCTGCTCGCGGGAGTACCTGGTTCAGGGGCCCAGTCGCTGACTCCGCTGGAAATCGATTAGGAGCAGATCTTTCGCATCGAGTGGCAGGTGACCGAGCGCGACGGCAGCGCCTTGATCGTCGGCAAGCTCCACAACGTGAGCTTCTACGGGGTCAGCCGTGTCCAGCTCCTCGTGGATCAGCTCGACGCGGCCGGCCGGGCCGTCGCCCAGCGGATCGCCTGGCTCGGCTTCAGCCTCCAGCCCGGGGAGAGCGTGTTCTTCGACGTGTCCGTTCCCCGCCGCGACGACAAATATGACGTGCGCGTCTACGCCTTCGACCGGAAATTCGGCGAAGCACCGAGCCGATGAATTCGGCGGCGACCATTCGTGTCCGCGGTTCGCATGATGAGCACGCGCCTTGGTCGGAGGAGATTTGGCGAAGGACAGACACACCAGGCCTGCGGCTCCTGCCGCGGCCATCGCCAGCTCGCCCTCGAGACCGTGGCCTTGCGTGAGCAGCTCGGCGCCCCTACATTCCAGACAATATTGCTGCTGAGCCCGGCGGCACGCTATTATTCATCCGCGCCGTGCGCTGGTGACCCTGAACGACAGGTGGCGTGTCGGCGTTTCGTCCTCAGGCGCGAGACGCTTTCTATGTCACGAGAGGAGAGAGGTCATGCACAGGCCCGTACAATTCTCCGACGACATCGAGCCGCTGGTACAGTTCGTCGAGGAGACCGACCCCGGCCGCATCCTCGAAGCCACCCTGGCCAAGCTGCGCGATGGCCTGTCGGTCAAGAAGATCCTGACCGCGTCGGCGCTCGCGGTCACTCGTTCCTCGGACTTACCGCCCGGCCACCATGGCGGGCCGCTGCACCCGCTCGTCGGGATCCACGCGCTCCACAATACCGTCGCCCGCGTGTCCGGCGAGCAGCGCTTCCTGCCGATTCTTCAGCACGTCGCGCTGTCGAACAAGCACATCAATCACCCTGGCATGGGCCCCTACATCCTGGCGGAAGCCGATCCGGTGGATGCGGGCGGGGTCGAAGCCACGAAGAAGGCGTTTGTCGGCGCCGTCGAGCGCGGCCTTTACAACGCCGCCGATCACCACTTCCTCTGGCTCTGGGGCAACATCCCCCATGCCGAGGCGCTCGACCTGCTGCTCACGGTGGCGATCCCGAAGAACACGCTGGACGATCACTACTTCATCTTCCCCATGTTCACGTGGCGCGCCCTCGACTGGCTGGGACGCGAGTACACGTCGTTCCTGATGCGCCCCGCCGTCCGGTACGTCACCCGGTTCCCCACCCCGCCCGTGCTGCGAGACATCGAGCCGCTGCTCGAAGAGTATGCGCTCCTCAAGCGCCCGCTGGGGTTCCACACGAGTCCGGATGAAGCCTCGACGATCGGTCTCCTGGGCGAGGCGATCACCCGGTGCGACTCCTATGCCGAGATCCCGACCATGCTGGCGAAGGCCCTCGCGGACGGTCTGTCGCTCCAGGGAACAGGTGAAGCCTTGTCGATCGGTGCCGCTGGCCTGTTCATGCGATCCCTCACCGGGAATCCGATGGACGTGCACTTGCACACGGGCGTGAACCTGCGCCGGTATCTCTTGAACCTGGAAGGCGTGAGCCTGCGAAATAAGCTGCTGGCGCTGCTGACGTGGCACACAGGGCCCGAGGTACGCTCGACGCAGAACCGCATGGAGCTACCGCCCCAGCCGAATCCGGCGGCTGTCGCCGCGCTGCCCCATCGCACCCAGACCGCGTTGCTGGATGCGCTGACGGAAAGCATCTACACGCAACCGCCGACCGACTGGTCGACGGTCACCAATCTGGGGCTGATGCGCGCGGTGCCCGAAGTGAAGCATACCGTGAACCTCGCGCAGCAATATGCCGACCTTGGGTACGACCCGGCCGCGCTGATCAGTCGCCTTGCTGAGATCGTCGTTCACGACAACTTCACCGAGATGCATGCTCTCAAGCACCATCAGGCCACCTTCGAGGAGTTCCACGCCACCCGGCTACCGTGGCGCTGGCGCCACCTCGTGAGCGCGGCCCAGGCATCGGCCATCTCCTACGGCAAGAACATGGAGGTCTACGAGGAAGCGGTCGAGCTCCTCCACGCGTAGCCGCGTCACTGCAGGGGCTCGATCAGGCCGCCGATACGGCAAGATAGGCCGACAAGGTTCGGCGCGAGGTACCGGCGAACCTGGCAGACGTGTGGGCGCTGCTCGGCGGTGCCCGGCCGTCCCCGGGCTGAGCTGGACGCTGCGGCCTGGCTTGGTCACCCGAATCTCGCGGAGGAACCCGCCGTGGCGGCCTGACGATCGAGGCCGAGTTTCGTCAGTCAACCCGGTGGATGGCGCTCGGCACGCTGCCCGCGAGCAGTAGCCAAGCGGCCTCGCGCGTCAGTTGCACCGCCCGCCGCCTCAGCTCATAATCGCCGGCACAACACGGAGGATCGGCCATGATACAGGCACCGCAACTCCGCCCCCTCGGCGCCACGCTGGGGACCGAGGCCCTCGGGATCGATCTGTCAAAGCCGCTCGATGAAGGCACCTTCGCCTGGATTCAAGGTGCCTTTGCCGAGCATCCGGTGCTCGTGTTCCGCGACCAGGACCTGGGCGCGCCCGAGCTCGCCGCATTCGGCAGACGTTTCGGCACGCCGCGTCGCCACGCGCTGATCAAGTATCGCCACGCCGATTGTCCGGAAGTCTCCTGGCTGACCAATGTGGAGGAGACGGGCACGATCGACTGGTACGGCGTCAAGCGCGCCACCGACTGGCACACCGATTCGACGTTCGAGGACAATCTGCCGCTGCTGGCCGTGCTGCACGCGAAGGAGGTGCCCTCGGAGAAGGGCGGCACGATGTTCGCTGACATGCGTGCTGCCTACGAGGCGCTGCCTGAGGCACGGAAGCAGCTTTTGTCCGGCCTCACCGGACTGCACAGCCGCAGCACTGGTCCCGCCGGTGAGCGCCTGTATGGCGACGACAAGGGCGAGACCGAGAAGAAGTATCAAGAAGTGCAGTGGCCGGCGGTCACGCGGCATCCGGTAACCGGCCGGCCGATCCTCTTCGTCAATCCCATGCACACGCATGGCTTCGTCGGCATGAAGCGTGACGCGGCCTGGCCGCTGATCGAGGAGCTCGCCGAACACGCCACTCAGGAGCGCTTCGTCTATTACCACCGCTGGCGCGTCGGCGATGTGCTCATGTGGGACGAGCGAGCGACGATGCACCGCGGCGCCGGCGATTACCGGCCCGATGAGCGCCGCATCATGTTGCGCACGATCGTGTATCCGAACTGACGACGCGGTTCAGGTTCCGGCTCGGGAAGACATCCGCGCGAAGGCTGCCGTGAAAACGTCAGTCCGGTGAGTTAGAGTAGCGGCGACTCGCTGAGGGAGGAGAATCTCCATGCCGTTCTACGACAGAGGATCCGTCCGCATCCACTACGAAGAGGTGGGCTCCGGCTTCCCCCTGCTGCTCATCCCGGGCGGCGGGCTCAATTCAGCCCTCTCATCCTGGCAGACCGCCTCGCCCTTCAACCCGATGGAACGATACACGAACGACTTCCGCTGTATCTGCGCTGACCTGCGCAACGCCAACCCCGGCCAGTCCAGCGGCCCGCTGGAGATCGACCGCCCCTGGGATGCCTACGCCGACGACCAGCTCGGGCTGATGGACCACCTCGGCATCCGGAAGTTCATGGTCATGGGCTTCTGCATCGGCGGGCCGATGATCCACAACCTTATTCGGCAGGCTCCGGAGCGCGTCGTGGCGGCGGCGATGATGCAGCCCAGCGGCTTTCGGCCTGAGATCCCGGACCTCTTCTACCAGAACAACATCAAGGGCTGGGGACCGGCGCTGTGCCAGAAGCGTCCCGACGTCACGATGGATATGGTCCATGACTTCCTGACCAGCATGTACACCAACCGCGCCGACTTCGTGTTCACCGTCTCGCGCGATTTCGTGCGCTCCATCCAGACACCGCTGCTGATAGCGCCTGACGACGTGCCCGCCCACCCGTACAAGGTCGCGATGGAGGTGGCCAGCCTCGCCCCGAATGCCGAGGTGACCATCTATCCCTGGAAAGATTCGCCGGAGCACATCGACGAGGTCGTGGCGCACGCGCGGCGCTTCCTCAAGGCGCACGAACCCGTCACCGCCGGACGTTAAGCGAGGGCTCCCGGAGAGATCCAGGGAGGCTCTGTCGGGGCGCGTTCAGCGGCCGAAATCCGGCACGAACGCCTCCGGCGCCGGCCCCACCTTCGTGGCGAGCAGGCACACGTTCAGATAGCTGAGATTGAGGGCCTGGCCGGGATCGTCGGCCGTGACGATGCGGCAGGGATACTGAGTCCCTGGCGCCTGAGCTCGCCTTCTTCGGGTCCGCATGGGTCCCTGATGGAGAGGGGAGCGAGGGTGATGTCTCCGCCGGGTCGTCCCCGGCGGAGACGTTCAGATCAACCGAGCCGCGCGCTCAAGGAATGAGGCTGATCCCACCAGGGGGAATGAAGCGGAGGGGGTGTTTTGGGGGCACACTGGAACTGCGTGGAGGCGAGGAGAAGAGCGATCAATGACCAGACGGACGCTGTTGAGCGCCGGGGTCGCCGTATTCGCGACCTTGGAATGGCCTGCGCTAGTTCCAATGAGTTGCCGGGCGATGGCCCAGCCTGTCGGAGCACCTGTCTCGCCCACCGCCCGCGCCGATATCGACCGAACCATCCGCATGGCCGTCGAGCGCATGCAGTCTCGCGACCTCGGCGGTGTATTGACGCATGTGTCCGAGCGCTATCGGACCGCGAATCTCACGAAGCCGGTCGTGCGTGAGCAGCTGGTCACCCTGTTCGCCCTCTATGACGCGCTGCGTGTGCGCGTGCGGGTTGACGACATGCGGACCGTCGACGACACGGTCTGGGTCTACACCACGGGAGAACTGTCCGGACGGCTCGCCGGACTCGGGCAGTGGATGTCAGTGCTTGGCTGGGAGCGCGAGCCGGAAGTCGTTCGGCTCGAGGTGAGCTCGTGGCGCCTCTGGGGGCACCAGCAGTAGCCTCGCGTCTGGCGCCGGCGTCTCGGCCGCTCCGCCCTCCTGAACCGTCCGTGGTTGCGGAGCGGCTACCTGAACCCGAACCAGTGTGCCCAGAGGGTCAGGCGGAAGAGCATCCAGGCTAGGAGGAGCACGCCACCGATCGTCCACCGAGTGCGAATCGCCTGAGGGCTCACAGGCTTGTGATGACCCTGCGAGCGCCCGGGATTCATGGCCCCGAGGTACGTGGCACTGGCATTGCGACTGGTGGGATCATCTCAACCCGTCTCGTCCTGACCGTTCCGGTCATCTACGCAGCCGACCTTGACGGGCTCCCCAGGCCGGGGCACCATCGGCCGGGCAGGCGCTGACCCTGACGGTCCAGGGGCGGCGGAGGAGCCCGGGGTTCCACAGTCCCTCGGGAGAGGGAACGTCACATATGGCGCGGGCAGGAAAGAAGCGGCCAGTACGCTCCACAGAGGGGCTCCGCGCACAGCTCCGGTCACTCCAGGTGCTGCTCGACGCGATCCCCGCCCCGATCTTCTACAAGGACGCCAACGGAATCTACCGCGGTTGCAACGTCGCCTTCGAGCGGTACCTCGGGCTCTCCCGGGAGCAGATCGTCGGGAAGTCGGTCTACGACATCTCGCCGAGAGACCTCGCGGACGTCTACTATCGCGCCGACAAGGCACTGTTCGATCGGCCGGGCGTCCAGACTTACGAGGCGAACGTGGCGTACGCGGACGGCGTCCGTCGCGACGTCACCTTCTACAAGGCGACGTTCCTCGGGCCCGACGGAGCGCTCGGCGGGCTCGTGGGGACGATCCTCGACATCACCGAACGCAAACGAGCGGAAGGTCTCCTCCGGGCCAGCGAGGAGCGCTATCGGGGGTTGATCGAGGGGTCGATCCAGGGGATCGTTGTCCAGCGGGACTGGAAGGCACTGTTCACCAATTCCGCTTTCGCAACCATGCTCGGGTACGCCAGTCCGGCCGAGCTGATCGGGTTCGACGTCCGGCGCTTCATCGTACCGGACCATTTGCCCCTCGTCGAAGGCTTCGCCGCGGCCCGGCTGCGGGGGGAGCCGGCGCCGCCCCGCTACGAGATCCAGATGGTGCGCAAGGACGGCACAGCCCTCTGGATCGAGATCCAGCCCTCGGTCGTATCGTGGGAAGGAGCGCCGGCCATCCTGGGCACGCTGGTCGACGTCACCGAACGCCGCCGGGCCGAAGCGACGGTGCGCCAGCAAGAGGAGCAGCTCCGGCGGTCCCAGCGGATCGAAGCCATCGGACGGCTCGCTGGCGGGATCGCGCACGAGTTCAACAACCTTCTCACCGTCATCATCGGCCGCACCGAGCTGCTCACGGGAGTGCTCACGCCGACTCATTCCGACAATCTCGCGCTCATCGCGAAGGCGGGCGAGCGGGCGGCCACCCTCACCCGGCAGCTTCTCGCATTCAGCCGCAAGCAGATGCTCCAGCGAAAGGTGGTGGACTTGAACCGCATCGTGGCGGGGATGGTGGAGCTCCTGCGACCTCTGGTGGGAGAGACGCTCGAGCTGGTCACAGCCCTGGATCCCCGGCCGGTGCCCGTGAAGAGCGACCCGCCCCAGATCGAACAGGTCATCATGAACCTCGTGCTGAACGCGCGGGATGCAACACCCCGGGGCGGACGGATCACCATCGCGACCGAGTGCGGCCAGCCGGCCGGCGCCTCCGGGGCGCCGGGCCGGGATCCTCGCGGCGTGCTCGAGGTCCGCGATACCGGCTGTGGGATGAGCGCCGAGGTCCAGGCCCATCTGTTCGAGCCGTTCTTCACGACCAAGGCGGTCGGAAAGGGTAACGGGCTCGGTCTCGCGACCGTCTACGGGATCGTGAAGCAACACGAGGGCGACATTGCGGTGACGAGCGTGCCGGGCCAGGGCACCACGGTCAGGGTGTACTTGCCACTGGGCCCCGACGCCTTCGAGCTCGAGGAGATCGAGCGGCCGCGGCCCCGGCCGCTGGCTGCTGGTTCGGCGAGCATTCTGTTAGTGGAGGACGAGCCGGCCGTCCGCGAACTCGCCAAGGAGGCCCTCGCCAGATGTGGCTACCGCGTGCTCGCGGCGGCCACACCGGCCGAGGCTCAGGCGCTGGCCGAGCAACACGCCGGCCGGATCGACCTCCTGCTCACCGACGTCATCATGCCCGAGCTGAGCGGCCCAGAGCTCGCAGATCGCCTGACGCGCGGTCAGCGGCGCATGCGGGTGCTCTACATGTCGGGCTACACCGACGATGTCCTCGCCGCTCACGGGGTGCCCGGCGCGGGGGCGGCGCTCCTCGCCAAGCCCTTCACGCCCGACGCGCTCAGCCGCGCGGTCCAAGACACCCTCGAGGAGGCGCCACCGCCCGAGGCGGAGGGCCCGTAGCCCCTCAGAGCCCTTCTTGGGACTCGTTCTGCTACGGTCGGGCGGGATCCCGTGACGATGGGGCGTCATGACGACGGTTGTTGACAGGGATGGACTCCTGTAAAGTGAGGCAACTCTCGACAACGATTGACCGTGTTCTTTCCGTATGAGTTAGAGGGGGAAGATGCCATGCGCTCCCGACGCCTTCCATTGCCAAGGAGTTCCAAGAGTACATGGCGGACAAGCTCTACTGGAACACCGTCTCCGGCTCACCCTTCTACATGGTCGCGCAGCCGTGGATGAAGGACCACGTGTACCACGCCGAGTTCGAGGTGCACTACGAAAAGGTCTGGCTGGACAAGTAAGAGCCCACGCCGGGTTGTTCGCGTCACGGCCGTCCTTCTTGCCGTATCGTCGTTCACGCTAGGCACCACGACTTCGCAGGGGCCCCCGCGGGCTCAGCCGACCACCCAGTCTCAACCGGCGGCCATGGGCTTGGCGGGGGGGCTCGAGCGGTTCGATGCGATCATGACCGGCATCCTGAGCGAACAGCAGGTGGCCGGAGCCTCGCTCGCGATTGCGAAGGATGGCCGACTCGTCGTGGCCAAGGGATATGGCTTGGCGAACGTCCAGGCGGGCGAGCCGGTGCGGCGGCAGTCGCTCTTCAGCCTTGGCAGCGTGACCAAGCCGATCACGGCCGTGGCGATCCTGAAGTTGACGGAGCAGGGCAAGGTCCGACTCGACGACCCCCTGGTCAACGTGCTGTCCGACTTGACGCCGTTGCCCGGTCAGACTGTCTTCGACCCCAGGTTCCGCGATATCACGGTGCGGCAGCTCCTCTATCACGCGGGCGGCTGGAACGAGCGTAACAGGAGCCCGGCGGAGGGCGCGCCGAGTGCCCGTGAACTCGAGCGGCTGGCCGGGATCCGCAGGCCGCTCCGAGGGGAGGAGTCCCCGGAGCTGCGCTACCGCATCGCGCTCAGTCGCCCGCTCGACTTCACTCCGGGTACCGAGGCGCACTACTCGAACTTCGGCTTCATCGTCCTCCGTCTCGTCGTCGAGCGGGCCAGCGGTCAGCGCTACGAGACCTATGTCCGTGAGCACGTCCTCGCCCCGATGGGAATCACGCAGATGCGCCTCGAGCGCGCCGAGGGCGGGTACGGCGGCCCCGACGAGGTTCGCCGGTACGCGCCGGGCGGACAACGGATGCTCCACCCGAGATTCGGCGTGAACTGGGTCGCCTCCGCTCCCGACATGGCTCGGTTCCTCACGGCCCTTGACGGCAGCCGAGGGTCCCCATTCCTCGCGCCCCAGAGTTATGCGGCGATGCTGGCTGCGCCCCCTCCGCCCCTCCCGCTACGCCCCAACGGCAGCCACTTCGGGCTCGGTTGGGATCGGGTGATCAAGACGGCGGAAGGATGGGAGTATGCGAAGAACGGGGGCAAGCCCGGGGTCTCGGCATACATCCAGCACTTGCCCAACGGCGTCGACTGGGTCGTTCTGTTCAATTCCGGGCACGAGAACATTCCGGGCGAGCCGACCCCGCTGGGCAGGGCTCGGCGGGACATCCCTGCGGCCATCAGGGCCGTGACCGTGTGGCCCGCGCCCGACTTGTTCCAGGCAGCTCCACGAAGGTGACCGTCCAGGTCATTCCCAACTGCGCGGGGGGCTCGGGCACCCAGTGGAACTACACCCTTCACTGTCCCATGCGGTAGACCGTCGAGGAGAGGCTCCTCGCGAGCCGCATTTCGCTCCACCGTTACCATCGCTCACATCGCCCTGACGCGATGTGAGCAGCCGGGAGGGTTCATCCATGAGCAAGGTCGCGAGCGAGGCGACGTGCGCGGTCATCGGAGCGGGGCTGGGCGGCTGCGCTCTGATTGCCAGCATGGCGTTGAAGGGCTACCGCATGCGGCTGCACGACCTCAACGACGCGCGATTGACGGATATTCGTGACCGCGGCGGCATCGAGGTCGAGGGCCTATTTCAAGGCTTCGCGGCCGTGGAACTGGTGACTCCGGAACTGGCACCTACCGTCGATGGCGTCGACATCATCATCGTGTGCACGGGCAGCAACGCGCACGCGGAGGTTGCGCGACTTCTTGCCCCGCTCCTGAAGGACGGCCAGACGATCTTCCTCGTCCAGGGTGGCACCGGTGGCTCTCTCGTCGTCCGCAATGAGCTTGACCGGGCCGGGTGCCGGGCCGAGGTGGACGTGGGCGAGATGGACAACTACCCGTTCTCGCTCGCGTGGCCCCGACCGACGTCCATGAACTTCACGATCACCAAGGAGTTCCTCCAGATCGCCGCGCTCCCCGCCGCGCGCGGGGCGGCCGTGCTCGCGAAACTGAAAGGCGCCTTTCCGCAGGCGGTGGCGGCGCCGAATACGCTCTATACCGGCCTCAACAATGCCAATGGCATCCTGCACGTGGCCAACATGGTGTCCAACGTCGGCCGCCTGGAGTCGGCAGGCAACGGCTACCGCTTCTACGCGGAGGGCTATACGCCGAGCGCCGTCAACGTGCTGGAGCGCGTCTCCGCCGAGCGCCTCGACGTTGCGCGGCGGCTGGGTGTGAACGTGCCGGACATCCATAAGTGGCTGCTCAAGACCTATCAACTCGGCGGCGACACCCTCGCGGAAACGTTCAAACGTCTTACCTACGAGCCGCGCGGCCCGTACCAGTGGACGCCAACACCGAAGTCGATGAACCACAAGTACATCACCGAGGACGTGCCGTGTGGTCTGGTGCCCATGTCCGCCCTCGGTGACGCCGTGGGGGCGGCTACGCCCGTGATCGATGGCCTCATCGCCCTCAGCTCGGCCATGCTTGGCCGCGACTTCATGAGGGAAGGGCGCAATCTGGAGTATCTCGGCCTCACCGGAAAGAACGCCGCGCAGGTCAAGCGGATCTTCGAGGGCAGCTCGGCGGCGTAGCGCCCGGGGCCAGTGGCGGTAATGCTGCCCATCGCTGGTGACCCCTTCAACCCACCCGCTTTCTAGGAGGAGAACGATGGAGAAGATGGCGAGACTCCTGGCCTTGACGCTCGGCATCGTGCTGGTCTTCGCGGCGGCGTCGGCACGCGCCCAGGCTCCACCGGCCTACGGTCCCGCGATCACCCTCGAGCAGGCCAAGAAGGTGATGGCTGGCGCTGAGGCCGAGGCAAAGAAGAACAACTGGCCCGTGGTGATCGCGATCCTCGACTCGGGTGGCCACATTGTCACGCTGAATCGCCTCGACGGCGCCCAGTGGGGCAGCATCGAAGTGGCCAAGGACAAAGCCCGCTCGGCCGTGGCTTTTCGCCGGCCAACCAAGGTATTCCAGGATCTCATCGGCCAGGGCGGCGCCAACCTGCGGCTCCTCAACGTCTCCGGCGCCAGCATGCTCGAGGGCGGTATCCCGATCATGGCGGACGGCAAGGTCATCGGCGGAATCGGGGTGTCCGGGGTCACCTCGCAGCAGGACGCCCAGATCGGTCAGGCCGGCATCGACGCCCTGAAATGAGCCCTACCTGCGGCGGGCTGCGCCTGACCAGCCCGCCGCAGCTCGGCCGTCGCAAGCCCCCTCAGCCGGTGACACTCTCTTTCGGTTCATGACCACAGGGAGATGCAGTCATTAGAACTTCCCGTAGACGAAGGTGATGGACTCCTCCGGCCCTTCATCCGTCAGTCGGACTCCCGTCGCTCGGACTCCGCCAAGGTCTCCGCCTTTGATGGCTTTGCCACTACGGTCCGCCGGCAAGTCCTGCATGTTCTTGGTTGCCTTCTTGCCTCGCTTACCCCCCTTGTCAGTCCCGGACTTCTTCGCACCCATGTCGCACCTCCCTCGCCTTCCTTCAGTGGGCAAGCACTGGGCCAGACTCGCTTCATCCGCAACCAGCTGATTTCTCAAGAATCCTGGAGTTTGGCTTCTTTCAGCATCGGTTCCATGGTCTCGTTTCGAACCACGGCTGGCTTCAAGGTGGGGCCACCCCGGCCGCCCCAAGGCTGGCTCACCACGTGGAGAGAGTAGGGTGGGAGAAGGACGAGGACATGGTTGAGACACTCAACGTAAGGGGTCGCCCCTCCGAGCATCGACTGCTGACCAGCAGTCGCCCACACGCGTCGCTGGGCCTGGATCGCCGCTGGCGACGCGGCATTCCCCTCATGGCGGCCATTGGGGCGCTGCTCTTCAGCGCCTGCCAGTCTCGACCCGTCGAGCTTTACTCCTACTCCTCGCCACCGGTCGTCCTGGCGACGCTCGATGACGCCGGCGTGCGCGACCTACGTGCGAGTTATCGGGCCGCCGTATGTCGCCGACTGCCAGCCAATGGACCAGCATGCGAAGACGTGTTGCAGCGACTGCCCGGCGAGGGACCACCCGGGGCGCGTCCGGCCACCGAGGGTCTTCCTGGACGCTACCGGATCGTGTTCGTACCGGGATTCTTCTCGGAATGCTTCGATCGCCTCGCCCGGCCGTTCAGCGACGCGCGGCGCGCCCTCGAAGCCGAAGGCTTCGTGGTCGACTACGTGCGGGTCTCTGGCCGCGCTGGCACCGCCGCCAATGCCGGTCAACTGGCCGAGCACTTCGCTACCCTGGCGGACGATCCGCGGCCCGTCATCGTGATCGCGCATTCGAAGGGGCTGCTCGACACGCTCGAGTTTGGCGTGCGACATCCCGAGGCCACCGCGCGCATCGCGGCCATTGTGAGCGTGGCCGGCGCCGTGAATGGGAGCCCGCTCGCGGATCACCTTGAGGCGGTCTATCGCGACTGGCTTGCCACGTTTCCCCTGCCGGACTGCGCTCGCGGCAGCGGTGAGGAGATCTACGACCTGCGTCGCGATGTCCGCCTCGAATGGTGGCGCCGGAATCGCCAGGCCGTGGTGATACCTATATTTGCCCTCGTGGCCGCGCCGAGATCGGATCGCATCTCGCTTGCCAGCCGCTTGACGTATAGCCAACTCGCCCGCTTCGATCCGCTCAACGACGGCCAGCTCATCTGGTACGACCAGATCATTCCGGGGGGGTTCCTGCTCGGCTACGCGAACGCAGACCACTGGGCGATCGCGATTCCAGTGTCCAAAGAGACCCCGGCCCTGTCCTTCATGTTTCGTGACGAGTTCCCGCGCGCGGAACTGGTGCGGGGCGCCATCGAGATCGTGGCCGCCACCTTGAACGCCGGTGAGGGACACTAGACCTGACGCTTTCGTGCGGGCGTCAGGCTGAAGCCGGTTACGGGGCGGGGCGGGCGCCCAGAGTCGCGTCCACGGTTTCGATGGCCGCCTCGATCAGCGCGGTACGCGGGACGTCGTCGCGGAACAGGAAGGCCAGGGTGGGCAGGGCGCGCGACATCGACATGCTGACGGCCCAATGGTCGGCGTTGACGTAGCCGAGGAGACTGCCGCCGGGAACGATTTGGTCATACCAAATGAGCTGGCCGTCATTGCGCGGCTCGATCCGGGCGAGCGCCTGGTAGGTCTCCATCAGGATGGGAGACAGCCGGTCCGGTCGGGGCGTGGTCACCAGCGCGAACACCGGCGTGGAGATGTCTGCGCGGTGACGCTGCCACCACGCGAGCCGCGCCTGGCGGCGGAGGTCCAGCATCTCGTCCCGGTATTCCCGGCGACACTCCGCAATGGGCAGAGAGGAGAGCCACGCGCGAAAGACGCTATCGAGGCGATCGGCGAGGAGGCTGCCGTTCATCGCTCCCGCCACGCTGACGATAGCCCCGATCGCCGCCGCCGCCTCCGGGTAGCGCACGACCAGCTCGAGAACGTCCGGGAGTCCCCTCGCGTAAGCGAACACGATGAGCGGGCGGGGATCCCGCGGCAGCGCCGCCAGCTCGCGCGCAAGCTGAGCGGCGTTCTGCTCGCTGCTGCCGCGTTCGCGGACGGACAGATGGTAGACTGCAAATCCAGCGTGGCTCAGGTCCTCCATCGTCTCCGCGAACGGCCGGCCGATTCCATCAAGGCAGTCCGCGAGGAGACCGTCGACGAAGACCACGCGGTAGCGCTGGGCCGCGCCCGGCTGCGGAGCGGACGGGGGCGAATTGATCTCGCCAGCCAGCTCGAGCAGTAGCTGATCACACGGGGGGTCGGCCGCGGGCAGGCGCCGGCACAGTGCTGTGCGATACACGCCGCGAAGATCACGCACGCCGGCCTCGTCGGCGGTGGTCAGAACGACGGGTGTGTTGTTGGAGTACGGTGGGACCGTCGGCGCCACGCAGCCAGTCATGGCGAGCGCGCCGACGGTGAGACCAAGCAGCCCCCGCGACGAAGGAGGCCACGCCCGTGGGCCGTGTCGCCGTGTGAAGCGCAGGCCCGGAGAATGGGGTAGCCTCAACGCGGCCTTCCATCGGGAGCGTTGCCAGGTCGATCGCACCCTAGCCGCGTCCCGCACGCGTGTACTTCACCGCGTTCGGCGAGCCGTGCCGACTCCAGGCCGGCGTCGTGCCGAGGGCGATGGAGCATGACCACAGAAAGGTACAGCTAGCGCAGACGCGGCCCCGGATCCATCCCCAGGTACACCCGGCCGCCGATCGGGTACCACTCGGGAGCGATCGTGACCGTCTGGCCGACGACGTGGAGATCGCGCCAGCACTCCGCCAGGCGGCTCTCGCGCTCGAACGACGTGCTGCCACCGTGCCGGTACATCAGGTCCATCGCCTCGCGAGCGCTGTCGGCGGCGTAGACGGCGGCCAGCCGGCAGCGGGCCCGTTGCTCGAGGGTGGTCTCTTCGCCGGCGGCGACAACGTTCCAGAGCTCGGCGATCATCGCGCTGCGGTAGACGCGGCCGGCGTTCAGGATCGCGTCGGCCCGACCGACCGCGTCCTGGACCTGTGGATTCTCGCAGAGCCGGCCCGTCCGGCCCCGCGGCGTCTTCTCGCCGGCCAGCTCGATCAGCGCGTCGATGCCGGCCCGAGCGATTCCGGTGATCACGGCGCTGTGGTGGGGCCCGACCCAGGCCTGGGTCGGCAAGGCGTAGGAGATCCCCGGCCAGCGCCTCCACTGGTTGTCCAGGGGGATGCCGGCGTGGACCATCGTCCGCCGCTCCGGCAGGAACACGTCCTCCACCGTCCAGTCGAAGCTGCCGGTCCCGCGCAGGCCGGATACGTCCCAGCTTCCCTCCACGACCTGCGCCTCCGAGCGCGGGAACACCCCCCGCCAGTGGGCCGAGGTACCGTCCGGGCTGCGGCGCGGCTGGTCGCCGTCGAGAATCTGGAAGCTGCCCAGCATCCAGGAGCTTTCCTGACAACCGCTGCCAAAGCGCCAGCGACCGGTGACTCGGTAGCCACCATCGACGGGCACCGCGCGCCCGCCCCCCTGCACGGCAGTTCCGGCGATGACGGTGTCGGCCCCGTGCGCGTAGATCTCGTGGACGCCCTCGTCCGGCAAACCGAGCGTGACGAGCTGGCCGATGCTGTTGTTAGCGAGGTTCCAGCCGACCGAGCCGGCGGCCTCGGACAGCAGCTCCACGACGCGCAGGTAGGTCAGTGGGTCGACCTGCAGGCCGCCCAGTTCACGCGGGATCACCAGGCTGTAGAAGCCGGCGGTGTGAAACTGCTCGACCAGGGCTTTCGGCAGGCGCTGCTCGCGCTCGATCTCCTCGTGATACCCGCGGATGAGCGGTTGCAGGGCTGCGGCGGCCTGAACCGGGGGTTGAGCGTCGATATGGGTCGGTAAGCGCTTGTCGTCGGCGACCTGCTGCATGGGATGTCCTCTCAGCCAACCTTCACCGCATTTCGCCCAAATCCTACCGCTTGAGCTCGGATATTCCGCTGGCCAAGCCGAGGTGTCAAGGGCCGGCCAGGCAACAGGGCTACCAGGCGCCCGCGACGCAACAGGCCCAGTGCGGTACGATGGCCTCGTACTGTCGCCTTATCATCACCAACCAGGAGACCTGCTCATGGCGCGCCTGAACTTTGGGGCCTTCCTCGCCCCCCACCACCCGATCGGTGAACACCCGATGTTGCAGTTCCGCCGCGATCTCGACCTCGTGGAGCATCTGGACAAGCTCGGGTACGACGAATTCTGGTGCGGTGAGCACCATTCCAGCGGATGGGAGACGATCGGATCGCCCGAGATGTTCCTCGCGGCGGCGGGCGAGCGATCGAAGCGCATCAAGCTCGCCACGGGGGTCGTCTCCCTCCCCTATCACCATCCGTTCAACGTGGCGCAACGAATGGTGCAGCTCGATCACATGACCGGCGGCCGGGCGATTTTCGGCTCCGGGCCCGGCGCGCTGGCGTCGGATGCCCACACGCTCGGGGTCGATCCGATGCTGCTCCGCGACCGCCAAGACGAAGCCATCGGCATCATCCGCCGCCTGTTCCGCGGCGAGCGCGTGACCTACAAATCCGACTGGTTCACGTTGCAGGATGCCGCCCTGCAATTGTTGCCGTTACAGGAGGAGATGCCCTTCGCCGTCGCCTCCCAGATCAGCCCCTCGGGCATGACCCTGGCCGGGAAGCACGGGATCGGCGTCATCTCGATCGGGTCGCTGTCAGAGGAAGGCCTGAACGCCTTGCCGACGCAATGGAGCTTCGCGGAGGCCGCCGCCGCCGAACATGGCCAGACCGTCCATCGTAAAGACTGGCGTGTGCTGCTGAGCTGGCACATCGCCGAAACCCGCGAGAAAGCCCGCGCCGAGGCCCGTGACGGGCTGCTGCGGCATCACAACGAGTACATCACCGCGACCCTGCAACGGCCCGGCGCGCGTCCTTACAAGACTCCCGATGAAGCCGTGGACAAGACCGCCTTCGCCCCCGGCGCCGCCGCCACCATCGGTACCCCGGACGATCTCGTGGAACGGATCAAATCCGTCATCGACGTCGCCGGCGGTTTCGGCACCGTGGTTGGCTTCGTCCACGATTGGGCCAATCCGGAAAACACGATGCGAAGCTGGGACATGGTGGCGCGCTACGTGGTGCCGGAGATCAATGGCTATCTCGCCGGCTTGCGAACGTCCCGCGAATTCGTCGCCAGCAACCGCGAGTATTTCAACCGCGCTCGCGAGGCCGTGATGGCGAAGATCACCGAAAACGAAGCGGCGGCCGCCGCGCTCGCCGTCACGAAGTCGCCCCTGCTCGCCGCTTCGTCCGGCAACGTACCCGATCTGGACCAGGCCCGCGCCCATCGTGCGCCGCGGTGACGGACTTCGCCTTGACGCTAGGTGGACCGGACAGCGTCCTTTCCCCAGCGTCGGCGCAATTCTAGGCACTCGGCCTCGCGGAGGCCGCTGGTCAGGGTGAGGTCGTAGCCGGTGAGCCGGCAGAACGTCTCGATCGCATAGTCGCCGAGATCGGCGCGCCGGAGGGCGGCGTGACGCAGACCCAGCACCAACCGCGCGATGCCTGCGAGCTTCATGGCTCCCGCGCACATCGGGCAAGGCTCCATCGCCGAGTAGATAGTGCTGCCGGCCACCCGGTCGGCGCCGTGCGCGCGGGTGGCGGCTCGGATCGCGTCGAACTCCGCGTGCCAGGTGAGGTCGAGCTCGGTGTTCTGCCGGTTCTGGCCGACGGCGAGGACGGCCCCGTCGCGGGTCAGCACGGCGGCGACGGGCCAGTCGCCACGCGCGAGAGCCTCCTCGGCGTGTCGGAGGGCAAGGTCGAGGTAGTCGGTGTCGGTCATGGCGAGTATTCTCCGCGAGGACGGTGAGGCCCGTATAGGGTCATGATAGTGTTCCGGTTGAGTGCGCTGCCCCGGCGGACGGCGCACCGGTAGAGCGTCCCGAGGTCGAGGTGACTGTGGGCAATCAGGTGATCGGGGATCTGGTGGAGGCGCTGTTCCCGAAGTTCGCACGGCTCCAACCGCCTCCGTCGACAGAGATCGTGGAGTTGCTGGATGCCCCAGATGTCGAGGCGTGGGCGGTCGAGCATGAACGCACGTGTGACGGTCACGCATGCGAGAACCTGGGATTCCGCTATCGCGATGAAACCATGGCGGCCGTGTACTGCCCCCGCTGCGAGTTGCTGATGGTCGCGCAGGACCCGGATCTCGCGGTGACCGATGACCTGCCGCCCGAACCGACGCACACAGAGACCGCGGTCTTCGTGCTCCGGGCAAACCTTGGGGTGGGGCTCATACTCGGGCTGATGACGTGGCTAACGTCATTGGGATTCACGACGCCGGGCCTGGCGTTTCTGATCGCTGTCGGAACGCTGGCCGTGTATGCCGGGGTCGGACGTGAACGATGACTTCCCTGGGCTTTTTCCGCGCCTGACGACGTCATCTTCGTAGCGACCGGTAGGGCGGCTCCAACCTCGCTTCGTGGGAAGATCTGGCGCCAGGCCCGACGGCGGCCGGAACCCCCGCCGGACCGAGCCGCGGTCGGGTGGCGATCCAGGAAGCCGGCCGTTGAAGTTACCTTGGCTCGCGTCCGTAGAGGTGCTCGCGCGTGTGAGGTGCGCAGCCGACGCTGGGGTCACGGTGTTTCCGGGTCAGCACCTGGTAGAGCCCGATGGATCCCCCCTCGAAGGCAACCGCCGAACACGTCAAGTACAAGATCCAGGTCCGATACGTGCGCTCATCGGCCACGGCCCGGGCCTCGTCGGCCCGCGCCCGTAGGCGCTCCACCCACTGGCGGCATGTCCGCGCGTAGTGCAGACGCAGCCCCTCGACATCGAGAATCTCGAGGCCGGCGCGCTCCATCTCGGTCAGGGTTTCGCTGAGTCCCGCGAGCTGGCCGTTCGGGAAGACGTGCCGGTACAGGAACTCGGTTTGACTGGTGGGCTTCCAGGAGAACTCGTGGACGATCCCATGGTTGAGGTACAGGCCACCGTCCTTCAGCCGGGCCCGAACGCCGCCGAAGAAGGCGGGATAGTTCGGGATGCCGACGTGCTCGATCACGCCGACGGCAGCAATCTTGTCGTAGCAGACGTGTGGAGGGAGATCTCGGTAATCCAGGTGGTCGACCCGGCAGCGATCGACGAGGCCCTCGCGGCGGATGCGCTCGGTGGCGTAGCTGGCCTGGGCCTGGGACAAGGTCACGCCGTGGGCCCGCACGCCGTAATGCTGGGCAGCCCAGATGGCCAAGCTGCCCCAGCCGCACCCGATGTCGAGCAGCGCGTCACCAGGCCGCAGCTCGAGCTTGCGACACACCAGGTCGAGCTTTTCCTGCTGGGCCTGTTCGAGCTTGCCGTCGGGATCGCGGTAGTACGCGCAGGTGTAGACCATCAGAGGATCCAGGAACAGCGCGTAGAACTCGTTTGACACGTCGTAGTGGTGGGCGATTGCCCTGGCGTCGGCGCTCCGACTCCGTGGCTTCACGACGTCACCTCCCGCATCCCGAAGATGCGTCCCAGGACCACGTGACGCCGCGTGGCGGCCAAGCCCAGGACGGCACGTACCACGGCGCGTGCGATGGTGTCGGGGACCCGGGCGAGCTGGCGGCCGACCCAGCCGACTTCGCCGGAACCGTACCGGCCAACGATCTCTTGCGCATACGACTGGAGCGACTCTCCCCGGCGCAGATACGCCTCGACCGCGCGAGCCGCAAGCAATCCGCTCCGGATGGCCGGCCCAATCCCCTCGCCGCTGAGGTCTCTCGCCAGCCCGGCCGCGTCGCCGACCAGGCAGAAGCCATCACCGGCGAGCTGCCGCGGCGCCCGGCGGCGCACGACGTAGGCGTGGCCACGAAACGGTTCGATGCGAAGATCACGCGGCAGCCGGCCGGAGGCGTGCAGAGCCTCGAGGAGGGCATCGCGCCGCCGGGGCAGGTCGGCGTCCGGTCCCGCGACGCAGCCGACGCCGACGTTGAGGACGTCGCCCTTGGGAAAGTACCAGCCGTAACCCTTGAGGTCCGATTCGACGTAGAGTTCGGGCGCCTGCCACGACTCTCCGAGCGCCTCCACGCGATCGGGCGAGAGGCGGGTCTCGCTCTCCTGCGCGATCACGATCTCTTCGTCGGCGGAAACGTGCCCCAGGGCCTGCGCCACCGGGCACCGATGGCCGCCCGCCCCGATGACGACGGGCGCGCCGAAGACCCCGCGCTCGCTCACGACCTGAATCCCGCCCCCCTCGGCAGCGACCGTGGTCACGCGGGCGGCCTCGATGACCTCGGCCCCGGCCGCGCGGGCGCGGCCGAGGAGGTAGTGGTCGAATTCGCGTCGGACGATGCCGTAGCTGGCCGGCTGGCGCCAGCGCGTCTCGTGACGCGTACCGTCGAACTCGAACCGGCACGCGGAGAAGGCCTGAATGGTCGCCGGATACTTCTCGGGGTCAATCTCGGCATCCGCGAGTGCCTCGGGCGTGACCCAGCCGGCGCAGATTTTCGTACGGGGAAAGAGCGCCGCGTCGAGGAGGAGCGGGTGGAGCCCGGTACGGGCGAGCTGCCAAGCTGCGGTGCTCCCGCCCGGACCGCCACCGACCACGATCGCGTCGTAGCGTGTCACCTCAGCCTCGCCAAAGGGTGCGGAGGATCCGTATGCGCTCGCCGAGCGACAGGCGGATCTCCTCCATCGAGTCGGCAATGCTCATCGCGAGAAACAAGTCGCCTTCGATTTCGATAGCCCCCTCCACGTAGGCCTCGGCGAAATTGAGGGGGGTAGGATCGCGGATCAGGCGGATGAACGTCTCCGGACTGTGCACGACGGCCGTGCAAACAGGTTCTCCATGCCCGAGCGCCACGCACGTCCCGTCCCACAGGCGGAACGCACAGCCGGTCGTCACCTGAGCGAAGAGACGGTGAAGGATCTCCGCGGCCGCTTGCGAGTTGATGCGCCGGGGAACGGCGATCAGGGTGCCAGCGTGCAATACCGGCGAACGCATCTGACACCGCCTTCCCGGCCCTCATGGTCACCCGGAGCGCGAACAGACCGAAAATAGCAGAGCCCTTCACCGACCGCAACATGCGAACTGCAGGTGACATGGGCATCAGCCCAGGCGGCACCAATCAAACGGACGAATCCGGGGCACCACCAGCGTCGCCTCCAGGACAGCGACGTGACGTTTGGTTGAACCAAACGCAACTCTACGTGCGTTTGGCCCGGCCATCATGGGGACGCGAAGCGTCACCAGCCGATCGCGTAGCCCATCCGGCGCGGATCGGCGCCGGCGGCGAGGACGCCGCGCGCGTGGTCGATGGTGATGGTGCAGACGCCGCCCGCCTTCCAGGTCCAGTCCGGCCAGCTCACGACCTCGTGGCCCTTGCCGGCCATGGCGTCGCCGACCTCGGCCGCGAGGCCGCGCTCGATGCGCAGCTCATCCGCGTGGTACGCGTGCGGCTCGAACGAGCCGGGATAGCTGTAGGTGGCAAAGCGCGGTGCCTCAATGGCCGCCTGGGGCGACATGCCGAACACGGCGATGTTGAGGAACACCTGGAGCATGGCCTGGCATTGCACATCGCCGCCTGGCGTGCCGAGCGGCATGAACGGCTTGCCGTTCTTGAAGACGATGGCCGGGCAGGGGGTGAGCCGCGGGCGCTTGCCGGGGGCCACCGAGCTCGGATGGCCCTCCACGACCCAGGACTGCGAGCCGCGCGAGGACACGCCGAGGCCCGTGCCCGGCGTGATCGGCGCGTTGAGGCAGCCGTCGCTCGGCGTGGCGGAGAAGATGTTGCCGTGCCGATCGACGGCGCACACGTACGTCGTGTCGAGCGTCTCCACCGTCGCCGCCTGCCCCGGGGTGAGAGGGCGCACAGGCGCGGCCGAGGCGCTGATGTGCCGTGGATCGCCTGCCGGGGGCATCCCGGCGTGCGCGCGGGCAGGATCGATGAGCTGCCGCCGCGCGTCGGCATAGGGTTCCGAAAGCAGGGCACGCATCGGCACGTCGACGAACTCCGGATCGCCGTAGTAACGCTCGCGGTCGGCGAAGACGAGCTTGAGGGCCTCGGTGAGCAAATGGACATAGGCCGGCGAGTTGTGGCCGAGCGCGGCGAGGTCATAGGGCTCGAGCAGGGGTAGCACCTGTGCCAGCACCGGACCCTGGCACCAGGGTCCGCACGTGAAGACCTCGTAGTCGTGAAAGCGCGCGCGTACGGGCTCCTCGACCTGCACGCTGAATGCCGCGAGATCGTCATAGGTCAGGAGGCCGCCTTCGGCTGCGTAGAAGGCGGCGATCTCGCGCGCGATGTCGCCACGATAGAACAGATCGCGCGCGGCGCGGAGTCCCGCCTCCCGCCCGGATTGCCGGGCACAAGCCTCGGCGTCCAGCAGCCGGCGCATCGTGCGCGCGAGGTCGGGCTGCGTGAAGATCTCTCCCGACTCGGGCAGGCGGCCACCGGGCATGAGCACGGCCGCGCTCGACGGCCACCGCGTGAACTGCCCGACGGCATCCCGGAGGTTCGATGCCATGAACGGATGCATCGGGAAGCCCTCGGCGGCCAGGCGCAGCGCCTCCTCCATGACCGCTTCCAGGCTCAGCGTGCCGTAGCGCTCGAGCGCGGTAATCCAGGCATCGGGCGAGCCCGGCGTGATGCAGCGCAAGACGCCGGGCGGGATCTTGCCGCCGCAATGCTCCGTGAAATAGGCGACGCTCGCCGCCCGGGGCCAGCGCCCCAGCCCGCTGATGGTCACGACGCGGTCTTCCTCGGCGAGATAGACGATGATGGGAGCGACCCCGGCCAGGTTCACCATGTCGATGTGCAGCACCGTGAGGCAGAGGCCGGCCGCCACCCCCGCGTCGATCGCATTGCCCCCGCGCGCGAGGATGCGCGCGCCCGCCTGCGTCGCCAGGTAGTGGCCCGAGGCCACCATGGCGTGGGTGCCCATGATGGTCGGGCGGTATGAGCCGGAGATCGGTCGCTCACTCATCACATCCTGCCTTTCGGGTGATGACGGTCGTCACGCGGGGTCTCGGCCAGGCCGCCATCCAGGGCTCATGTCAGTTCAGTCGTTTACGCTTGGGTTTCCACTTGCTCGAGCCAGAAGCGCATATCCATCTTGCGGTACATCGCCGCCGCGGTGGTGAGGTGCTCGTCGGCCGGCTCCCGCCTGCCGGTGCGCCGGTAGAGCTGGCCGAGACCGAGGTGGCAGTGGGCGACGAGGGGGCGCATGCCGCGCGGCTCGGCGAGGGCCAGCGCCTGGCGGTAGTGGGCCTGGCCGCGCTCGGCATCGAACCGGTCGGGATGGGTCGCGGTGTCGCCGAGCAAGTGCAGCGCATGGGCCGCGAACCCGGGTTGAGACCGATTGGCTTCGACCCCGCGGTCGGCCAGGCTTCGGGCCTCGTCGAGCCGGCCGAGCAGCAGACAGGCGCGACCCAGCGAGCGGTAGGCCCCGCGGCTACCCGCCACAACTCCCATCGCGGCCAGGCGCTCGAGGAGTTCCTCGGCTTCCCGGAGCCGGTTCAGCGCCTCGCTCGACTCGCCGTGCTGCGCCGAGACCCAGGCGGAAAGCGCGAGAGCACCAAGCAGGTTGACGATATTCGCCGTCCTGAGCACCGCGATCGTGTGCTCGATCAATGGTCGCGCCTGTACGCAGTCGCCCCTCTGGAGGTGAAGCAAGCTCGCCGCCGCGTACGCCATACCGACGGTGTGCGCATGCTGCGTCGCCTCCGCGCGCCCGATCATCTCGGCTTCGTACTGAGCCGCCTCGCTGAATCTGCCGAGCTGGACCAGGCTCGAAACCAGCCAGTGACGATCGTAAACTGATGCCGGAGCGCTGCTGCCCAACAGACCCTCGGAGGCCCAGTCGGTAGGCAGGGCCGCGAGGTTCTCGGTGGCCAGCTCGACCGCCTGCTCGTACTCTCCCCGGAAGTAGTGCGCCTGCTCGAGGAAGCTCGTGGTGAGAATGCGGAGCCTCAAGTCCCCGAGACGCCCCGCGATCTCCAGCGCGCGGCTCCCGAAGGCAAGCGCTTCGTCCGGCTCACCGAGTTGCGAGTGAATGTTCGTCATGAACGCGCAGACTCGGCCCCGCCGGCCCTCGTCGTTCAACTGCTCGGCGAGAGCCTCGGCCTCGCGCAGGCGGTCCAGCGTCCGCTGGGTCTCGCCGAGCTGACTCAGCAGCGGACGTAGTTCGAGGCGGATGTCGAAAGCCTGCTCAAGCGTGGACTGGTTCTTGGGGAGCGTTTCGAGAATGCCGAGCGCCTCCTCGAACCGGGCCCGGGCCTCCGGGAGCACCGATCGCACGGCCGCCTTCAGTCCAGACTGGCGGAGATAGTGCCCTGCCTTCTCCTTCAACTCGCCTCGCACGGCGTGATGGGCGAGTCGTTCGATCTGCTCGGCGAGCCGATCGCGATAGAGCGTCTCGATCGCCTCGACGATCCGCGCGTGCATCTCTCGCCGCCGCTTCTGCAGCACGCCGCCGTACGCGACCTCGTGGGTGAGCGCGTGCTTGAACGAGTACTCTGGGTCGGGATAGAGCCCGGTCTCGTGGAGGAACTCGGCGGCCTGCAGGTGATCGAGCCCGCGACGAAGCGCCTCGTCCGGCAGCTCGGCGATCGCCTGGAGTAGCGCGAACGAGACGTCCACCCCGATGACAGAGGCGACCTCCAGGAGGCGTTTGTCCTCCGGCGGGAGGCGATCAATACGCGCCGCCAGCATGACCTGGACTGTGGCCGGGACGTGAAGGGGCTGGAAGGGTTGCGTCAGTCGATACCGGCCGCGCTCGCCCGTCAGCGCTTTCGTTTCGACCAGCGTCCGCACGGTTTCCTCGAGGAAGAACGGGTTCCCGCGATCGACCAGAACCTGCTTGAGCGGCTCCAGCGCGGGATCGTCTCCCAGGAGCGCGTTCAGCATATCCCCTGCGCTCTCGGCCGGAAGGGTGTCCAGCCGTAGCTGGTTATAGGACGCCTTGCTGCCCCAGGCGTGCTCGTACTCCGGGCGATAGTTCACGAGCAGGAGGAGGCGCGCCGATCCGAGATCCTCGACCAGGCTATCGAGCAGCGCCTGTGTCTCGACGTCGATCCAGTGCAGATCCTCGACCACGAGGACCAGCGGCTGCACCTGGCTCTCCCGCAGCACGAGGCGCTTGAGGGCGTCAAGGGTGCGCCGCCGGCGCCCGGGAGGGTCGAGCGCCTGCCACGCCCGGTCGTCCACGGGGAGATCGAGCAATGTCAGGAACGCGGGCAGGGCGGCCTCGAATGCCCGGTCGAGTACGAGGAGCGTACGGGTGACCTTTTCGCGGATGACGGCCCGGTCGTCGCGCTCGCCCACTCCACAGTAGGCCTTCAGCAGCAGGATCGCGGGGAGATACGGCGTGCTCTTGCCATAGGGAACGGCGCCCGCTTCAAGGACGCGCCAGCCGTCGACATACGGCGAGCGGGTGAACTCCCAGATAAGGCGTGACTTGCCCACCCCGGGGTCCCCGACGACGGCCGCGAACTGGCCGTGGCCGCGCCCCGCCGCGGCGAGGCGGTCCCGTAAGATCTCGATCTCCTCACGACGCCCCACGAACTGCGTCATCGCCCCCCACAGCCCCAGGCCTCGGCGTTCTTGCCCGGTGAGGCGATAGGGCTGGTCAGCGCGCCCGTCTCCGACGTCGATCGGGATGAGCTCGAATCGCCGTTCCAGAAAAGGCGCAGCCTCCGCGCTCGCGACTGTTTCGTCCGTCTCGATGGTCTGCAGGAGCTGGCCGAGGGCCGACCACTGCGCGCGCTTCTCCTCCGCGTCAATGTCAGCCCTGGTCTCAGAACGTCCGATAAGCAGCTGGGCCACGTGGATGCCGACCTTGACCCCCGGCGCGCGGCTCGTGCGCTCACCTACGCGCGCGGCACCTTTGTGGATGGTGAGAGCAGCATGGACGGCGCGCCGCGGCGCATCATCGAGGGGATCGACTCCAAACGACGCCAGGAGGCTGTTCGGCGTCAGCTCTTCGATCCGTCCACCGAACGTCTGCAGCTTGTCGATCACGATGTCGAGAGCACGGTTCGTGAACGACCTGGCGTCGACGCCTTCCGGTTCGACGAGCGTGGCACGGAGCAGCGTAACTCCTCGTTGCTCCCAGTGAGTGCGCGTGCCTGTCGGCGCCGGTGTCGACGCGATGTTCGGCCGGCCGGGTCGGCGGAGAGCAGGCTGGGGAACGCAGCGCTCGCGCACACCGAACTTCACCAGGCGCGCATAGAGCGTGTTGCGGCGACGCCAAGACGGGCCGCCGCGTGGGAGATGTTCCCCTCACTCTGCTCGAGCACAGCCATGAGCTGCTGACGCATCGCCTCCTCTGGCGTGACGGCGGGGGTGCTCGCTCTCGTCGCGAGGGCCGCCGGCGGTGGTTCCTCCCCCGGCAGAGGGTCGAGCATCGCGCCGGTGATCACGGAAGACTCGGCGAACAGCGCCGCTCGTTCGATCACGTTGGCGAGCTCGCGGATATTCCCGGGCCAGGCATACGCGAGCAGACGCGCCTGTGCCTGCGCGTCGAGTCGCTTGGGCGGCAGACCATAGTCAACGCAGGCACGGGCGAGGAATCGCTCGGCGAGGAGCAGCACATCGCGTTCCCTGTCCCGCAGCGCGGGGAGGTCGAGCGTGATCACCGCCAGCCGGTGGTAGAGGTCTTCCCGGAAGCGCCGATCCCGGAGAGCCGCCCGGAGATCGCTGTTCGTGGCGCTGATGAAACAGGCGTCTACGGACTCGGCCCGAGTACTGCCGAGGCGCCGGATCGCCCTCTCCTCTATGGCGGTGAGGAGCTTGGCCTGGATGGAGTCGGGCAGGAGGCCGACCTCGTCCAGGAAGAGCGTGCCGCCGTGCGCCGCCTGAAAGAGGCCGGGCTTGGCCCGGTGGGCGTCCGTGAAGGCGCCCCGCTCGAAGCCGAACAGCTCGGCCTCCAGCAGCGTCTCCGGGATCGCCGGGCAGTTGATGTCCACAAAGGGACCACCCTTCCGGGGCCCCATGTGATGGACCAGCCGCGCGACGAGCCCCTTCCCGGTGCCGGTTTCGCCCCGGATCAGCATCGCGGGAAGGCGCCGGCCAGCCGACTGGCGCTCCACCAGCTGGCGCAGCTTCCCGCGGACGAGGGCGATGGCCGGACTCTCACCGAGCAATTGAGCCAGCTCGTCCATGCAGCGCTTACCCTACGCGTTTGCTCAAGTCACTGCTCAGGTTTCTGAACAGTCTGAACAGTGATCAGCCGATGACTTTCCTCGGGCTGGCCCCGCCGAGGCCATTCACGAGTAGTAAGTCCGCGTAATACCGGGAACGCGCGCACCAGGTTGTCGGCTGGCACGCCCTTCGCTCTTGCGGAGACGGCCATGAGGAGGGGGCATGGACTGACGGAGGATCCATAAGTGATCGCTTCAAACCAATCACGCCGATCTGAGGGAGGGAACGGATGCGTTCAGTCAGAAGTCTCCTCGTGGTGACCGGTACTATGCTTGCCCTCGCCGTCGCCCCATCGGTGTCGGTGGCCGCCGACCCCAAACCCTTGGTTATCCACAAGGAGTGCAGCGAATTCACCGGCCGCGTGCCTAGCTTCTGCACCATCGTGAGCTCGACGCTCTCGGCGATCCCGGGGGGAACCAGGGTCTACTACTTCGGGCCAGAGATCGACGATCCCGACTACACGAGCAGCGTGGTTGTCATCAAGGCAGGACACGGCAGCAGGGCGACTGGCTATTGCAGCGTCCTTAGTGCCGGCTTCGGTGTCGATCCTCAGGGGCGCCCCATTGTCGGAACGTGTTCCTTCTGGGAAGGGACCGGGACGCTAGCCGGGTTCCACGCCGCCGTGCAGGTCACGTATGACGGCGGGCCTGACTTTACTTGGACCGGGACATACCGCTTGGACCGCCGCCACTGAGCTGAGATCGTAGGCCTGTCACTGTGCAGCTCGAGAGGGAGCCGGGGATCACGCCCCGGCTCCCTGAGACTCAGTCACGTTCGGGGAGGATCTCGAATCCTTCCCGGCCCGCCGCGCTGCGCAGCCGGCTGTCGAGCGTCACGATGCCCTGGCCCGAGGGCCGGCTCCCGCACCATGCAAGCGCGGCGGCGAGCTGGAAGGCGTCGGCAGCTCTCAGCGCGTGAACAGCGAGGAGCCGCTCCGTCGTCGCGCGGATCGCCTCGCTCGGCTGAATCTCGACCCAGCTGTCCGCCAGCGCCGCCAGCACCGTCCGCGCCGCGCGATGGCCGACAGGAGTGATCGCGCGCTCTCGCATGCGTCGCGCCAATGCCGAGATGCCCTCGGTTCGCGTGGCCCACCACACGGCCACGGCGGAATCCGCCTCGATGAGCGCGCGAGCCTCAGCGGAGCGCGGTTCAGCCACGCACAGGGGCAGCACCGCTGAGCTGTCCCAGAACCTCACCGGCCGTGCGCGCGTTCCTCGAGCAGGGCCCGCACCACCCGGCCCCTGGGATCCTTCGGCCTCGGTAATTCCCAGAAGGTCCGCGAGAGCTTTCGCGACCCGACCCGCACCAGGCCCTGCTTGACCATCTCCTTGAGGTGATCCGGCAAGACGTCCCGCCCCGTGACCGGGTCGAGCTTGGCGATCGGCCGGCCGCGCTCGCTGACCACGACCTCCTCGCCCGCCTTGACGCGACGGAGATACTCGCTCAAGGACGCTTTCAGCTTCGATACCGTTGCCGTGGTCATAAGTAGCCTCCTCTGGGCAGAACCTCATGACCATTATGGTCTGATCACTGACTCAGGATCAAGGTTGCCGGCGCCTGCGCTGGCCCCTGAGTCCGATGAGAAGAGGGACATGAAGCCGCTCGATCATGTCAGGCCAGAGTCTGGACACGCCCGGCGGAGCACCCTATCATCGGCACTCCAGTCGTGCGAGCAGGAGGACATCATGTCCTGGACCCGACGTGACGTGCTTGCTCTCGGGAGCCTGGCCCTCGCCGGCGCCACCGTGGCGCCTTCCCGCGCCGCCGCGCAGCCCCCGAAGCGCGGCGGCACCCTTACCATCCGCGGGTGGGATCCACCGCTCTTCGACCCGATGCTCACGACCGCCTATCGGGTGCAGATTTCTCTGAGCTTCACACACAGTCGCCTCGTCAAGCACAGGGCGGGACCGTCTGTCGTGCCGGGGACCTTTCCCATCGAGGGCGACCTCGCGGAGTCGTGGACGCAGCCGAACGAGACGACGTACGTCTTCAAACTGCGTCGGGGCGTGCGCTGGCATCCGAAACCGCCCGTGAACGGGCGCGAGCTGACGTCGGCCGACGTGAAGTACACGCTCGAGCGCTTCCTGACCGTCAAGGGCAATCCGAGCGCTTACATGCTGCGGGCCATCGAGCGCGTGGAGACGCCGGACGCCTACACGGTGCGGATCGCATTGAAGGAGGTGAATGCGTGGTTCCTGGAGATGCTCGCCAACCCGATGACGGTGGCCGTGGTGGCCCGGGAAGTGGTCGAGAAGTTCGGCGACCTCAAGAGGGCCGAGTCCGTCATTGGCACGGGCCCCTGGATGCTGGACGGCTACCGGCCGAACGCCGGGCTCACTTTTGTGCGGCACCCGCAGTACTTCCAGGCCGGTCTGCCCTACATCGACCGCGTCGAGATGGTCGTCGACGAGGACAACGCCTCCCGGATGTCCGCGTTTCTGGCCGGCAAGTACGACCTTGGGTGGGACCTCCCGGGCGCCATCGGCCGCACCGACTGGGTGCAGATCAAGGACACGTTGAAGCAGCGGCGACCCAGCCTGCTCACGGCGGAGTTCGTGTCGAACGTGGAGACCCACATCTCGATGCGTACCGACCAGAAGCCTTTCAGCGACCCCCGCGTGCGCCAGGCCATCTCTCTGGCCATCGACCGCCAGGGTGTCCTCGACGCCACCGCGGAGGGCGTGGGCATCTTCAATCCTGCCATTCCCGCCGCCTTCAAGGAATGGTCGTTGCCCATCGACCAGCTCGGCGAGGGCGCCCGCTACTTCAAGCACGATCCCGCCGAGGCCAGGCGTCTCCTCGCCGCCGCCGGTTATCCAAACGGCTTTCCCGGGAGCCTCTGCTTCACCACATACGGCTCCACGGTGTTCGTCGACACTGCCCAGCTCATTCTCAAGTACCTCAAGGACGTCGGCATCGAGACAAAGCTTGACCAGAAGGAGTACGGCGCCTTCATCGCCACCTGCTACTTCGGCAAGTTCGACTCCATGACCTATGGGCCCCAGACACCATTCGTCGATCCCGAGAACTACATCTACGGCATGCACTACCCGGACGAGCTGAAGAACCAGAGCCACGTGAACGACCCCGTGGTGACCGACTTGCTCGTCCGCCAGCGCCGCACCGCCGATCCCGTCCGGCGACGCGACGTCCTGGCCGAGCTACAGCGACATCTCGCCCGCCAGCAGTACTACGTGCAGCTCGCCTCCCCCGTGACGATCGCGGTGTGGGACGGCGCGCTCAAGAACTACGGGCCGAATCTCGGCTACGACTACGGCGGTCGGCTGGTGGCGACGTGGCTCGATCGGTAGACCATCGGCCGGCGACGAGATAGCCCACCGAGGCGCCGCGCAATGTCGAGGCGCTCGGCGGAGACGCACTCCAGCGCCTTGACGGCGCTGGGTCTGTAGCCCGCCGCGGAGAAACGGTCGCCGCTGCCCAGGCGCTCGATGTGTTTTCCGAGCACCGCGTTTGTGCGGGTCCAGAACGAGGCACACATGGTGGTATCCTCACCCGCGAGAGTGCGCAGCGGGAGGAAACTGAGATGAGCCACAAGATCTTGTTCGTGGGCGCGGGAGCGGTGGGGAGCTATCTGGCGTCGTTCTTTGCGCGGGCCGGGCACGACGTGACCGTCATCGACTCCTGGCCGGAGCAGGTAGAGACCGTTCGCCAGCGCGGAGTCTCGGTCACCGGACCGCACGAGCCGTTCACCACGCGCTTCAAGACGCTACATGTGCACGAGGCCCAGCAGCTCGACGCGGATTTCGACATCGGGATCGTGGCCATGAAGTCCTACGATACCGCCTGGGCCGCACACCTCCTCGTGCCGCACGTGAAGCCCGCGGGCGTCGTGATCTGCGCGCAGAACTGCTGGAACGACCCCCTGGTGGCGTCGATTGCCCGACCTGAGCGCACGGTGGGGCTCATCATGTCGGGTATCTCGGTGGCCATGTGGAAGCCGGGGGAAGTCGAGCGAGGGGCGGAGCGCGGCTCCGGCCACATCGTATTCCGGGCGGGCTCTCCCGACGGCCAGAGCACGCCGCATCTGCAGACAGTGGCCGATCTCCTCTCGGTTGTCGATGCCGCGCAGATCACCGACAACCTGTGGGGCGAGCGCTGGGGCAAGCTGTGCATCAATGCCATGGGCAACCCCGTACAGGCCATGACCGGTCTCGGCGGTCGCGACATTGCCGCAGAGCCCCGGGGGCGCGAGATTACCATCCGGCTGGGCTCGGAATCGGCGCGCGTTGGCCTCGGCCTTGGCCATCGCGTGGTGAAATTCGGGGTCGCCACGGCGGAGCAATGGGCCGCTGCCGGGAGCAACGCCGACACGTACCGCACGATCGACGCCGCCCTGGCCCCCAAGGCCGGCTCCACGCGCAACTGGCGGTCGTCCATGGCCCAGGACGTGATC
>Ga0187893_10001353_pt1 | contig 59531 bp, 53 predicted proteins | sample MA1701074metaG_FD_139574 | JGI IMG/M metagenome (GOLD analysis project Ga0187893, IMG submission 139574) | White microbial mat communities from a basaltic lava cave in the Kipuka Kanohina Cave System on the Island of Hawaii, USA - MA170107-4 metaG ...
CTGCGCGAACAGGCGCGAGCCGGGCTCTTTGTCCAGGCGCCTCCGAAGCTCCTCGATCCGCGTTTCGCTCACAGCCTCCTCGGACGCGGCGATGGCGGCCCGAACTGGCCGCCGTCACCGCGGGGCCGCCGTCAGCGCCGGGTAGAGGTTACCTGATGAAGATCGGCAGCGTGCAGGCGCTCTGGTCCCCGTTGTTGTCGGTGACCACGTGGGTGACGATGAAGTCCCCGCGGGTCCGCCAGGCGTGCTGCGTGTCAGGCTTGTCGTCCTGGCCCCGGTCCCCGAAGTCCCAGAAGTAGCGCACGATCTGGCCGTCGTCGGACGAGCCCGTGCGGAACCGCACCACGGTGTTGACCCGGTACGCTCCGCCCGGAAGGGGACCCACCTCCGGATCCACGAAGAAGTCGCAGACGGGAGGGTCGTTGAGAGGGTTGGCGGGGAAGCGCCGGACCTCCGCGGGGCGCAGCTCGATCTGTGAGCTGCGGAAGACCTGCCCCGTGGCGTCGTCACCCACCAGGCGAGCGGTGATGAACACCGGCTGGATGGCGGTGACGCTGATCCGCTCGGGAACCCGGTACACCACGGTGGCGACACCGTTGCTGGCCGTCACCTCGGTCGCCTGGGGCGCGGGAAACAGCCCGAACTGCCCGTTCGAGGACTGGAGCGTCCCCAGATCCACGAAGTTGCGGCCCTCGTCGGTCACCGCGAAGAAGATCGTGCGGCCGGAGAGGGGCGCGCCGTCCGGGCCGCGAACCTCCGCCTGTACGATGGCGGTGCTGATGGCGTCGGCCAGCAGGACGTCGGGGTTGATGTGGATCGTGATGGAGACCCCGAGGGTGGAGGGCCCGGAGAAGTCGGGGACGGCCACCTTGTCGAGGCCGCAGCCCGCCATCGCCAGCGCCAGCCCAAGCGCCCCGCCCCGGCGCGTCACGCGTCGGATCGAGTCTGTTCTCATGGTCTTGACTCCCACTCCCTGGTCCCGCACTAGCCGGGGAAGTCGCCGAAGGTCACCTGCATGGTCCCCGACGCTTGTAATGTCTGGCCGTCGAGCTGACGTGCGTAAAACGTGATTTCCGCAAAGCAGGTGAGCACCAACAGACCGCCGTTACCGCGGAGGTTTCGCAGCGGCGGCTCCAGCTTCGCCGCCTGGCGCACCAGGGTCAGGGGCACCGTGATCTCCACCTCGCCCGTGCCGGTCGGCGTGTGGAAACGCGCGTTGCCCAATGGCCCGCTGATGCTGTGCGGCACGTCGATTCCGGGGGCGTTGTGGCCGTCCGAGCGGAAGAAGCGGACCTCGTATCGATCCAGAAACACGTGCTCCAGGGCGCTGGTGCTGGTGACGCTCGGGTTCTTCCGATACAGGTTGGCCGTGACCTCGACGTCATCGTTGACGGCCGTTCCCTCGTCGGTCGCCACGTCGGACTGCAACTGGCCGCCGGGGTCACCACCCACCGGAGCGATGCCGCCAATCTCCAGGATCATGGAGCTGGAGTTCTGCTTTGCGAAGTCGGCCGTGCAGCCGGTCAGAGCCAGGCCCAGCGCCGCCAGCAGGGGGGGCAGCTCACGGAGCCGTTTCCGAGAGATTGTGCCGCAACTCTGCATCTCCAACCTCACTTGATGATCCGGGGCGTGATGAACAGCAGCAGCTCGTTGCTGTTGCTGGTCACGAACCGGTTTCGGAATAGGTAGCCGAGAATCGGGATCTGGGACAGGAACGGCGTCCGCTGCTGGGACGTCTGCTCGTTGCTCTGATAGATGCCGCCGATCACGGTGGTCGCGCCGTCGCGGACCAGGACGTTGGTTTTCGCGGACTGGGTGTTGATCGGCGGGATGCCGTTCACCAGGTTTGCGAAGTCGGCGGTGTTGTTCTGGACGTCGATGTTGAGGATCACCGTGTTCGCCTCCGTGATCTGGGGCGTCACGTTGAGCGTCAGCACGGCATCCTTGAACTGCACGGTGACGGTGTTGTTGGCCACCGTCTGGATCGGGATCTGGACACCTTGCTTGATCTCCGCCGCCTGGTTGTTCTGCGTCGTCACCTTAGGCGTGGAGAGCAGGCGGCCACGTCCCTGGCGCTCGAGGGCCGTCAGGGCCGCGTCCAGGTTGAAGTTGCCCAGGATGTTGCCCAGCGACACGCCGATCGCAGTGTTGAAGCCGGTGGCCGGCAGGTTCACGGCATAACCGCGACCCTGGCTCCCGATGCCGGCGTTGGGGGCCAGCCCGCTCTGATCCGCTTGCAGTCCGCCACCTGGCACGCCTTGGCCGTTCAGGACGATGGAATGGGGGAAACTCCGGTTCGTGGTGTTGCCGAAAGCCGGCGCCTGCTGGTTCAGGAAGCCCCATTGGATGCCAAGGTCGCGCGTGAAGTTCCGGCTGGTCACGACGATGCGAGCCTCGATCTCGACCTGGGGCGTCGCGCGGTCCAGGTCCGCGATCAACTCCTTGGCCTTCTCGATGTTCGGCGGCAGGTCGGTGATGATCATCGTGTTGGTGCGCGGATCGAGGGTGATGTTGCCACGTGCCGACAACGCGACCTTCTGCACCGTCGGCGACATCTCTTGCGCCTTGGCGTAGGAGAGGGCCTTGCGCCAGACGATCAGGTCCCCGGCCAGGGCCGCTTCCTCCTTCAGCTTGCGTAGGTCCTGCTCCTCCTTCTGGAGGTCGGAGAGGCGCGCGATCCGGATCACGTTGTCGTCCAGGGTCTTGCCCAGCCCGTTGGTCTTCAGGATGAGGTCGAGGGCCTGGTCCCAGGGCACGTCTGTGAGCTTCAGGGTGACCTTGCCGCTCACGCCGGGGTTCACGACGACGTTGAGGCCGCTGATGTCGGCGAACAGCCGGAAGATGTCCTGGAGGTCTCCGTCCTTGAAGTCCATCGTGATGGGGTGGCCGGTGAACTTCTTCTCGCCGGAGCCCACGGTGCGCGGCTCGAAGACCTCGCCGGTCGGCACCTGCGGCTCGAAGCCGGGCGGCTGCTGCGGCTCGAATGGCGCCGGCAGGCTCAGGACGGGCGGCGCGCTCGAGACCGCGGCGGCGTGAACGACCGGGGCGGGAGGGGCGTCCGCAGGTTCCGGCCGCAGCGCAGCCAGGGGCGCAGGCTTCGGCTCTCGGCCCTCGCCGAAGACGATCTTGAGGCCGTCGCGTCCCTCGACGACCCGGTACGGTGCCCGTGACTCCAGGTCGAGTACGAGTCGCGCCACCTTGGGCGCCTGGGCGCTGAACTGGGCCAGCCGGACACGCTTGACCGGGCCTTCCGCGACTTCGAGCGCCCGCACCGGCGACCGGCTCACGACGTCCTTGAAGTCCACGACCAGGCGGTCCGGGTTGCCGAGGAAGAAGTCCTGATAACGCAGTTGCCCGTCGGCCCGAACGGTGACGGACAGCTGCCCGTCCTCCATGGACTGCGTCACGCCCACGATCTTGGTTGCAGGGCCACGGGTGGGGAGTTCGGCAGGGGCGGGCGGAGTCTCGAGCGGCGCCGGTACCGCGGGCTCCGCCTGCGGCTCCGGCTGCTCCGGCGCGGCTGAGAGTGGCGGTGCCTGGGGCTCGAGCTTGGCTTCGGCGACCTCGGCCGGACGCTCGAAGACCAGGTTCAGTGTCTGGCCCTTCGAGAAGATCTGGTAGGGAACGAGGCTGGCGAGCCGAACCTCGATGCGTGTGAGGCTGCGTCCGTCGGCACGTGCCAGGGCCGTCACCCGCAGGGCTTCCACCTCCCGGGTGCCCACGCTGATCCTGGCCGGGATCTTGGCGGCGTCGACCTCGGGAATGTCCACCACGAGCGTGAGTGGGTCGGGGCTGTAGTACGTGTAGGCCATCGGCCCGCTCGACTCGATGGTGATGCGCGTGGATCGCCCGGTGCTCTCCTGGCGGATATCGGAGAGAACCGTCGTTGGGCTGTCTTCAGCCGACGCGGACGACCCGGCGGGGGCGAGGACGCAGGCCGCCGCGAGGACCGCCCAAGCGAGCTTGGCTCTCATTGCCTAGCCTCCTCGGTCGGATATAGGGACTTCTTGATTTCGCGGACGCGCACCGGGGACAAGGGGTCGGTGACCTCCTGCCGGAAGGTGACGGTGGCCGCATCGATCGCCACGATCTGGCCGTCGTACAGGCGCTGGCCGATGTTGACGAAGTAGGATTTGCCGTCGGTGCCCTGGAACATGGCGATGTAGCCGGGCTGTTGGGCGGAGTCGGCACCCTGGCCGGACGTCTTTACGATGCCCTTGAGGGCGACCTCCTGGATCAGGAAGCCCTGCATCCCAGGCGGCCGGATGGTCGGCCCGGTCGGGCCGACCGGCCGCAGCAGGCTCACGAAGGGGTCGCGTCGCCCCTGGGGGTTGTAAGTGTAAGCGCCCGGCTGCGGTGCGACCTCCTGCTCGAGGATGCGCTGGATGGTATCGCTGCCCGCCGCCGGCTGAGCGGCGGACGTCTGCGCCTGGGCCGCTCCGACCAGGGAGGCCACGAGCGCGACGTATGCGATCGTTCGGAGTTCCATGGAGCGGCTCCTCATCGCTGGGTGGCCGGCGCGGCGCCGGGCGCCGGGGACGCTTCCACGTAGACGAACGTGGTCGCAACGCACGAGACCGCGATGGTGTTGGTGGGCCTAGGGTTGGACTGGGACCGCACCCGCACGTTGCCCACGTTGACGAGCCGGGAGAGCCGGCTCACCCGGTCGAAGAACAGGCCGAGGTTGTGGTACGAGCCCTCCACGTCCACGTTGATCGGCCACTCCTGGTAGTACTCCTGGGGTGGCTGGTTCTTGGCCTGCTGCTGACCGGGCTTGGGGGCTGGCTGCCCTTCGACGGGGAACTCCTTGTTGACCGTCGGCCCCGGAGTGAAGCGGCGGATGAGGAGGTTGGACTGCGCGGCAAGGTACTGGACCTTCTTCATCAGCTCCGGCGTTTCCTTGTCGGCGGGCAGGATGCGCTTCAGGGTCTCGAGTTTCGCCTCGCGGATCTGGACCTCGCGCTGGAACTCCTGGAGCTTGTTGGCGGTGACCTCCAGGTTGCGGATGTCCGCCTGGAGAGCGGACAACTCCTTGGTCTTGGCCTCCTCCTCGGCCACGAGGTCGGCCCACCAGACGTAGTAGAAGATCCCGCCCAGCAGCAACGCGACGGCCACGCCTACGCCCAGCTGACCAACCAGGGGGAGCTTGCTGATAGGGTTCTCGGCCATGGCGCTCTCCTAGGGCTTCGCCGGCGCGGCGGGCGCGCCGGGCGGGCCGGTCGCGCTGGCCGGCGTCGGGGAGGCCTGGGGCTGGAAGTCCGCGTTCAGCTGGAAGTTGATCACGTTGTTGGACTCCTGGCTCGAGACCAGGTCCACCCTTGGAAACCAGCCGCTGCGCTGCAGGTTCTGGATGAAGTCCGCAACGGCGGTCAGGCCGTTGCTCTCCCCCGTCACCGTGATCCTGTTGCCGGCCTGCTCCATGGCAGTCAACCAGACGAAGTCCGGCAGCGACTTGGAGATCTCGTCGAGCATGTGGACCGGCCCCGACTGCTGGGCCTTGAGCTGTTCGATCAGCTTGACCTTGGCGTCGAGGATGCGCTTGCGGCGCTCGAAGGCCTCCACCTGGACCTTGATCGCCTGTAGTTCGGCCTGGCGTTTCTTCGCGGCCCCGATCTTGTCGTTCAGCTCCTGGATGTTCGCGGTCTTGATCCACCACAGGCCCAGGCAGGCCAGCAGCGTGCCCCCCGCGAACAGGGCCAGGATCAGGTAGGCCTGCACGGCGCCCGGCGCGGCGGCCGACTTCTTCTTGGTCGCCTCGGGCTTGTCGGCGGCGAGAAGGTTGATGCGGATCATCGGTCGCTCACCCTGCGGACAGCCAGGCCGACCGCGATCGCCGCGGCGGGACCAACCTCGGCGATGAAGTCAGGGTCGAAGTCCCGCGGGTTGTAGGTCACGTTGTTGAAGGGGTTCATGATCTCCACCCCCGCGTCGAAGCGCTCCGCGATCAACTCGCGCAGTCCTTGCACCTTGGAGGTGCCGCCGGACAGGAAGATCCGGTCGATCCGGTCCTCCTGGCTCGTGGCCTTGAAGAAGTCGAAGGTCTTCTGCACCTCGAGGGCGATGTTCTCGGAAACCGCCTGGAGGATCGGCGGCAGGTTCTCGACCGCCGCCCCCTCGACCCGGCCCCCTTTCTTGAGGGTCTCGGCCTGGTCGAAGGACAGGTTCAGGTCCTTCTGGATCGCGTCGGTGTACTGGTTGCCGCCCACGGCGATGTCGCGGTTGAAGACCGAGGTGCCGCCCTTGACGATGTTGATGTTCATGACCGAGGCGCCCACGTTGAGCAGGGCGATCACGCGCCCCGGGTCATTGCCGTAGTTGATCTCGTAGCAGTTCTGCAGAGCGAACACGTCGACGTCCACGATGGACGGCGTCTTGCCCGCCTGGCTGACCACGGAGGTGTAGTCGCTGATCTTGTCCTTCTTGCAGGCCACCAGCAGCACGTCCATGTTCCCGCCGCCGCCGCCCTCGATCACCTCGTAGTCGATGGCCACGTCCTGGATGTCGAAGGGGATGTACTGCTCCGCCTCCCAGTGGATCGACTCGGACAGCTCCTCGGGGCTCATCTGGGGCAGGCTTATCTTCTTCACGATCACGGCGTTACCCGATACGCCGGTGCAGACATCCGCGCTCTTGATCTTCTGCTGTTGGAAGAGCCGCTGGATTGCGTCGATGACCGCGCCCGAGTCCATGATCGCGCCGTCGACGATCGCCTCGGGCGGCAGCGGCTCGACGCCGATGTTCACGAGCTGGTACTCGGCCGCGCCCTTGCCGCCGGTCTTCAACTCCACCGCCTTCACGGCGGACGAACCGATGTCGAGGCCGACCAGTCCCTTCTTCTTGCCGAGTCCGAACAAGCCCACGGGCGCCTCTCCCGGTTAATGGCCCCTACAGTCCGACCATCTTCATCTCGCCGGCGTCTCGTCCCGTGTCGTTTTGGAACCCGTGACGAGATACGTAGTTACGGAAAAGAGTTAAAGTGCTTTCTCAAGCTAGCAAAGGCCAACACCCCTGTCAAGAAAAAAATGAGGCTCCGCCGAGTAAGTGATGATGAGCACAGGACTCCCCTTCATTTTGGGCTTGGGCAGGCAGCAGCCCCAACGGGTGGGGCCGGCCTAGAAGCGGATCTTCACCTGGGGATCGTCCTTCGCCAGGATCGTGTCGATGAAACGGACCTGATGGGGCACCGTTGTCATGAGAAGAGTATGGGTTCGGATGCCCTCGCCGAAGAACCGGACGCCCTTCAGCAGGTTCCCGTCCGTCACGCCCGCTGCTGCGAAGATCACGTTTCTCCCGGGAGCCAACTCCTCGGTGCGGTACACCTTGTTCAGGTCGGCGATGCCCATTCTCTTGAGCCGCTCCTGGTCGGCGGGTTTGGTGAGCACCAGCTTGGCCTGGATCTCGCCGTTGAGGCAACGCATGGCGGCCGCGGTGAGCACGCCCTCGGGAGCGCCGCCGGTGCCCATCACGGCGTGAACCCCCTGACCGACGACGGCCGCGGTGATGCCGGCCGAAAGGTCGCCGTCGCCGATGAGCTTGATGCGGGCGCCGGCTTTGCGGATCTCGGCGATCAGCCTCTCGTGCCGCGGCCGGTCGAGGACGATCACCACCAGGTCGGCCACCTCGCGGCCCAAGGCCTTCGCGATCGCTTTCAGGTTGTCCTCGACCGTGGCGTTGATGTCGATCTTGCCCTTCGAGGACGGCCCCACCACGAGTTTCTCCATGTAGATGTCGGGGGCGTTGAGCAGGCCGCCCTTTTCGGAGGCGGCCAGCACCGCGATCGCGTTGGTCGCACCCGTGGCGCACAGGTTGGTGCCCTCCAAGGGATCCACCGCGATGTCCACGGCCGGGTGGCCCGCGCCCCGACCCACCTTCTCCCCGATGAACAACATGGGCGCCTCGTCGCGCTCGCCCTCGCCGATCACGATGGTCCCGTCCATGTCCAGGGTTTCCATCTCCTTGCGCATGGCCTCGACGGCGACCTGATCGGCGTACTTCCGGTCGCCCTGGCCCATCGTGCGGGCGGCGGCGATGGCGGCGCGCTCCACCACCCTCACGAACTCCATCGACAGGTCGTCACCGTTCATCACTCAGCGTCCTTTCGGTGAGAGGTGGCCTACTTCCTGCAGGGCGGCAGCTCCACGCGGCGCGGCTTGTCCTGACGCAGCCCGAGGGCATAGTCGGCCTGCATGAGCTTGTGGATCTCACGCGTGCCCTCGTAGATCACGCCGGCCTTGCAGTTGCGGTAGAAGCGGCCGACGGGGTATTCGTCGGAGAAGCCGTTGCCCCCGTGTATCTGGACGGCGTCGGAGGCTGCGCGTTCACTCGCCACCGTGGCGAACCACTTCGCCAGGCTGGTCTCGCGGGTGTTGCGCAGCCCCTGGTTCTTCATCCAGCCGGCCCGCAGCCAGAGCAGCCGGGCGGCATCGTAGTCCGAGACCATCTGGGCGATCATCTCCTTGACGAGCTGGTGCTCGCCGATCGCCACGCCGAACGTCTTGCGCTCCCGCGCGTACTTCGCCGAGGCGTCGAGGCAGGCGCGCACCAGACCCGTGGCGCCAGCGGCGACCGTGTAACGTCCTTGCTCCAGGGCGAACATCGCGACGCGGAACCCCTCGCCCTCCTCGCCGACCCGGTTCTCGACCGGCACCTCGACGTCCTGCATCGAGAAGCCCCCGGTGTTGCCGGCCAGGATCCCCCACTTCTCCTTGATCGTGTAGGACCCGAAACCCTTGAAGCTTCGCTCCACGACGAAGGCCGACAACCCGCTGTGGTCGCGTTTTTTCTTCTTCTCCAGGTCGGTCCAAGCGATGACCAGGAAATTGTCGGCCACGTCGGCCAGGCTGATCCAGACTTTCTCCCCGTTCAGGACGTAGCGGTCGCCCTTGCGCACGGCGGTGGTCTGGATCCCAACCGCGTCGGAGCCCGCGTTCGGCTCGGTGAGGCCGTAGCTGGCGATCCGCTCGCCCTTGGCCTGGGGCACGACGTAGCGCCGCTTTTGGTCCTCCGTGCCCCAGCACCAGAGCGTCATGGTGTTGAGGCCCACGTGGACCGACATGATGACGCGCAGGTGGGTGTCGACGTACTCCAGCTCCTCGGACACCAGGCCGAGGCTGAGATAGTCCATGCCCGCGCCGCCATATTCCTCGGGGATACAAATGCCGAGCAGGTGCAGGTCCGCCATCTGGCGCAGGAAACCCTTCTCGAACCGGTGCTCCCGGTCGAGGTCGTGGATCCTGGGCGCCACCTCGCGGGTGGCCCAGTCCCGCACCGTGCTCTCGACGGCGTTGTGCTCCTGGCTCAGTTCGAAGGAGATCACTAACGGTCCTTCCAGACGGGCTTTCGCTTCTCGGTCACGGCCCGCAGCCCCTCCGCGACGTCCTCGGTGTTCAAGAGCTGGTTCAGGTACACGTCCTCGGCGTGGCGCACGGCGTCGGCAAAAGGCAGATCCAGGCCGCCGGCGATGGCCCGCCGCGTGTGCTGGAGCAGCGGGGCGCTGCCTTCCTGGAAGCGTTGGATCAAGGCCGCGACCTCGGCCTCGAGTTTGTCGTCGGCCACGGCCCGGGTGACGAGCCCGACCCGCTCGGCTTCTGCGGCGCTGAGCAGGCCGCCGCCCAGGATCATCTCGAAGGCGCGCTTGCGGCCCACCAGCCGCGGCAGCAGCGCGGCGGCCACGGTATTGAAGACGCCGGCGCGGATCTCCGGGTGGCCAAACTTGGAATTCTGGGCTGCGGCCAGGGCCATGTCGCAGGCCGCCACGACCACGGATCCGGCCCCCGTCGCCGGCCCGTTGACGACGGCCAGCGTGGGGCGGTCCACCTTGCCGATGTTCTCGACGATCCGCCGCAAGCCCTCCAGCATCATGTACGCGCGGTCGCCCGTGTGGTCGTGGATCTCGAAGCCGACCGAGAAGTACTTGCCCGTGGCGGCGATCACCAGCAGCTTGATGCTGCGGTCGTACTCGAGGGACTCCAGGGCGGCGTTGATCTCGTCCATCATCTCGACGGACAACACGTTGGCCGGCGGCCGGTTCAACGCCAGCCTGGCCACACCCGCGGCGGAATCGAACTGCACGAACTGGTAGCTGCGCACGCCCGGGGACGCGGCGTAGACGTCGTAAGCGTGGGGGTCCTCGTCGAACTCCGCCATCTCTATTCCCTCATGCCAGCCGCTCGTAAGCCGCCGCCACGCCCTGGCCGCCGCTGACGCAGAGCGTCGCCAGGCCGCGGCGGACCGCGCGGCGCTGCATCTCGTGGAGCAGCGTGGCAGTGAAACGGGCACCGGTGGCGCCGATCGGGTGGCCCAGGGCGATCGAGCCGCCGTTGACGTTGAGCTTCTCGGGATCGAAATGGAGCTCACGGTCGCAGGCGATCACCTGGGCCGCGAAGGCTTCATTGACCTCGTAGAGGTCGAAGTCGGCGAGGCCCAACCCCAGACGGCCCAGCAGCTTGCGCGTGGCCGGCACGACGCCGATCCCCATGATGCGCGGGTCGACGCCCGCCGCGGCGACACCCAGGATCCGGGCCATCGGCTTCACGCCCAAGGCCTCGGCCTTCCCGCCCGACAGGACGACCAAGGCCGCGGCGCCGTCGGTGATGCCCGACGAGTTCCCCGCGGTCACGGAACCGGCTTTCCTGAACACCGGTTTGAGTTTCGCGAGGGCTTCGGGGGTGGTGTCCGGGCGCGGATGCTCGTCCCGGTTGAACTCCAGTTCGCCCTTCTTGCCCGGCAGCTTCAACGTGAAGGTCTCGGCGGCGAAGTGGCCCTGGGCCCACGCCTTGCCGGCGCGCTCCTGGCTGCGCAGCGCAAAGGCGTCCTGCTCCTCCCGAGAGACGCCGTACTGCTCGGCGAGCCGCTCGGCGGTCTCGCCCATGATCATGTCGGAGAGCGGGCACAGCAGGCCGTCGTGGTACATGGCGTCCACGGCCTGCTGCTCTCCCATCCGGTAGCCCCAACGCGCGCCTGGCAGCAGGTAGGGCACGCGGCTCATGCTCTCGAAGCCGCCCGCCAGCACGACGTCGGCGTCGCCGTCACGAACGGCGCGAAAGGCGTAGTCGATGGCCTTCAGGCCGCTGCCGCAGGCCATGTTCACCGTGAAGGCTGGCACCTCCTGGGGCAGCCCCGCCCGCCAGGCGACCTGGCGCGCCACGTTCGGGCCGTTGCCGGCCTGCCGGGCGCAGCCGAAGGCGACGTCGTCGATCTGGTCGGGGCGCACCCCGGCGCGTCGCATCGCTTCGGTCGCGGCGGCGGCGGCGAGCTCAGCTCCCGTCAATCCGGCCAGCGCTCCGCCGAACTTGCCGATGGGCGTGCGCACCGCCCCGGCGATGACGACCTCTCTCATGCGGGCCCGGGATGATAACACACGGCTTCAGGCTCTCCGGACGCTGACGGCCGTGCCCACGCCGGCCCCGATCACGCGTGTCGCGTTGCCCCGGTTGACCGCCACCTCGAGGCGGCCGGTGCTGCCGAGCAGCGCGCAGGGTTCACCTTCGGCGACGTCCGCGTAGGTGCGGGCGATCGGCAACACGGCGTTCTCCACGACCACCAGGAGATCGGCCGGGTCACCCTGCACCGCGAGGAGCATCGCCCCCAGGTCGGCCTGGGTGATGTTGGTCACGAGGGCGCCGAAGCGGTCCACGTAGATCACCTCTCCCTCCCAGCAGCCGTGCCCGAGCGCGCGTGGTCGCGGCAAGGCGAAGGTCACCGGGTCGGGTACGGCCGGACCCACCTCGCCGAGCGGCATTCCCGCTGCCAGGCGCGCGGCGACGGGGCCGAATATGTCGCGGGCGTGGAACGTCGGCGCGACGGTGTTGCGGAACAGGCCAGCGTGGACGAGCTCGTGGACCTTGGCGTCGGGATGCGCCGCGAGCACCGCGGTAAACAGGCCGTTGTCCGGGCCCACGAAGTACCAGCCGCCTGCCTCGACAGCCACGCCGCGTCGCTCCGATCCCACCCCCGGATCCACCACGGCGACGAAGGCCGCGCCCTTGGGGAACGAGCGGTAGGCGCCTTCGAGGACGAATGCGCCGGCCCGCACGTCATGGGGCGGGATCTCGTGTGTCAGGTCCACCACGCAGGCCTCGCGAGCGGCGGCCAGCACGGCTCCCTTGAGGGCGCCGGCGTAATGGTCCTGGGTTCCGAAATCCGTCAGCAGCGCCACGATGGGCCGCATTCCAAGGCCGGCATTCTAGAATGACGGAGTGCAGCGGATCTACCTCGACCACAACGCCTCGACACCGGTGGACCCACGCGTGTTGGACGCGATGCTGCCGGTGCTGCGCGAGGACTTCGGCAACGCCTCGAGCCTGCACTCCTTCGGCCAGCAGGCTCGGGCGGCGCTGGAGCAGGCCCGGGCGGACGTGGCCGACCTGATCGGCGCGGCCGCCAGCGAGATCGTGTTCACCTCGAGCGGCACCGAAGCCGACAACCTCGCCCTGTGGGGCGTGGCCCACGCGGCGCGGGAGCCGCGCCGCAAGATCCTGTACGCCGGGATCGAACACCACGCCGTGGTGAACACGGCCAGGGCGTTGGCCGAGGAGGGCTACACCACGGAGCCCTTCCGGGCGCTGGCGAGCGGCCTGGTGGACCTGGAGGACCTGGCGGCCAAACTCGACCACACCACGGCCTTGGTGGCGCTGATGTTGGCCAACAACGAGACCGGCGTCGTGCAGCCCGTCGAACAGGTGGTGCAGATGGCCCGCGCCAAGGGCGCCCTCGTCCACTGCGACGGGGTCCAGGCCGCGGGCAAGATCCCGCTGGACGTGAAGGCCCTGGGCGCGGACAGCCTGGCCCTGTCGGCACACAAGATTTACGGGCCGAAGGGCGCGGGCGCGTTGTGGATGCGCCGCGGCCTCAAGCTCAGGTCCCTCGTCCAGGGCGGCTCGCAGGAGCGTAACCGCCGGGCGGGCACCGAGAACGTCGCCGCCGCCGTCGGCTTCGGCCGCGCGGCGCGCCTGGCCCGCGACGAGGGCCTGCCCGGGGCGGCGGCCGTGGCCGCCCTGCGCGATCACCTGGAAGCGCTTTTGCTCGAGGTGCCGGGCGCGGTCGTGAACGGAAGCGCACCGCGGGTGCCGAACACCAGCAACGTGTCGTTCGAGGGCTGCGAAGCGGAGGGGCTGCTGCTGGCGCTGGATCTGGAGGGCGTCGCGGTCTCCACGGGAGCCGCGTGTGCCGCCGGGGCCATCGAGCCCTCCCACGTGTTGCGCGCAATGGGCCTGCCCCTGCCGAGGGTCCAGGCGTCGCTGCGTTTCTCCCTGGGTCGCGGAACGACCCGGGAGGATGTGGATCGGGCCGCTGCCCTCACCTCCCGCGCGGCGCTTCGCCAGCGCGAGATGCGGGCGCGCTAGAACCCGCCCGGCTCACCCGCCTCAAGCCCGGCCGGGCACCTGTTCGGCGGCATGATAGGAGGAGCGGACGAGCGGTGCCGACTCCACGTGCCCGAAGCCGAGGCCCAGGGCGAACTCGCGGATCGCGTCGAACGCCGCGGGCTCGTAGAAACGCTGGATCGGCAGGTGCTGCAGTGACGGCCGCAGGTACTGCCCGACCGTCAGGATCTCGGTCCCAGCCTCCCGGATCGCGCGGATGCAGTCGTGCACCTCGGCCAGCTCCTCGCCCAGCCCCAACATGATGCCGCTCTTGGTGAGGAGGCCTGCCTGCCGGGAGCGTCGCAACAACTCCAGCGAACGTTCGAAGCGGGCGCCCGGGCGCACGCGCCGGTAGAGTCTCGGTACCGTCTCCGTGTTGTGGTTGAGGATGTCCGGCCGCGCGTCGATCACGACCTGCAGCGCGCCCCAGTTGCCCTTGAAGTCGGGGACCAGCACCTCCACCGCGCAGCCAGGGATACGCGCCCGGATCTCGTGGATGCAGCCGGCGAAGACACCGGCTCCGCCGTCCGTCTGGTCGTCGCGGTTCACCGAAGTGATCACCGCGTGGCGCAGGCCCATGCGTGCCACGGCGGAGGCCACACGCCGCGGCTCGTCCGGGTCCGGGGGCCTTGCCGGAAGGCCCGTCTTGACGGCGCAGAAGCCACACGCCCTCGTGCAGACGTCGCCGAGGATCATAAAGGTCGCGGTCCCCCGGTTCCAGCAGTCTCCAATGTTGGGGCAGCGCGCCTCCTCGCACACCGTGTGGAGGTCGAGGCCGCGCATGAGGCCGGTCAGGCGCTCGTAGCCCTCGCCGATCGGGGCCCGGGCCTTGATCCAGTCGGGACGTTTGAGAAGCGGGGCGGGCGAAACGGCGCTCATCGGTCTGGCTTCAGCTAGTCGTCTTCCTCTTCGTCGTCGTCATCGTCGTCATCGTCCTCTTCGTCGTCGTCAGCGTCATAGTCGTCCCAACTCTCGTCGTCGTCCTCATCCTCCTCGTCCTCATCCTCGTCATCGTCCTCATCCTCGTCGTCATCTTCCTCGTCGTCGTCCTCCTCGTCGAAGTCCTCGTCCTCATCCTCCTCGTCGTCGTCCTCGTCGAGATCGTCCTCGTCCTCGTCCTCGAAATCGTCCTGGTCCTCGTCGTCCAGCCAGAGGGTGCGCCCTTCGCTCACGGGTCCTCCTCGTTCCTCAAGCGCTCCGTCACCGTAGCACGAAAGCGAACCGATCCGTATTATGCTTCGGGACGCCTGAGGTCGTGGAGACAACATGATCATCGTCTGCCCGTCTTGCTCGGCCCGCTACAAGTTCGACGAGTCGAAGCTCGGAACGCGGCCCAGCGCGCGGACCAAGTGCGCCAAGTGCGGGGGCGCGATCGACATCGAAAACCCTGCTCTCGGCGCCATGACGCTCCCCCCGGGGACCATGCCGCCGTCGGCGACCGCCGAGGCAGCTGCGGAGGAAGACGCCGCGGCCGGCCCAGCGTCGCCACCGCCGAACGAAAAAGTGCGGACCGCGAAGGTGCCCGTGGCGCCGTCGGTGGCGGACGCCACGTCGACCGGGCGGGACCTGATGAAGGCGGGCATCGTCGAGCTGCCCAGGGACCGGCGATACTCGCTGGCGGTGCTCCAAGGCGCCTCCACCGGACAGATCTTCCCACTCACGAAGGTCCGCACCACCCTGGGTCGTGCCGGCGCCGACGTCACGATCGACGACCCCGAGGCCTCCCGCGTCCACGCGGCGGTCGAGATCCTGGGTGAACACGCCATCGTGCGGGACTTGGGTTCGACGAACGGCACCTTTGTGGACCTCGAACGCATCGAGCAGCACGTCCTCTACAACCAGAACGAGTTCCGCATCGGCAGCCACGTGTTGATGTTCATCGTCACCGAAGTCGAGTGAGATGGCCGCGACGGGTGATGTCGACCCCGAGCGGTTCCGCGCTGAGGCCCATCGCGTCGTGGACTGGATCGCGGACTACCTGGCCAACCCCGGCCGTTACCCCGTGTTGTCGCAGGTACGACCGGGCGAGGTTGCAGCGTCGCTGCCGAAGGCCCCACCCTGCGATCCGGAAGCCCTCGAAGCGTTGCTGCCGGACGTCGATCGCCTGATCCTGCCGGGCCTCACCCACTGGAACCACCCTGGCTTTTTCGCGTACTTCGCGAACTCCTCGACGGGGCCGGCGATCCTGGGCGAGATGTTGTCGGCGGCCCTCAACCCCAACGCCATGTTGTGGCGCACCTCGCCGGCGGCCACCGAGCTGGAGCTGGTCGTGTTGGATTGGCTGCGTCAGCTGCTCGGGCTGCCCGAGGGCCAGTTCGGCGTGATCCAGGACACGGCGTCGGCCTCGACCCTGGTCGCCCTGGCCGCCGCGAGGGAAGCCGTGCCGGGCCTGGAGGTGCGTCGCCGCGGGCTCTCCCAGGTGCCCCCGCTCCGGTTCTACGCCTCGGAACACGCCCACTCGTCGGTGGAGAAGGCCGGCATCATCCTCGGCGTCGGTCAGGACGGCTGCCGGAAGATCAGCCTCGACCGTGAGTTCCGGATGGACGTGGCCGCACTCGCCCGTGGCATCGCGGAGGACCGTGCCGCCGGATGCCTGCCCTTCGCGGTCGTGGCGACGGCCGGCACCACCAACACCACCGCCATCGACCCGGTCCACGCGATTGCCGAGGTATGCGCCCGGGAGGGCCTCTGGCTCCACGTGGACGCCGCCTACGCGGGTGCCGCGGCGGTCGCGCCGGAGTTGCGATTCGTGCTGGCGGGTTGTGAGCGCGCGGATTCGCTGGTCATGAACCCCCACAAGTGGCTGTTCGTGCCGGTGGACCTCTCGGTGCTGTACACGCGGCGACCGGATGTGGTGAAGGCCGCCTTCAGCATCCTGCCCGAGTACCTTCGGACCCCCGAGGAGGCCCTGGCGCCCAACCTGATGGACTACGGCGTCAGCCTGGGTCGACGCTTCCGCGCCCTCAAGTTGTGGTTCACGATCCGCGCCTTCGGCGCCCGTGGCCTTGCCGAACGTGTCCGCCACCACGTGGCGCTGGCCGCGCGTTTCCGCGGCTGGATCCACGCCGACCCGCTGTTTGAGATCGCCGCGCCCGCGCCGCTCTCGGTGGTGTGTTTTCGCCTGCGATTCCCGGGCGTCGGCCCTGACGAGGCTGATCGTCGCAACGAGGCGGTGGCCGAGGCGGTGAACGCCACGGGTCAGGTATTCCTGGCCCCCACCAAGCTCCTCGGACGGTCGACGTTGCGCCTCGCCGTGGGCAACATCCACACGGAGGAGCGCCACGTGCGGCGCGCCTACGAGTTGCTCCGCGAGGCTGCCCTGGGCCTGGGCGCCGGGGACTGACCCGGACCTTTCGAATGAAAGTGGCGACATGGAACGTCAACTCGATCCGCGCCCGCGAGCCGCGCCTCATGCAGTGGCTGGAGGCGCAGCGGCCCGACGTGGTGTGCCTCCAGGAGCTGAAGGTCCCCGATGCGGCCTTCCCGCGCCTCGCCCTGGAGGCGGCCGGTTATCGCGCGGCCGTCCACGGGCAGCGCACGTACAACGGCGTCGCGATCCTGGCCCGGGGCGAACCGAAGGACGTCGCGCGCGGCTTGCCCGGGGACGATCAGGCGCGCCTCGTTTCCGCCCTGGTGGACGGCGTGCGTTTCGTCTGCGCCTACGTCCCCAACGGCGCCCAGGTCGGCTCGGACAAGTGGGCGTACAAGCTCGACTGGATGCGGCAGCTCGCCCGCCTGCTGCACCAGCGTTTTGACCCCGAGTCGCCACTCGTCCTTGCCGGCGACTTCAACGTCGCGCCCGAAGCGCGGGACGTCTGCGACCCTCCCGCGTGGGAGCAGAGTGTGCTCTACCACCGCGAGGCGCGAGCCGCCCTCGAGGAGGTCCGCGGCTTCGGCCTGGTGGATCTGGTGCGCCTGCACCACGCCGGGCCTGGACCCTGGTCGTGGTGGGACTACAAGCAGCTCGCGTTTCCCAGGGACCAGGGCCTGCGCATCGACCACCTGTACGCAACGCGGCCGGTCGCGAGCGCCTGCACGGCCGCCTTCGTCGATCGGGACGTGCGCAAGCCCAACTGGCCGAAGAAGCCCCCGGCCGCGGGCCCTTCGGACCATGCCCCCGTGGTCGCCGAGTTGTCCCTGTGAGCCGCGCGGCCGGCAAACGGCCGCTATACTGACTGGATGCGGATCGTGGTCGCGATGTCGGGTGGGGTGGACTCCTCGGTGGCCGCGGCCCTGCTCAACGAGCAGGGCCACGAGGTGGTGGGGATCTCCATGCAGCTCCACGACCAGACCCAGGGCGCGGGCCCGGCTTTCGGTCGCTGCTGCGCCCTCGACGATCTCCACGACGCGAAGCGGGTCGCGGCCCACCTCGGCATCCCCCACTACGTGCTCGATCTCGAGCGGCCCTTCTCGGACGGGGTCGTGGCCCCTTTTGTTCGGGACTATCTGGAGGGCCGCACGCCCCTGCCCTGCGCCCGCTGCAATACCGAGGTGAAGTTCGCGAGCCTGGTCGAGAAGACCCGCCCCCTCGACGTCGCCCACGTGGCGACGGGGCACTACGCGCGCAAGGACCGGGACCCGGCGACGGGCCGCCAGCGCCTGCTCCGAGGGCGCGACCGGCACAAGGACCAGTCGTATTTCCTGTTCGGACTCACCCAGGCCCAGCTCGCGGCGGCGCTGTTCCCCGTCGGGGAGCTGGAGAAGTCCGAGGTGCGCCGGCTCGCGGTCGAGCGGCAGCTCCCCGTCGCCCTCAAGGCCGAGAGCATGGAGATCTGCTTCGTCCCCGACGGCGACTACGCGGGCTTCGTCGAGGGCCAGGCGCGGGACGCCGTGAAGCCGGGCCCGATCGTGGACGCAGCGGGCCGCGTGCTGGGCGAACATGCCGGCGTGCATCGCTTCACGGTGGGCCAGCGCAGGGGGATCGGCGTGACGGCGGAGCGGCCCCGTTACGTCCTGCGCGTGCTGCCGGAGAGCGCGACGGTGGTGGTGGGCGACGAGCAGGATCTGTTCGCGGAGCGCCTGGTGGCGCGTGACGTGAACTGGCTGTCGATCCCGGAGCCTCCAGGCGAGATCCGCGCGCAGGTCCGGATCCGGCACGGCCACGTTGTCGCCCCGGCCACGCTGCGGCCGCTGGGCGCTGGCCGCGTCGAAGTGCGCTTCGACGCGCTCCAGCGGGCGATCACGCCCGGCCAGGCCGCGGTGTTCTACGACGCCGAGGTGTGCCTCGGCGGCGGCTGGATCAGCGACGAGGTGCACGCCGCCGCGGCTCGGCAGGATCCGGCGCGCGCGGCGGTTTCCCGGCCGAGTTCCTAGACCCTCAGCACCAGCAGCGCCTCGCGGGCCGCGAGTTGTTGCGCCTGCTTCTTCGAGTGGCCTTCGCCCGTCGAGACCGCGCGGCCGGAGATCCGGCATTCGACGCGGAACAGGCGCCGGTGGCTCGGTCCAGACTCTCCCACCACGACGTAGTCGGGCACCGGCTGGCCGCGCGCCTGGAGCAGCTCCTGGAGCGCGCTCTTGTGGTCCACGATCGCTTCCCCGGGGAAATCGGCGATCTCCGCGGCGAACTCGTGCTCGACCAGGCGGCGCGCGGCCTCGATGCCGCCGTCCAGGTACAGGGCCGCCGCCACCGCCTCATACGCATCGGCCCAGAGCGCCGTCTTGCGCCGCCCGCCGGTTTTCTCCTCGCCGCGGCCCAACTGCAACAGCGCCGGCAGCCCGAGGGCCTCTGCTCGCCGGGCCAGGCTCGGCTCGGCGACCAGGTGGGCGCGCATCCGGCTCTTCAACCCCTCATCGCCCTCGGGGTCGCCGCGGTGGAGCAGGTCGGAGACCAGGAACCCGAGCACGGCGTCGCCCAGGAACTCCAGGGCCTCGTTGTCACGGACCTCGCGCCCCGACTCGTTCGCGTAGCTCGCATGGGTGAGGGCGCGATCGAGAAGCAGGGGGTCGGCAAAGGCGTGGGCGAGGCGCCGCGCCAGGGCGTCGAGGGCCTCGGCGCGCGCCGGCTCGACGCCCCTCAACGTGCCCCACCACCGTCGTAGACCACGCGGCCCCCGACGACCGTGAGGTCGATCGCCGTGGTCAGGATCTCTCGGGGCGCCAGCCGGAACAGGTCGCGCTCGAACACCACGAGGTCAGCGAGCTTCCCGACCTCCAGGGTGCCCTTCTCGCGCTCCGCGAACTCGGCGTAAGCGGAGCCGCGGGTGTAGGCGTCGAGGGCGTCCGCCAGGCCAATCTTCTCCTGGGCCTCGAAGCCGCCCGGCGGGCCGCCCTCGGGAAACTCGCGCGTCACCGCTGCGTAGAGCCCGAGCCGCGGGTCGAGAGGCTCCACGAACCAGTCGGTGCCGAAGGCCAGGGGCACGCCGGCCGCAGCAAAAGATGCCCAGCGGTAGGAGTCCCCCAACCGTTCCTTGCCGACGTGCACCTCCACGAATCGCATGTCGTCGATGCAGTGCGACGGCTGGACCGAGGCCACGACGCCCAGGGCACGATACCGCGGGAGGTCCCGCTCCGCGACGTGTTGCGCGTGCTCGATGCGCAAACGCCGGTCCCGGGGGCCGTTAGCGCGCACCGCCTTCTCGAAGGCGTCCAGCACGATGGCGTTGGCGCGATCGCCGATGGCGTGAACGGCGAGCTGGAAGCCCTCGGCGTCGGCGACTCGGACCAGCCGCTCTAGCTCGTCCACGGGGTGGAGCAGCAGGCCGGTCGAATCCGGATTGTCGGCGTACGGCGTATGCAGGGCCGCCGTCGCTGAGCCGATCGACCCGTCGGAGAGGATCTTGAGGGCGCCGAGCCTGATCCAGTCGTCGCCCAGGCCGGTGCGCACTCCCGCCTGCCTCAGCGGCTCGAGAGAGGGCGCGGCGTAACGCCACACGTAGAGCCGGGCCGTCAGCTCGCCCCGCGCGCGTAGATCCTGGTAACTCGGCAAAACATCCGGCGCCGAGTTGTCCTGGATCGTGGTGACGCCGAAACGCGCGGCCTCGGCGAGGGCGGCGCGCAGCGCGCGCAGGTTCATCTCCCGCGACGGTTCCGGGACCACACGCGAGACCAGCTCCTGGGCATTGTCCTTGAGCAGGCCGGTCGGCGCGCCAGAGGCATCGCGCACGATCTCGCCCCCGGGGGGCGCCTTGGTGTCGCGGGTGATGCCGGCGAGCCCGAGAGCGCGGCTGTTGGCCAGCGCCATGTGTCCGTCCAGGCGGCTCACGAAGACGGGGTGCTCGGGGGTGGCGGCGTCGATGGCCTGACGCGTCGGCTCCCGCCTCGAGGGCCAGGCGTGATGGTCCCAGTTCCCGCGCAGGATCCACGTCCCCTTCGGCAGCGTCCGAGCGTGCTCGCCCAGGCGCCGCGCCAGATCGGCCTCATCCCGGGCCGGGCGCAAGTCCACGGACAGCAGGCCGAAGCCGCCGTCGAGGAAGTGGACGTGTGCATCGTTGAAGCCGGGCACCACGAGGCGGCCGCGCAGCTCCACGATCCGGGTCCCGGGGCCGATCAGCGGGGCGACCTCGGCGTCTGGGCCCACGGCCACGACGCGTTCGCCGCGAATCGCGATCGCGGCCGCCTCGGGCAGGCCCTTGCCCGGCCACACGCGGCCGCCACGCAGCACCAAGTCGGCGTGCAGGGAGAGTCCCAACATCAGGCTCGAGAGCAGCACCTCATACCACCTTCAGGATCACCATCGTCATGTCGTCGTGTTGCGCCGCCGCGCCGACGAAACTGCGGATTTCGGCCAGGATGCGCTCCTTCAGCTCCTCGCTGCTCAGTGTCTCGCTCTGCTCCAGGATCGTCCGCAGGCGTTGCTCGCCGAACAACTCGGCCTGGACGTTCATGGCCTCGGACAGGCCGTCGGTGAAAAACAGGAACAAGTCGCCCGGCGCCAGCGGCACCTCTGCCTCCTCGAGGATCTGGTCGAAACGCTCCCCACGATCGATGCCGAGCCCGAGGCCCTGGGGTGTCAGAACCCGGGTGCGCCCGCTCGTCCGGTCCAGGTGCAGGATCGGGCTGTGACCGGCCCGGGCGTACCGCATGCGGCCCGCGGCGATGTCCACCACGGCGTAGGTCATGGTGATGAAGGAGCGCGGATCCATGTTGGCGGACAGGATGCGGTTCGCCTCGCACAGCAGGCGGGCCGGGGAGTCGTAGATGCGCGACAGCGACAACACCAGGCCCTTGAGCTCGGCCATGTAGAGGGCGGCCGAGGTTCCCTTGCCGGAGACATCGGCGATCAGCACGCCCATCCGCGTCTCCGACAGCGGCAGCAGGTCATAGTAGTCGCCGCCCACCTCGGCCGCGGGCAGGCACAGGGCCGCGATGCGCAGGCCGGGCAGCGACACCACGCCCTGGGCCGGCAGCAGGCTCATCTGGATCTGGCGCGCGATGCGTAGCTCCTCCTCCAGGCGCTCCTTCTCGGCCCGCTGCCGCAGCAGGTCCTCGATGCCGCGGGCCATCAGGTTGAAGGACTCGGCCAGCTCGCCGAGCTGGTCGCGGCTGCGCACCGCGATCACGTGTCCGAAGTCGCCCTGGCGCAGTTTGTCCGTCCCCACGGACAGGGCATGGATGTTGCGCGTGATGCTCCGTGCCAGGAACAAGCCGAGCAGCAAGGCGATCACGTACACGAAGGTGAAGACGCCGCCCACCACGGCCAGGGCGCGCACCAGCAGGTCGGCCATGTTGAGCCGGCCCGGGGACAGGTGACGGATCAGCTCGAGGGGCTGGAAGCCGAAGGTCATGGGGTCGTCCTCCCGCTCGCCGGTCTCCCAGACCGTGCGCTCGGGTGTGGCCAGGAACGCCATGCTGCCGGAGAACTCCTCGCTGATGCGGCGGGCACGATCGTCATCGATGTCGATGCGGATCCCGCGGCCCTCCCCCCCCGCCTGCATGCGTTTCACCGTGCCGCCCGTGGTGAACATCTTGATGCCGGTCCGCGCCCTCAGCGCCGCGAAGACCAACTCGTCGAGGGGTGTCTCGAGCAGCAGGAACTCGCGCCCCTCCCTCCAAACGCCGCGCAGCACTTCGTGTTTTTCCCCCACACGCACGATGCCCGCAAACCCGGGCTTGTCGAGCCAGGCGGGCAGGGACTCAGGCAGCGTTGCATCTCCCGCCACTCGACGGCCGTCGCGTGCCAGCACGAACCGCAGGCCGGGGTGGACCTCGCGCGTCGGCCCCAATCGAGCCTCGAGTGCGCGCTCCATGGCGCTGGCTTCGCCGGGGAGCCCCCGCAACGCCGAGCGGGCGTTCGCCTGCAGGACCTGGCAGGCGCGGTCGATCTCGGCCAGCACCATGTGGGAACCCACCAGGCCCGAGAAGAACAACCAGGCTATATAGAAGAGGATCAGCAGCAGGACGATCGGGACCACCGCAATGAACAGGTACGACACCAGGAGCTTGGTGCGAATGCGCCAGAGCACCCGGCGGAACACCCAGCGCGCCAGGCGCAAGCCGCCCCAAAGGGCGAACAGCCAGAGCACCGCGACGGCCAGCCCCTGAAACGGCCGGATTGGAATGCCCAGCGCCGCCAGAACCTGGATCGCGAGGGCTCCCAGCAGGATGCGGCCGCGCCAGCTGGCGAGCAGGAAGAAGCGGGCGCGCTGCATCGCGCCGCGAGGTGCGGGCGGCGGCGGCGCCGGCAACTGGTACGCGGACATGGCGCGGGGACTATAACAAAGGCCTGCGTTGACACCTCGCTGGGCGTGGGCTAGCTTCAGCCGCCCATGCTGGCCCTCGTGATGGCGACGGTCCTCGGTGAAATCGCGGCGCTCGGGGCGGTCACGTCGTCCTGGCCTGGCGCCAGCGTGGCGATCCTGCGTTGCGGAGGCAGGGTGCGAGTGGTTGCCGAGGGCGAACGCGCCTGCGGAGGCCGCGTGGTCGCCGTGGCGGCCGACCGGGTGAGCTTCGAGGCCGACGGCTCGCCTCGGGAGATCCGACTCGCGGGAGCCCCGGCCCCCACACCGCCCGGCAGGGCCGCGGCCGTGCTGCCGGATCCCGGCCTGGCGGGGGCGTCGGGCGAGCCGGTGGCCCTCGACCACACCCTCGGGCGGGACGACGTGCAGCGGCGCCTGGCCGCGGAGATCCCCCGCATCCTCGGCGAGACCGCGCTGCGCCCCGTCTCCGAGGACGGCCGGGTGGCAGGCCTGCAGCTGGTGCGGGTGGCCTCGGGCACCTTGCTCACCGAGCTGGGTCTGCGGCCCGGCGACGTGTTGATCCAGATCAACGGCACGCCCACGGACAGCCTGCCCGCCCTGATGGCTCTGTGGGCGCGTCTCCAGGACGCGACTGCGCTGAGCGCCACCGTCCTGCGAGACGGCCGCCCCGTCCAGCTCTCGGTCACACTGCGGTAGGCGCCTTGAGGTGGACGCTCGTCGCCCTGCTGACGCTGGCCAGCGCCGCCCCCGCCCATGCCTGGGGCTTCGAAGCGCACCGGCTGGTGAACCGGCGCGCCGTCGAGACCTTGCCCCTGCCCCTACGCGCGCTGTTCTCGAGTAATGCGGACTACCTGGCCGAACATGCCATCGACCCGGACCTGTGGCGCGCGGCCGGCCTCGCCGGCGAGGACCCGAACCACTATCTCGACATGGACGCCTTCGGCGATCCGTCCTCGATCCCCCACGACGAGGCCGAACATTGGCGTCGCCACGGCACGGACGCCGCTTCGAAGGGGCGCGTGCCGTGGCGCGCGGCCGAGGTGTATCGGGAGCTGGTGCGCGCGTTTCGCGAGAGGAGCGCGCCGCGGATCCTGGAACAGGCGGCGGTTCTCGGCCACTACGTGGGTGATGCCCACGTGCCGCTCCACGCGGTCCTCAACTACGACGGCCAGCTCAGCGGGCAGAAGGGTGTCCACTCTCGCTGGGAAGCCGCGCTGTTCGAGCGCTTCCTTCGCCAGATCGATCCCCAGCTGCGCCCCGTGGCTGCGACGCCGCGGCGCGATCCGGCGGAGCTGGTCTTCGAGGCCCTGGGCGAGTCCTTCCAGCACACGCCGGGGTTGCTGGCCTCGGACCGGGCCGAGGTCGGGGCCGCGGACTTCGCCGACACGCCGGAGGACGACCGGTACTCGGAGGCGTATTACACCGGCCTCTTCGTCCGCGAGGAGTCACGCATCGTGGCACGCCTCCAGGCATCGTGTGAGCGCCTGGGCGCGTTGTGGTTGGGAGCCTGGGACGAAGCGGGCCGGCCCGCGCTCCCTGAGTTCCGTTTCCCCTACGTGCGGCGTGGCGCGCGTCTCGCGCTGCTGTCCCTCGACGGCGCGGCTGCCCCGGTGATCGATGACGCCGTGCGCCGTGGTGTGATGCCGCACCTGGCCCGGCTGCAAGCCCGTGGCGCCAGCGCAAGGGGGTCGCTCAGCTCGAGGCCGGTGAAGACGCCGTCGGGCCATGCCGCGGTCTTCACCGGCGCCTGGAGCGACACCAACGGCATCGGCGGGATCGAGATGCCGGTGCCCGGCGCCAGCGTCCTGACGGCTCGTTCGGGCTTCACCTCGGAGATGTTGCGGGCCGAGCCGCTCTGGGTCACGGCGGCCCGCCAGGGCCTCGACGTTTCGGTGGTCAGCGCCACACAGACCTTCCCCTTTGCTCCCTTCCTGGAGGAGAAGCGCTTCGGCGGGAACTACTCGTGGCGGCTGACGTTGTTCGACGGCTATCAAAGCCGGCAGGCGCCGCAGGCCGCCTACCGGGCGAAAGACCTCCCCGGGCGTACCGCCGCCGGCTGGCGAGGCACGCTCCCGACCCACACGGGAGCCCTGCGCGATTTCGAATTGACGCTGCCCGGCGCTCGCCTCGAGGCACTGCTCTACGACGACCCGGTTGACCCCGTATCGGGTTTCGACACCTTGTACCTCGCAAGCGAGAAGAAGGCCGGCGCCGGGATCGTTCTCAAGGCGGAACCCGTTGGCCCCGGCTCGGATGCCTTCCGCAGCCTCACGCTCCGCACCGCGGCCGGCGACCTGGGCCTGCACTTCCGCCTGTTCTCCCTCGAGCCCGACGGTTCGGACTTCCTGCTCTACCTGGCGGAGGGTGCGCTGATTCGCAGCAACCGGCCACTCGCGGAAGCCGCCGCCCTGAAGGCCACCGGCGGGTTCGTGGGCAACGGCGCGGCCGAGCTCTACAGGCAGGGCGTTTTCGGCCCGCCCCTGTGGGCAGGTGGCGACGGCACGGCCGAGGCGCGTTACCTGGAGACGGCACGGCTCGTCGAGCGGCAGTTCCGGCGTTTGATCGACTTCGGCGTCGACCGCACGCGCTGGGACGTCCTGTTCGGCTACCTGCCGTTCCCGGACGAGCAGCTCCATCTCTGGTACGGCCACCTGGACTCGACGCTCCGCAGCCACGACCCTTCCCTGGCTCGCAAGCTCAGACCCTTCCTCGACCGGGCCCTCGCGATGGCCGATGGCTTCGTGGGCCATCTCTTGGAGAAGCTCGGAGAGAAGGTGGTCGTGGCCGTGGTGTCCGACCACGGCATGGCCGGTGCGGACAAGGACGTGTTGTTCAACGTGGCCCTCCAGAGGGCGGGCCTGCTCGCGCTGACACCCGAAGGCGCCGTGGATCTGTTCCGGACCCAGGCGGTCTACTTTCCGGGCAACTCGGGTTACTTCCTGATCAACCGTCGCGGCCGTCATGAGGGCATCGTGGGGTCCGAGGACGAGCCGGCAGTCCTCGAGCGCCTCGGGGCCGCGCTGCGTGCGCTGCGGGATCCGGATACGGGAGGGCCGGTGGTGACCGCCGTCCTCGACCCGCGTGGCACGAGCCACGAACCCGGGATCGGCGGCCCGAGCGGCGGCGACCTCTACGTCGATCTCGCGCCCGGCTACTACTCCTCGGCGGCGCTCCGCGGCGAGCTGATCACGGCGCGCCGGCCGAGCGGCGAGCACCTGTATGCGCCCCAGCGTCCCGAGATGCAGGCCTGCTTCGCCGTCGCCGGTCCCGGCGTCGCGAGGGGCGTGGACCTGGGGGGGATCCGGCAGATCGACATCGCCCCGACCCTCGCCACACTTCTGGGCATCGACCCGCCCCGCCAGGCGACGGGCATCCCCCTGCGGGAGGCGCTGGAGCGGAGCGTCGCGGACGCGCGCTGACAGCACACCTGGCCAGCGGACAGGCTCGGGTCGGTCTGCCCCGCCGCGTGACGGTACGCTAGAATGCGGGGCCTGGTGTCCCGAATGCACGAGCCCTCGGTTTCGTCCGCCGACGAGATGCTGCGCCAGCAGGCTCACGCCTTCCGGGCGTCCATGGACGGCATGGCGATCCTCGACCCGACGGAGCGTTACTCGTTCCTGAACGAGGCCCACGCCCGCCTGTACGGTTATGCGAGCCCCGAGGAGCTGCTGGGACAGTCCTGGCGTCTGCTCTACACGCCTCAGGAGCTGCTCCGCTTCGAGGCCCTGATCCTGCCCCAGCTGTCGATGCATGGGCACTGGCGGGGCGAGGCGGTGGGCCTCAGGCGGGATGGCACCTCCTTTCCCCAGGAGTTGTCCCTCACGGCCATCCCAGGCGGCGGGTTCGTGTGCGTGGTGCGCGACATCAGCGCGCAGAAGCAGGCCGAGCGGATGCAGTCCGCTCTTTACCGCATCGCCGAGGCGACGGACACCGTCCAGGACATCGATTCCCTCTACGCCTCGCTCCACGGGATCGTGGGCGAGATGATGTGGGCGCGGAACTTCTACATCGCCCTGTACGATCGCGAGAGGGACCTGCTGAGCTTCCCGTATTTCGTGGACGAGGTGGACACGGCCACCCCGCCGGCGGCCCCGGGTCGGGGGCTGACCGAGTACGTGTTGCGCACGGGAGAGCCGCTGCTGGCTTCCCCCGAGGTGTTCTCCAGCCTGGCGGCGCGAGGCGAGGTCGAAGACGTGGGCGTGCCCGGCGTCGACTGGCTGGGCGCGCCCTTGAAGCGGGGCGACCGCACCTTCGGCGTGCTGGCGGTCCAGAGCTACACCGAGAGCATCCGCTTCACGGCCCAGGATCGGGAGCTGCTGACCTTCGTCTCCCGGCACGTCGGGTCGGCCATCGACAGGAAACGCTCCGAGGACGCGCTGCGCGAGAGCGAGGCGAAGTTCCGCACCCTGGCCGACACGGCTCCCGCTGCGATCTTCATCTATCAGGGCACACGTTTCCTCTATGCCAACGAAGCGACGGCCGCCATCAGCGGCTACAGCCGCGACGAGTTCCTGTCGCTGCCGTCGTTCTGGGAGATCCTGCACCCCGAGCACCGGGACGAGGTGCGGCGCCTCGGCCTGCTCCGCCAAGAGGGCGGCGAGGGCCCCGCCCGTTCCGAGATCCGGATCATCCGCAGGGACGGGGAGGAGCGCTGGCTGGACTACTCGGCGGGCATCGTCGAGTACGGCGGCAAACCCGCCGTGATGGGAACGGCCTTCGACATCACCGAGCGCAAGCGCGCCGAGGCCCAGATCGCGAGCCTGGCCTTCCAGGACACCCTGACCGGACTGCCCAACCGGCTGCTCTTCAACGACCGGCTCGCCCAGGCGATCCTGCAGGCGCAACGCCGCGGTCGGAGGCTGGGCGTCTTGTTCCTGGACCTCGACCGCTTCAAGGTGATCAACGACTCCCTCGGCCACAACGTCGGCGACAAGCTGCTGCAGGCCCTGGCCCGGCGGATCGCCCACAGCCTCCGCAGCGAGGACACGGTCGCGCGCCTCGGCGGCGACGAGTTCACACTGCTCCTGCCCAACGTCGGACGCGTCGAGGACGTGGCGCTGGTGGCCGAGAAGCTGCTCGAGTCGCTGCGGCGGCCGGTGCGCATCGACGACTCGGAGCTCTACGTCACCGCCAGCGTCGGCATCAGCATGTTCCCCGATGACGGCGACAGCCCCGAGGCACTCGTCAAGAACGCCGACACGGCCATGTACCGCGCCAAGGAGCTGGGCCGCGACAACTGCCAGCTCTACGCGGCGGGCATGAACGCCACCGCGGTCGAGCGCCTGGCCATGGAGACGAGTTTTCGCAAGGCCCTGGCCCGGGAGGAGCTGGTGCTCTACTACCAGCCGATCCTCGACCTCAGGAGCGGCGAGCCCGTCGGCGTCGAGGCGCTGCTGCGCTGGAACCGGCCCGGAGTGGGCCTCGTCTCGCCCATGGACTTCATCCCGATGGCGGAGGCGACCGGCCTGATCCTCCCCGTGGGCCCGTGGCTCCTGAAGACGGCCTGCAGGCAGGTCCGCCGCTGGCACGAGCAGCTTCGCCCCGGTCTGCGCCTGGCCGTCAACCTCTCGGCCCGGCAATTCCAGCAGGCCGACGTGGCGGGCTTCATCGAGCGCGCCGTGCGTGCCGCCAACTTCCCGGTCGAATGCCTGGACCTGGAGATCACCGAGAGCTGGGCGATGCAGAACGCCGACGCGGCCATCCTCACCATGCGCGAGCTCCAGGCGCTCGGCATCTCGTTGTCCATCGACGATTTCGGGATCGGCTACTCGTCTCTGAGCTACCTGAAGCGTTTCCCCATCGACAAGCTGAAGATCGACCGCTCCTTCGTCCACGATCTGCTCACCGACCCCGAGGACGCCGCGATCGTGGTGGCCGTGATCGCACTCGCCCACAGCCTGCAGCTCAAGGTGGTGGCCGAGGGCGTGGAGACCGAGGAGCAGCGCCTGTTCCTGGCGGACAACGGCTGCGACCAAGCCCAGGGTTACCTGTTCGGCCCGCCCCTGCCGGCGGACGAGTGCGAGCGGCTCTTGCGCTGAGGTTCGGCGCTGGGGGAGGGAACATGGGTTTTTCGACCGACTGCATTCACGCCGGGCAGGAACCGGATCCCACCACCGGCGCCATCATCACCCCGATATTCCAGACCTCGACCTACGTCCAGGAGGGGATAGGAAAACACAAGGGCTACGAGTACGCCCGCACCCAGAACCCCACCCGACGCGCGCTGGAGAAGAACCTGGCGGCCCTCGAAAGGGGCAGCGACGCGTATTGCTACGCGTCGGGTATGGCAGCCACGCAGGCCGTGCTCACCCTGGTCAAGCAGGGCGAGCGGGTCGTGGTCTCGGACAACGTCTACGGCGGAACCTGGCGCCTGTTCACGAAGGTCCTGTCGCGTTACGGCGTCGGGTTCGAATTCCTGGACGCCACCGATGCGGCGTCGTTCGAGCGCCGCGCCGGGGATTTCGCCATGTTGTGGATCGAGACGCCCACCAACCCGCTGATGAAGGTGTGCGACATCGCCGCGCTGGCCGAGATCGCGCACCGCAAAGGCGCGCTGCTGGTGGTGGACAACACCTTCATGAGCCCGTTTTTCCAGAGGCCACTCGAGCTGGGAGCGGATATCGTGGTCCATTCCACCACGAAGTTCCTGAACGGCCACTCCGACAGCGTCGGCGGCGTCGCCGTCGTGAGGCACGAGAGCCACGCCGACTGGCTGCGCTACGTCCAGAACGCCGCGGGCGCGATCCTGTCGCCCTTCGACTCCTGGCTGGTGCTGCGCGGCACCAAGACCCTCGCGCTGCGCATGCCCCGCCACGAGGAGAACGGCCACCGGGTCGCCCACTTCCTGCGCGAGCAGACCAAGGTCCGCAGCGTCCACTGGCCAGGCTTCCCGGACCATCCCGGACATGCAGTCCACAAGCGCCAGGCCAGCGGGTTTGGCTCCCTGATCAGCTTCGACGTCGGCGACCGGGCCGCGGCCGACCGCCTGCTGCAGGCCCTCGAGTTGTGCTCCCTGGGCGAGAGCCTGGGCGGCATCGAGACCCTGATCTCGCACCCGGCCACGATGACCCACGCCGGCTACTCGCAGGCCGAACGCGACACCCTGGGCATTGGCGACGGCCTGGTCCGGATCAGCGCTGGTTGCGAGGACGCCGACGACCTCGTCGCGGATCTCGTCCAGGGTCTCGCAGCCGTCTAGCCTCCGCCCTCGGAGTACGCAGCGCGGTCGGCTGGGCTAGTTCCGGCGGCGTTCCAGCCCCTGTGCACCCTGATCGATGAAACCCTGCAGGCTGCGGAAATCCTCGATGCGTACCGACTCCCGACGCGCGCTCACGATCCCCTTGGACTCCCATTCCGACAGCAGGCGGCCCACCGTGAACAAGGTCGTGCCCGTCAGCTGGGCGAGGTCGGCCCGCGACAGCGGCACGTCCTCGAAGAAACCGTCCTCGAAACGCCGCCCGTGTGGGTACACGAGGCGAAGCAGCGTCAGGGCCAGGCGCTGGGCGACGCGCAGCGTGGCCAGCTCCCGATAACGCTCGTCCCTCTCGCGCTGCTGCCGGGCCTGGATACGCTGCGCGTTCCGCGGCAACTCCGGGTGACGCGCGAACAGTTCGTCGAGGTCCTGTTTGTCCCACGCCAGGGCCTCGCTGGCCTCGATGGCCCGGGCCGTGGCCGGATAACCCTCGCTCGCCGGCAGGCCGAGCCAGCCGCAGAACTGACCTGGCCCGATCAAGCGCTCGATGGATTCACCCCCTGCCCCGTCGAGCTGGAACAGCTTCACGCGCCCCGAGTACAGCAGGTAGAAGTTGCGGGCCGGCTCACCCTCGTGGAAAAACGCGCCCTTGCGTTCGACGCGCCTGCCTCCCGCCCTGGCGCCGATCTCGGCCCGGGCCTCGGAGGGGAGGCCGCGGAAGAGCGCACACTTGAGGATCAGATAGTCCTTGAGGTCGGCTGAGATAGGCACTCACACCCCGGTGGTTGGTCGCCGATCGCGGAAAACCCGGGTATGAGAACGCAATTCGGCGCGCGAGTCCAGCACGAAAACGGTTCCTGCCCGGGCTCACGAGCGCCGTCGAGCCGCCTCCGGCACGGACGCCGCTAGCTCACGCTCTCCTCGAGCCACGCCAGATAAGGCGCGTGGCCCGCCTTCACCTCGACGGCGATCACCTCGGGCAGCTCGTAGCTGTGGAGCTTGACGATGGCCTCGCGCAGGGCCTCGAAGCGCTCGGCCGTGGTCTTGATCACCAGCAGCACCTCGTCGTTTTTCTCGACCTCGCCGCGCCAGCGGTAGATGGAGGTGACACCGGTGACGATGTTCACGCAGGCGGCCAGGTGGCGTTCGACCAGCTCGCGTCCGAGGAACTCGGCATCCTCGAGGCTGGATGCCGCGCACAGGGCCAAGACCGCCCTCATTTTCCGCCTCCGAGAGCCTGCCACTGGGCGGCCGTCAGCGGCACCACCGACAGCCGGCCCTGCTTCACGAGGGGGCTTTGCCCGAAAGCGGGGAGCGCCTTGATCTCGGCCAGGGTCACGGCACGCGGCAGACGGCACACCGGCTCCAGCTCCACCACACAAAGCCGGGGATTCTTCGCCTTCGGATCCGGATACGCCTCCTTCGTCACTCTCGCCACGCCGACCGCGGCCTTCTCGCCCCCGGTGTGGTAGATGATGGCGCGTTCATCCCGCTTCATCGCCCTCAGGTTCTTCAGGGCCACGGGGTTCGAGATGCCATCCCACACGGCGTGGCCCGCCCGTTCGAGGTCCGTGTAGGAGAACTCCGATGGCTCCGTCTTCAGCAACCACATCGCGCCACTCCCTCCCGCCAAGCGGATCGTAGCACGCAAATCGGCCTTGACACGGACGCCGCGGTGTCGGTAGTCTTACAGTGTAACTCATATTTTACACTGTAAGATCCGATGACCAACGCGGAGCTGCTGCGACGCCGGGTGAAGGACAAGTTAGGCGAGCAACGCGCGCTGACCCTGGCGCTGCTGCGCCTACACGAGCAACTCGGGGGCTCCCTGTTCGCTCGTTACGGCGAGTGCGGCAAGGAGAGCTGCGCCTGCCGCCAGGGCCGGAAACACGGCCCCTACTGGGTGCTGTCGACCCGCAGCGCCGGCAAAGGGGGCTTCGCCTACCTGGATGCCGCCTCGGCTCAGGAGGCGCGGGCCCTCGTCGAGCGGTATCGCGCCTTCAGGTCGGGCCTGCGGCGGCTCAAGAAGCTCAACGCGGAGATCGTGGTGCTGCTACGCCGCTACCAGGACGCCATGTCCCGGCAGGGAGGACGCAAACTCGGAGTCAGTGTTGCGCTGTAGTCAAGATTCTCCTTTTGCGGTAGCATTTTAGGAGCGATCTTTAAAGTAATGACTCAGTTCATCGGCGCGCGTGAGGCCCGGCCGCTCGAGGACGGGCCCCGGCGCAAGGTGTGGGTCGTCGGCGGCGTCGTCCTGTTCGCGGCCCTGGCTGTCGGCGCCCTCATCGGCGATCGCGGTTTCCTCTACCTGCTCGAGCAGCAGCGGCGCGCCGAGGAACTACGCCGAGACCTGGAAGGCCTGCGCGCGGAGAACGGCCGGCTCGCCGAGGAGATCGTCGCACTGCGCAGCGACCCTCGCGCGATCGAGAGGCGTGCCCGCGAAGAGCTCGGCCTGGCTCGCCCAGGCGAGACGGTGTTCATCCTGCGCGAGGGCCGAATCGCATCTCGCCCTTGACCAGAGCGGATTTTCGTTGACAGGGCCCGCGAAATCCCATGTAGAATGGCGCGCTCTTTTGGAGACAGCGCTCCCGCCGTTTCGCATCCCTGGAACACCTACTGAGGAGGATTGACTCGATGGCAAAGCCGATGACCAAGTCGAAGATCGTGGCTGCTCTGGCCGAGAAGACCGCGGTCACGAAGAAGACCTCGGCGGCCTACCTGGAGGCCATGGCCAGCCTGGCGTACAAGGAGGCCAAGAACGGTTTCACGATCCCCGGCCTGGGCAAGCTCGTGATCCGGAACTACAAGGCCCGGATGGGGCGGAACCCGCAGACGGGCGAGGCGATCAAGATCCCGGCCAAGCGCCGGCTCAAGTTCGTGGTCGCCAAGGCCGCGAAGGACGCCTGCCTCGGGAAATAGTCGCTCCGAACGAGCCGCTTCAAGGCGCGGGGGGCCCGCCAGGGGCGGCCTCGCGCCTTGTCTTCTCTAGAGCTGCCTGAGGCGGTCTTCCAGCCCCTCGAAAAACGCGTTCGGGTCCGCCGCGTCCACGACGATCTCGATCTTGCCGGACGGCATCCGCCGTACCCTTCCAGGCGTGCGCGCCGCGAGCGGGACCACCAGGCTCTCGCGGTGGATGCCAAGCCGGTCGCTGACCTCGAAGATCCGGTCCATTTCCCTCTGCGTCACCATCTCCATCATCGGGGCCATTTTATTGCGCGACCCGGTGCACGCGGTTAGAGTGACGCCGGCATGAACGGTCCGGCCTCCGTGCCAACAGCCGCGGCCGACCCGCTGCCCCGCGTGCTCGAGATCGTGGGCGAGCTGGCGAGCGAGCTGCACGGAGCACGAGGGGCGCGGGCCCTCGCCCCCGGCGCCTCCCTGGAACGCGACCTGGGCCTCGGCAGCCTCGAGCGCGTGGAGCTCCTGGCGCGCCTGGAGCAGAGCTTCGGCCGGCGCCTCGACGACCACTTCCTGAGCTGCGACACGCCCTCGGAGCTGGCGGCCGCCCTTGCCGCCGCCGGGCCCCTGACGATCTCCCCGGCCGGGCCCACCCCGACGAAACTCGGCGCGGCCCTGCATGTCGAGGACGCGCCGACCCTGCACGAGACCCTGTGGCGTCGCGGCAGCGCCGAGCCGGAGCGGATCCATTGCTGGGTGAACGGGGACGATGGCCACGAGCAGGCGATCAGCTACGGCCGGCTGCTGGATGCCGCGCGGCTCGTGGCGGGCGGCCTGCGCGACCGGGGCGTCCGACGCGGCGATACGGTGGCGCTCATGCTCCCCACCGGCCTCGACTTCCTGCGTGCCTTCCAGGGCATCCTGATCGCGGGCGGGATCCCCGTGCCGATTTATCCTCCCGCGCGTCTCGACCGCCTGGAGGAGTATGCGCGGCGCCAGTCGGCGATCCTGGCCGACGCCCGCGTCACGCTGCTCGTCACCATCGGCCGCGCCATGCCCGTGGCGAGCATGCTGCGCCCGTCGGTTCCGTCCCTGGCCCACGTGGTGACCGCCGACGAGCTCGCCGGCATCGGAGCCACCTACCCCGCGCCGGAAGGCCGCGCGGAGGACCCGGCCTTCATCCAGTACACGTCGGGCTCGACCGGCCACCCCAAGGGCGTGTTGCTGACCCACGCCAACCTGCTCGCCAACATCCGGGCGATCCGTGCGGGGTTGGAGGCCGGTCCCGCGGACGTCGGCGCCAGCTGGCTTCCCCTGTACCACGACATGGGCCTGATCGGCTCCTGGTTGTTCTGTCTGACCGATGGCCTGCCGATCGCGCTGCTCTCGCCCCTGGCCTTCCTGGCGCGGCCCGAGCGCTGGTTGTGGACGATCCACGAGCGGCGCGCCACCCTCTCGGCTGCGCCCAACTTCGCCTACGAGCTCTGCGTGCGCCGCATCCCCGACGACGCCCTCGAAGGCCTCGACCTCTCCTCGTGGCGCTGCGCCCTGAACGGTGCCGAGCCCGTCAACCCCGCGACCTTGACCCGCTTCGCAGAGCGCTTCGCGCCCTACGGGTTCCGGCGCGAGGCGCTCATGCCCGTGTACGGCCTTGCCGAGAACAGCGTGGCGTTGTGTATCCCACCGGTGCTCCGCGGGCCACGGATCGATAACGTGGCACGGGAGCCCTTCGCCGATGAGGGCCGCGCCGAGCCCGCTCCCCCCGAAGAGCGCGCGCCGTTGAGGTTCGTCTCGGTCGGCAGCGCGCTGCCGGAGCACGAAGTCCGCGTGGTCGACGAGGGGGGCCGTGACCTGCCCGAGCGGCGTGTCGGGCGCGTGATCTTCCGGGGTCCCTCGATGACACCTGGTTACTTTCTTCAACCCGAAGCGACCGCAGCCGTGTCGGTCGAGGGTGGCTACTACGACAGCGGTGACCTCGCCTACCTGGCGGGCGGCGAACTCTACGTCACGGGCCGGCGCAAGGACCTCATCATCAAGGGCGGCCGTAACCTGGTGCCGCAGGAGATCGAGGAGCTGGCGGCTGGAGTGGAGGGCGTCCGCAAGGGCTGTGTCGCCGCGTTCGGAACCTGGAGTGAAGCCCAGGCGACCGAGAGCCTGGTGGTGGTGGCCGAGACGCGTCTCAAGGACGCGACCGCGCGCGACGCGCTGGCTGCGGCGGTCAGCGAGCGCGTCACCGACGGAGTGGGGGTGCCTCCCGACGACATTGCGCTGGTGCCTCCAGGCTCGGTCCCCAAGACCTCCTCGGGAAAAATCCGCCGCGCCGCCACCCGCGAGCTCTACGAGAAGGGCGGCCTGGGCCGCGCGCGGGCGACGCCCGTCGGCCGGCGCGCGTGGCTTCTCGCCGGAGCGGCGGCGGCGGCGGCGCACAAGCCGCTGCGGACGCTGCGGCGTGTCGCCTACGCATCCTGGCTCGTGGCCAGCCTGGGCCTCGGCGTCCTCGTCGCCTGGCCGCTCTCGTTCCTCGTGCCCGGCCGCCGCGCGGCCGCGTTCCTGGAACGGCTCTGGTGCCGGCTGGCGCTGCTGCTCATGGGCTGCCGGCTCTCGGCCGAGGGCCTCGACCAGATCCCCCGGGACAGGGCCGTGCTGCTGGCGTCGAACCACGCGTCCTACGCGGACGTTCCTGCCGTGCTCGCGCTGCTGCCACGGCCCTTCCTGTTCGTGGCCAAGAAGGAGATCGTCGGCTGGCCGTTCATCGGGATGTTCGTGCGCCGCGCGGGGCACATCACCGTGGACCGGTTCGACGCGCAGCAGGGCGTCGCCGATGCGGGCCGGGTGGCTGCGGCCCTCGAGTCCGGGCACTCGGTGCTGGTGTTCCCCGAGGGCACCTTCACCGGCGCCGCCGGCCTGCGGCCCTTCCGCCTCGGCGTGTTCAAGACCGCCGTGGAGACCGGCACGCCCATCGTCCCCGTGGTCCTGACGGGCACACGCCGCGTGCTCCGGGACGGCACCTGGCTGCCGCGCCCCGGGCCCATTCACCTGTGGGCCGGCCCACCGATCGCGCCTGAAGGAGCCGACTGGAAGGCGATCGTGGCGCTTCGAGACCGCGTGGCCGACACGATCGTCGCGCGTTGCGGCGAGCCTCGCCTCGACCTGGTCGCGGGCGCGCCCCCGCGCCCCGCGGAGCGCGACCCGGTATGAGGCTCGATGCCCAGGACGTCTTGCGTGCGCGCACGCGCATCGCGCCCTACCTGCGCCCGACGCCGCTGCGGCCCGCCCTTTCGGCCCCCGGTGCTTTCCTGAAGCTGGAGTGCTGGCAGCCCACCGGCTCCTTCAAGGTGCGCGGCGCCACCAACCATCTGGCGGCCTTGTCCCCCGAGGCCCAGGCGCGTGGCATCGTGGCCGCGTCGGCCGGCAACCACGCACTGGGCGTCGCTTTCGCCGCCCAGGCGCTCGGGGGCCGTGTGCGGGCCACCCTGGTCGTGCCCGAGTCGGCGCCGCGTACGAAGCTGGAGAAGCTGCGCGGCTACCCGGTCACGGTCATGGAGAAGGGCGCCAACTACGACGACGCCCATGCCGAGGCGATGCGCCTCGTCGAGAGGACGGGCGCTCGCTACATTCATGCCTACGAGGACCCGCTCACCGCGGCGGGTCAGGGGACGGTGGGACTCGAGATCCTGGAGGAGCTTCCCGAGGTCGGGACGATCCTGGTGCCGGTGGGCGGCGGCGGGCTGATCGCGGCCATCGCGGTCGGGGTCAAGGCGGCCCGGCCTTCGGTGCGGATCGTGGCCGTGCAGCCCGAGGCCTCGCCGTCGCTGCGCGAGTCGCTGCGACAGGGCCGCGCTCTCCACGAGTTCCCGGCGGGCCCAACCCTGGCCGACGGCATCGCGGGTGGCATCGGCGACATCGCCTTTGACCACCGCGACCTCATCGACGAGACCGTGGAGGTCGGCGAAGGCGAGATCGAGGACGCCATCGCGGCCCTCGTCGCGAAGGACCAGCTGGTGGCCGAGGCCTCGGGCGCCGTAGGGGTGGCCGCGCTGCGCTCTGGCCGCTGCCGGAACCAGGGCCCGACCGTCGCCGTGATCAGCGGCGCGAACATCGACGCGCGGGTCCTGGCCCGCGTCCTTGCCGCGCACGCGTGAGGGCGGAGCGCCCCGAGGACCGCTGGTTCGCGCGCGCGGCGGGCGCCGGGCTCGTGGTGGTCGGACCCGCCCTGGGCGCCTTGTTCGCCGGCGGACCCGGAGCCGCAGCGGGACTGGTCGCCGGGGGCCTGGCGGCGTCCGGCGCCGCGAGGATATTCGAGCGTCGCGCTCGCCGGCTGCGAGCCGCATTGGCGCTGCCTTTCCCCGAGCGTTGGCGCACGTTCCTCCTCGAAGGTTACGGCCACTACGAGCGCCTGCCACCGACGTGGCGCGCGCGTTTCGAGGACGACGTGCGCCTGTTCCTGGCCGAGAAGCGGATCACGGGCGTCGGGACCGCAGCCACCGACGAGCGGCGCGTGCTGGTGGCGGCCTCGGCCGTCACCCTGACGCTGGGCTGGCCCGAGGCCGACTGGGACCGGCTCACCGAGGTGCTGCTGTATGCCGACGACTTCGACCGTGACTACCGTTTCGGAGCGGAGGCTGCGGACGGTCGTGCTGGCGAGACGCACGCGTGGGGCACGGTGATCCTGTCGGTCCCGACCCTGGAGCAGAGCTTCGACTTCGACGACGACGGCTACCACGTCGGTCTCCACGAGTTCGCGCACCTGCTCGACGTCTCTCAAGGCGAGTTCGACGGCATGCCGGCCGGATTGCGGGGGGAGGCGCGCCGCGCCTGGCCCGCCCTGGTCCGGCAGGAGATGGAGCGCCTGCGCCGTGGCCGCTCGGTGCTCGATGACTACGGCGCCCAGGACCCGGTCGAGTTTTTTCCCGTCGCGGTGGAGGCGTTCTTCGAACGGCCGACCGAGATGCGCCAGCGCCACGCCGAGTTGTACGCCACGCTCTGCGGCTACTTCGCCCAGGACCCCGCCGCCTGGGAGGAAGCCCTGCGGCGGGCGAGGTGAGGCGCCGGCTCGATCTCGTTCTGATCGCCCGTCATCCGGGGCTCTCCCGACGCCGCGCCCAGGACGCGATCACCAAGGGCCAGGTCCGCCTCGACGGCGCGGTCGTCCGCGAGCCGGGCCTGGGCGTGCCGGAGGACGCCGACCTCGTCTGGGACCCGAATCGCCGCGCCTTGCCCCGGGCGCGACTCGACCTGCCCAGACTGTTCGAGGACGACCACGTGCTGATCCTGGACAAACCCGCGGGGTTGCTCTCCGTGCCCGCCCCCGCCAGCCACGAGGATTCGGTCCTGGCGCGGGTCGCTGCCTACGCCCGGCGCCTGCGCCGCGGCGCCTTCGTGCGCGCGGTCCACCGCCTGGACCGCGAGACCTCGGGCGCCCTGGCCCTGGCCCTGTCCCGCGAGGCCGCGGACGGCCTGATCGGCCTGTTCCGCCTGCACCGAATCGAACGCCGCTACCTCGCCCTCGTGAGCGGAGGGCCGCCCGCCGACGCCGGCGTCGTGGACGCCCCGATCCGGGAGCGCTACCAGGGCGGCCGCCGTGGTGTCGCGCGGCCTGGCGAGGAGGCGCGTCCCGCGCTCTCACGCTGGCGTGTCGTGGAGCGGCTGCCGCGAGCCGCGCTGCTCGAGGTCGAACTCGAGACCGGGCGGCAACACCAGATCCGCGCGCACCTCGCCCACGTCGGGATGCCGGTGTTGGGCGACGCGGCCTACGGTCGCCGCGGCGCTCCGCTCCACGGACGGCGCGTGCTGCTCCACGCGGCGGTCCTGGGTTTTGCCCACCCCATCACGGCCGCGCCCGTCCGCGTCGAATCCCCGCTTCCCGAAGACTTCCGCCGCGTGCTCATGGCGCAGCGCCGAGGTTAGGCTGGGGGTTCCGCACCTAACCTAGGTCCCGGCGAACCACTCCTCCCAGATGCCGGTCCGGCTGTGGAACTCCTGGAGGTACTGGGTGACCGTTCCGTCCTGGTTGGGCGTCCAGTTGCCACGAAAGGGGTTGGTGACGCGCCGTCATGCGTTGTTTTCATGAGGCACGCCGCCAGGGACACAACGTCCATCCCGTTGATGGCGTGCGTCCGGCGATCGCCGAGCGTCGCCCATCGATCCGGAGGTGAAGCATGAACCCTGTCGCCATCGTCACCGCCGCGGGAAGCGGTATCGGCGCCGCCTGCGCCCGGGAGCTTGCCGCCCGCGGATACCGCGTCGCCCTCATGTCTCGAACCCCGGCCGCCACCGACCTGGCCAGCGCGCTGGGCGGAGTGAGCGTCCAGGGCTCGCTGACCGAGCCCGACGATCTGAGGCGTCTGGTCGACCGGGCGCTCGACACGTTCGGCCGCATCGACGCGGTCGTCAACAGCAGCGGGCATGCCCCAGGGTCCAGCGACCCTAGCCCCGCGCGTTTCGACACCGCCGGCGCCGGGCACCTGCTCGACATCTCCGACGGCGACTGGCATGCGGCCCTGGAGTTGTACCTGCTCGCTGTCGTACGGATGGCCCGGCTGGTCACGCCCGTGATGCAGCGCCAGGCGCGCGGAGCCATCGTGAACATCTCGGCCTTTGCGGCCGGCGAGCCCTGTTTCGCGTTCCCGGCCTCCTCCAGCATCCGGGCTGCGCTGGCCGGGTTCACGAAGCTCTATTCGGATCGCTACGCGCGCTCGGGCATCCGCATGAACGACGTGTTGCCCGGGTACCTCGACAACTGGGAGTGGTCCGAGTCCCTGATCGAGAGCATCCCGGCGGGGCGGGCGGGGGCGCCCGCGGAGGTCGCGAGGGTGGTGGCGTTTCTGGTCTCGGATCAGGCGTCGTATCTCACCGGCCAGGGAGTCCGGGTGGACGGCGGCCTGGGACGCAAGGCCTAGGCCATGCCGGGGGGCTCGGCGTTGTTCCAGCACCTGCATCACGTCTCCCTGGTCGTGCGGAGCCTGGACTCCAGCGTCGCCCGCCTCGAGCGACTCGGCTTCGGTCCGTTCGTTGCATATCCGCCCCTCGAGGACTACGTCGAGCTGACCGTGCCCGACGCGGCAGCGTTCCACGCCCTCCGTATCAGGGTGTGCCAGCTCGGCCCCGTCGCCCTCCAGGTGATCGAGGCGGAGGACGACCGCACCATCTACGGCTCGTTTCTCGAAACCAGGGGCGAAGGCATCTTCCACCTGGGGTTCCAGGTGGAAGACATCCGTTCGGCCGAATCGGAGGCCAGGGATCTCGGGCAACGCATCCTGAGCCGGGGCCGGCGCCGGGACGGCAGCGGCTTCACGTATCTCGATACGGCCGATGCGCTCGGCGTGACACTGCTCGTGAGACAAAACCCGAGTGCGTGAATCCCCCCGCTACCGGGGCTTTGCGAGCGCCGGATCACAATCGGGACCAGGGCCTCACGTCGTACGGTGCGTGGCCGGGAGGCTATCGGCGAGCAGACGGACGAAGGCGGCGATATGGTCACGAGTCGCCACCTCCGGTCGCGCCGCTGCCTGCCACCGGCGAGAACGTGCGCCTGCCGCCAGCGGGCGAGCGACCAGGCGCCCGGACTCGAGCCAGGGAAGCGCGGTCCAGCCTGGCACGAAGCAGATGCCGGCCCCGGCAGCCGTGAGATCGAGCATCGTCTCGGTCAGGGGGAGCTCCACCACGGACCGTGGCCGAGCGCCCGTCCGGCCGAGCACAGTCCGCACCAGGTACTCCTGGTCGCCGGGTGGCGCCAGGATCAGCGTCTCGTCCTCCAGGTCACTCGAGGAGATCGCTTCGCGGCTCACGAGTCGATGTGTCGGAGCGAGGAGCAGCAGGTCCTCGTCGTCGAACAGCGGCTGCAGCCAGAGCCCGCTGGTGTCGGGGACACAGCTGAGCAGTGCCAGGTCGAGGCTTCCGTCGCGTAATGCCTCGACAGGGTCCGTGGCAAGCTCCGGGTGCAGGCTCAGCCGGACCTCGGGATGGACGGCGCGATAACGCTGCAGCAGCGGAGGAAGCCAATGATAGGCCGTCGTGCACTCGAGCCCGAGTCGCAACGAGGTGCCGCCCTCGAGGGTCGCTGGCTGGAGCGCGTTTTCCGCTCGCTTCAGCTCCGCCAGCAGCCGACGCGCCGTGCGGACCATCCGCTCCCCCGCCGGCGTGAGCACCAAGCGCTTACGAATCCGATGGAACAGCGGTGTGCCGAGCCGCTCCTCGGCATCGCGGAGTTGATGACTCAGGGCCGACTGGGTCAGGTGCAGGGTGCGGCCCGCTCGGGTCAGCCCTCCCGCGTCGACGATTGCGAGCAGCAGGCGCAGGTGACGGAGCTCGAGCCGGACGCGAGTCTCCGTCACACGCCGGCTTCCACCGCCATGCGCGATGGTAGCCGCCCGCCTGGTCGTCTCGCAACGCCAAGCCCGCCACGTGCCCCGCAGCCTCCAGCGTGGACAGGGAGGAGGTGGACCGTTGGACCGTTACGCCCGCACCGGCATCCGCACCCGTGGGTGAGACTCGGCGGGCGTCGCGCCCCCTAACCCAGGCTGTCGAGCAGGGTTTGCAGGGCCTCGGGCGGCGAGGTGAACTGGATGCCCGCCTGGAACGACAGGCCCTCGAGCCGAGACCAGCTTACGGTGCCCTGGACGTCGGCGTTCAGCGCCGTTGCGCCGTTGCGCAGCGGGGTCTCGAACCGCACGTCCAGGCCGGCGCCGCGGTCGAGGTGCTGGCCCAGCCGCAGGCGGCACCCTTGTGCCGAGAGGTTGACGGCCGTGGCGGGATGCCAGTGGTTGCCGAGCTTGTAGCGGACGCTGAGCAGGCAGGCGCGGCGGGCGGTCAGGCGCCGGTTGGGGCGGTGAGGAGCCGCTCCGGTCGTCATCATTTGGCTCCGGTGCCTCGAACTATAGACCGGCTGCGCCGCGGCCGGCAAGCGAAGGTTTCGTGCTAGATTCCCCCGTTCCGTGCTGCCACGGCGACTGCTCCCACTGCTCTGCGCGTCCCTGGCGGCTTTCGCCGGCTGCGACGGCTCCCCCGCGGGCCCCAACCCGACCCCGCCGCCGCCGTCCATGTTCCCGGTCGAGGGCCTGGTCTTCTACGATGAGAACTCGAACGGCTTGCAGGATGGCAACGAGGCTGCCGTGGTGCCAGGGGCCGAGCTGCTGATCGCCGGGCGCACCGCTCGCGCGGAGGCCGGGGGCCGCGTCACTGTGAACAACGTGCCGCAGGGCATCGCGACGGCCTCCCTGGTGCCCGAATCGCTGCCGCCCTATTACCTGCCGGGCGCACCGGTGGAGCTCAACGTGCCGCTGCCGGAGGGGGAGCTGGTCCGGATCGGCGCGCGATTGCCGATCGGAGAGAACCGCGCCGGCGTGTACATGGCGTTCGGCGATTCGATCAGCGTGGGCGAGGGCTCCTCCGACAACCGGGGATACCGGCCACGGCTCGAAGGCCAGCTGCGGGCGCACTTCGGCCAGGGCGTGGTCGTGGACCGGGGGATCGGCGGCACGCGCAGCAACGAGGGGCTGGACCGCGTGAGCCTGACCCTGAGGCGGGAGGACCCCGCCTACACCCTGATCCTGTACGGAACCAACGACTGGAACGCCAGCGAGTGCCGGAACGTGCCCGACCCGCCCTGCTTCACGATCGATAGCGTGCGCCGGATCGTGCAGGCCGCGAAGGGCGTCCAGAGCCTGCCGATTCTCGGAACCGTCCTCCCCACCAACACGGGGTTCGACGCCCGGGCCCCGGAGTCCCGCAACGTGTGGGTGGCAGCGATCAACGACCGGCTGCGCGTGATGGCCGCCGAGGAAGGCGTGCGGGTCGCGGATCTCCACGCGGCCTTTCTCACGAAGGTGCCGGACTTCCGCAGCTTGTTCGTGGACCACGTGCACCCAAACGACCAGGGCTACGCCATCATGGCCGACGCCTGGTTCGAGGCGATCACGACGCGGCCGGCCAGCGCCGCGGCGGCGCCCGGGTTCGGGTTCGGGCCCCCGCGGCCGTGAAGACGGGCCGCCTGCTCAAGTTCCACCGCCGCGTCGGCGAGGTCCACGCCTATCTCTACCGTGATGGCCCCGGGTTTCGCGCCTCCGTCTACCTGATGGCTCCCGAGCGGAGCGCACCCCAGGAGCCCCTCAAGCGCATCGAGGCGGCGACCGAACCGGACCTCGAGCTGGCCGTGCGGGCGTACGTGGACGAGCACTTTCCGAAATGAGGCGCTAACCCCGGGCGCGGCTCCGCCGTCGTCAGTCGACGCGAAGCGCCTGCATCGGGTCGACACGTGCCGCGCGGCGGGCGGGTACGTCGGTCACCAGCAGTGCCAGAAGCGCCACCAGCGCCGCCGCACCGAGGTGCACGCCGGCGTCCAGGGGACGCACGCCGTACAGCAGCCCGGACACGGCCTGGGCGAGGCCCACCGCGAAGACGGCTCCGAGGGCGACGCCGAACAGCGTCAGGCGCACGCCGCGGCCCAGCACCAGTTGCCGCACGTCGCGCGCCGAGGCGCCCAGCGCCATGCGGACGCCCAGCTCGGGCATCTGCACGCTCACCAGGTGGGAGGCGAGCCCGTAGAGGCCGAGCATCGCCAGGATCAGGGCCGAGGCGCCGAACAGCGACACCATCACCACCGCCAGCTGGGGCAGGAGCAGGTTGTCCTGCACACGGCCCTCCAGTGTCGCCAGGTGGTAGATCGGCTGCTCCGGGTCCAGCTCCCACACCGCTTCGCGGGCCGCCGTGGCCATCCCTGCCAACGGCCCCCCGGCGCGGATCGCAACCATGAACTGACGCTCCGGGTTTTGCGGGAGCGGCACGTACACCTCGGGTTCGGGCGTCGTGGCGTGGGACCAGTGGCGCACGTCGCCCACGACCCCCACGATCTCGCGGGGTGATTCCTCGCCGAGGAAGCGGATCCGGCGCCCGATCGGGTCTGCTGCCGCCGACGCGCGCTCCACGAAACGCGCGTTGACCACCGCGACGGGAGGCGCGGCCGCCGTGTCGCGGGCATCGAAGCCGCGCCCGCGGAGCACGACCATCCCCAGCGTCCGGAAGTAATCCGGGCTCGCGGATCGGATGTCGACGCGCGGCTCCTTGCCGGGCTCGGGAGGCGCCTCGTCCGTGACGACATACCGTGCGCTGGAGTCGTAGGTGCTGAAAGGCAACGTGTTCACGGCGCCCACCGACTCCGCTCCCGGCAGGGCCGAGAGCCGCGTGATCAGCAACTCCTGGAAGCCGCGCACCGCCGTCGGGTCGGGGTACCGCGACGCGGGCAGCGTGGTCGCGAACGTGAGCACCGACTCCGGGTGGAAGCCCAGGTCCTCGTGCAGCATCCCCTCGAAACTTCGCAGCGTGAGGCCGGTGCCCACGAGCAGCGCCAGGGACACCGCGATTTGCCCGACCACCAGCGCCGTGCGCGCCCGCTGCTGCCGACCCCCGCCCAGGGCGCGACCACCGGCCCGTAGGGCGTCGAGGGAGGAGGCCCGCGAGGCGCGTAGCGCCGGCAGCAGTCCGAACCCCACCCCGGTCGCGAGGCTGAGGGCCACCGCGAAAGCCGTGGTCGCGGGATCGAGGTGGATCAGGTCGAGGTTCGGGATGGTGCTCCGCATCGAGTCCGGGAGGGTCCGGACCAGCGCGGCCAGCAGGACGTGAGCGAGCCACACGCCGAGCGCTGCGCCGGAGCTCGCCAGCAGCAGGCTCTCGGCGAGCAGCTGCCGGACCAGCCGGCCCCGAGTCGCGCCCAGCGCGGCGCGGACCGCGATCTCACGTTGTCGGGCGACGCCACGGGCCAGCAGCAGGCCCGCCAGGTTCGCCGCCGCCAGCAGGAGCACGGCCACCACCGCCCCAAGCAGGGCCACCAGAGCCGGCCGGGCCTCCCCGGCGCCCAGCTCCTGCATCGGCAGGACGCGCACGCTGCGTCCCTCGTACAACTCGGGGCGGTCGGCGGCCAGCCGCGCGCTCAGCGCGTCGAGCTCGGCCTGGGCGCGTTCCAGCGTGATGCCATCCACGAGCCGACCGATCGCGACGACCGACCCCGCCTCCGCGGGCCGGAGTTGGGCCGCACCGGTGTCGACGGGCAGGGGGCTCCACAACTCGCCCTTGAAATTGAAGACCGGGAACTCGAACCCCTCGGGCATGACACCCACGATGGTGTGGCCCTCGCCGTCGAGGCGGACCACGCGTCCCACGGCGTGGGGGTCCGACCCGAACCGCCGCGCCCACAGGCCGTGGCTGAGCACGGTCACCGGCGCGGCACCGGGCCGTCCCTCGTCGGGCCGGAACAGCCGTCCCAGCGCCGGCTCCACGCCCAGCAAGCCGAGCGCGCTCGGCGTCACCTTGTAGCCCTGGACCCGCTCGGGGTGCCCGTCGCCGGAAAGGCTCGCGGCCCAGTAGCGGTAGGCTCCCATCGCGGACAACGCGCGTGTCCCCTCTTGGAGCGCGAGGAACTCGGCGAGGCCGACGTTGAAGCGCTGTTCGCCGCGCTGGTAGCCCAGCACGAAGCACACGCGGTCCGCGCCCGCATAGGGCAGCGGCGCGATGGTCAGGGCGTGGATCACGCTGAAGATCGCCGTGCTCGCCCCGATGCCGAGGCCGAGGGTGAGTGTTCCCACCAGGAAAAAACCGGGGCTGTGCCGGGCCCAACGCAGGGCCTGGCGCACATCGTCGAGCAGTCGGTCCATGCCCTACCCTCCCTCCGCTGCGACGATCACGTCCGGTGCCAATCCGCCGACGGGCGGCAAGGATCGACGATTCAGCGGCTTGAGCGGGCCAAGGCGACGCAGGGCCGACCGGGACCGTGTTCGGGAACGACCACCAGCTTCCCGCCTGCGCACAGCGGCGCGATCGCCGACCCGTGCCGGCGTCGACCCCGGTTCACGCCCCCAGCGCCGTCATCGCCTCGTCCACGATGCGCACCGCGATGTCTGCGTCCTCGGTGTCGATGTTGAGGGGCGGCGCGAGGCGGATCGTGCTGCGGCCGCAACCGATCAGGATCAGGCCGCGGTTGAAGCACTCCTGGATGATCTTCAGGCGCAGCTCCGGGTCCGGCTCGCGGCCTTGCTTGTCCTTCACGACGTCGAGGCCGATCATCAATCCGAGGCCGCGCACGTCACCCAGGGCCCGGTGTGGGAGCAGCACCTGCCTCGAGCGCTGCAGCAGATGCTCTCCCACCTTCGCGGCGTTCTCGATCAGCCCGCCCTCCAGCAGGTCGAGTGTGGCGAGCGCCGCCGCGGCCGAGATCGGGTTGCCGCCGAAGGTCGAGCCGTGGCCGCCGTCGTTCCACTTCATCACCTCCGCCCGGGCCAGCAACGCGGCCAGCGGCATGCCCGACGCGATGCCCTTGGCCAGCACCACGATGTCGGGCTGCAGGTCGAAGTGCTCGCTGGCGAAGAGCCTGCCGGTGCGGCCCATGCCGCTCTGGACCTCGTCGGCGACCAGCAGGATGCCGTGTTGGCGCGTGATCGCGCGCAGCCGCTTCAGGAACTCCGGGTGCGGCACCAGGTAGCCGCCCTCGCCCTGCACCGGCTCGACGATCACGGCCGCCACCTCGTCCGGGTTCACCGTGTGCACGAACATGGTCTCCGTCAGCAGCTTCAGGCACTCGACGTTGCAGGTCGAGGGCTCCTTCCCCACCGGGCAGCGATAGCAGCTCGCGTAGTGGCTGTGGTAGACCTCCGGGAGGAACGGGGCGTAGCCGCGTTTCTGCACGAGCTTGCTGGCGGTCAGGCTCATGGCCCCGTAGCTGCGGCCATGGAAGGCGCCGTAGAAGCCGATCACCTTCTGGCGCCCCGTCACCACCCGCGCCAGCTTGATTGCGCCCTCGACCACCTCGGTGCCGCTGTTGCCGAAGAAAACCCGCCAGGGGCCGGGCGCGGGGCCGCGCCGGGCAAGGCGTTCGCCCAGCTGGACCAGGTTGTCATAATAGAAGTCGGTGTAGCAGATGTGCAGGAAACGCTCGGCCTGGTCCTTGATCGCCTGCACCACCTTCGGGTGCGAATGGCCCGTGGCGGCCACCGCGATGCCCGTGCCGAAGTCGAGGAAGCGGTTGCCGTCCACGTCCTCCACCAAGGCCCCCTCTCCGCGCGCGGCGACCAGCGGATAGTCCTTGCTGTAGTTCTGCGACATCACCTTCGCGTCGCGCTCGATGATGGCCCTGGCCTTCGGGCCGGGTAGGGTTCCGCTGATCCTCGGGTAGGGCTTCATTGGCTCGCCTCTGCTCTCCGTGCCGCCGTGGCGTCGTGTCTCGGAATCCGCGTCCTTCAGAGTCCCAGCTCGCCGAGGGATCGGTCCAGGATGTCGACGATCTCGCAGCTCCCCGTCCTGGACCACGAAGGGCGGCGCGATCATCACGTTGTCGCCGTTGGTGCCGTCGGCGCAGCCGCCACCGGGGTAGGAGACGAGGCCGTTCAGGAAACAACGCGCCCCCACCGCCTCCGCCTTCCTCTCCGAACGCGCGAAGGGCCGCTTGGTGTCCTTGTCGGCGACGATCTCGATCGCGGTCATGAGGCCGCGGCCACGCACGTCGCCCACATGGGGGTGGTCCCGTAGCGGCTCCATGAAGCCAAGCAGCCTCTCCCCCAGCACGCGGGAACGCTCGACGAGGTTCTCCTGCTCGAGGATTTCGAGGGTCTTGAGGCAGGCCGCGGCCGTCACCGGGTTGTGCGAGAAGGTGAAGCCGTGGACGAAACCCCCGCCCTTCGCCAGCGCCGCGACGACCCGCTCGCTGGCCAGCACCGCCCCCACCGGCATGTAGCCGCCCGCCATGCCCTTGCCACAGGTGACGATGTCGGGCACGACGCCGCTCCACTCGATGCCGAACCACTTCCCGGTGCGGCCGAAGCCGGTCATCACCTCGTCGTCGATGTACAGGATCCCGTGGCGGTCGCAGACGGCGCGGGCCTTGCGCGCGTACTCGTCGGGGGGTGGGGCAGCGCCCGCCGAGGCGCCCAGCACGGGCTCCGCGATGATGGCCGCGATCGTGCCCGCGCCTTCGCGGTCGATCACCCGCTCGAGCTCGTCGGCGCAGGCGACCTCGCAGGCCGGGTAACTCTTGCCGAGCGGACAGTGGTAGCAGAAGGGCGCGGGCGCCTCGGGGGCCAGGTGGAGCATCGGCATGTAGGGCGCCTGGAGGTTCGGCCGACCCGAGAGGCCGAGTGTGGTGAGGGTGTTGCCGTGGTACGAGATCGAGCGCCGGATCACCTTGTGGCGCGCCGCCTGGCCATTCGCCAGCTGAAACACCCTCGCCAGCTTGATGGCGGTTTCGTTGGCCTCCGAGCCGCCCGAAACCAGGTACAGCCGGTTGCAGTCCCCCGGGGCGTGTCTGGCGAGTCGGGCCGCGTACTCCTCGATGACCTCGCTCGTGAAGTGGGTCCCGTGCACGTAAGCGGCGCGTCCGGCCTGCAGCGCCATCGCCGAGGCGATCTCGCCGCGGCCGTGACCCACGTTCACCACCACCGCGCCGCTCGATCCGTCGAGATACCGACGGCCCTCCCGATCCCACAACACCGCCCCGGCGCCGCGGTCGATGGCGCGCATCTCCCGGCCCAGGGGCCGGTGGAACACGTAGCTGTCGGGGTAGCGGTAACTCATCGGCCGCCGGCGGAGGTCAGTGAACGATCGTGCGCGACTGCTCACGCATGAACTGCTGGACGTAGTAGGGCCCGCCCGAGGCCTTGCCAGAGGATCCGCTGCCCTTCCAGCCGCCGAAGGGCTGTACGCCGGGCCACGCGCCCGTGGTGGCGCCCGCCTTGCGGTTCACGTACACGACGCCCGCCTCGATGCGATCGAGGAAGGCCTGGACCTCGTCGTGTTTGCCGCTGAAGAAGCCGGCCGTGAGCCCGTACTCGGTGTCGTTGGCGAGCCGCAGCGCCTCCTCGAGCGTCGTGAAGGTCGCGATGCAGGCGAAGGGCACGAAGAGCTCGTTCCGGAAGAGATAGTGGTCCTGGCCCAGGCCATCGACCAGTGTCGGCGCGACGAAGTAGCCATGGGCGAGCTCGCCGTCGGTCAAGGCCTTGCCTCCCGTCAGCACCTTGCCGTCCTTCCAGGCCAGCTCGGCGTAGCGCTGGTAGTCCTTGTAGGCCCGCTCGTGGATCACCGGGCCGAGCCAGACCCCGTGTTGGCTGGGATCGCCGATCGTGATGGCCTGGGTGCGGGCCAGCAGTTTCCCCACCAGCGCGTCCTTCACGTCCTGGTGGACGTAGATTCGCGAGCAGGCGCTGCATTTTTGCCCCTGCAGGCCGAAGGCCGACTTCATCACGCCCTCGGCCGCGGCGTCGAGATCGGCGCTGGGCATGATGATGGCCGGGTTCTTGCCGCCCATCTCGGTGATGCAGGGCTTGGGCAGATCCTTGCTGAAGCGGTGGTAGATGTTCATCCCCACGGCCTTGGAGCCGGTGAACAGGATGCCGTCCACGCCGGGGTGCGAGGTGAGCGCCTCGCCGGTCTCGGCCCCCGTCCCGAACACCAGGTGCAGCGCCGAGGGCGGCACGCCGGCCTCGATCAGGAGCTGGTGGAGTGCCAGCGCCGTCATGGGCGTCTCGTGGCTCGGCTTCAGCACCACCGTGTTGCCGGCGACCAGCGCGCCTGACATGGGCCCGCCCGCCAGGGCGAAGGGGAAGTTGAAGGGGCTGATGATGGCCCACACGCCGTACGGCTTCATCACCGAGCGCGTCTCCTCCTGCGGCGTCAAGCGCGCCATCGGGCGCTCGAAGCCCGAGTGCTTGTCCATCTGCTCGCAGTAGTACCGCGCGAGGTCCGCGGTTTCGGTCACGTCGCCCATCGCCTCGAGCCGGTTCTTGCCGGCCTCCAGGCTCACCAGGGCCGACAGCTCGAAGCCGCGCTCCTCGATGAGGTCGGCGGCCTTGCGCACGATCGCCACCCGCTCCTGCCACGGACGCAAGCCCCAGTCGGCGTAGCCCCGCCGGGCGGCCGTCACCGCGCGATCCACCTCCTGCCGGGTGGCGATCGGGAACCTGCCGACGAGCACGCGGGTATCGACGGGGCTCCGGTCCTCGAAGGTCCTCTCGCCGCCGACCTCCTGGCCGTCGATGCGGTGGGGGTGGGTCGCCCCGAAGGACGCCTTCACCCGCGCCACGGCCTCATCGTACTTGCGCCGGAAATCCTCGGTTTGTCCGGCGGCAAGAGTGGCGTAGGTGACGCGTTCTGCGGTGCTGCTCATGCGTGGCTGCTCCTTGATCGCGCTGGGCGCGGGGCCCGGCCGGTCCGATATTCTATCCGAGCTGTCCTCGGACCTGCCGCCGAAACCAGCCTGCCGTGGCGGGCGCTCAGCGCCGCGCCGGCGATGCCGGGACCATCAGCGCGCCGAAGACCAGCACCAGGCTGGATACATAGGCCCACAACACGAGGGCCACCGCGAAGGCCAGCGGGCCATAGAAGGCCTCCAGGTTCATGGATCCCAGCTTCGAGACGAAGACCTGCTTGGCGACCTCCCAGGCCCCTCCGCTCCAGAGTGCGGCCTTCAGCGCCACTCGCGTTCCCACGGGCACCGCGGGGATCAGCCGGAAAATCAGGAAAAACAACACGATCGTCATCAGGGCGGCGCTGGCCTTGGCCCCGTAACTCGCGAGGGTGGGCCAGTCGCGGCCGTAGCTGCGCACCGCGATCGTCAGCGTCACGGACAGGAACGCGAGCAGGCCGCCGGCCACCGTCATCAGGAAGGCCAGCCCCCGGCTCAACAGGAAGTGACGGTTGGGCTGGCCGCCCCAGGCGCGATTCAGGGCCATCTCCACGGGCATGAAGATCCCCGAGGAGCCCCACACGATCAGGAGCAGCGCGAACACCTCCAGGCCACGCGCCATCCGGGTGAGGCTCCTCAGGGAGGTCGCGATCTCGGCGTGGCCGAAGGGGATCAGCTCCCGGAGCAGCAACAGCAGGGCGGCGCCCGCCCGGCTGCCCTGGTAACGCTGCGAGACGGTGGCGAGAACCAGGAGCAGCGGGAACAGGCAAAGCAGGAAGTTGAAGGCGATGGCGTTGGTCAACACCGCGATGTCACGCGACAGCAGGGTGCCGAACGCCGCCCAGGCCCTCTTGAGGAGCGCTCCCACGTCTCTTCAGGCGCCGCGGGCCCGGTTCCGCCGCGCGTAGGCGGGCAACCGGTTCGGCGCCCCGGCCCGGGTGACGAGGGCGCCGTCCCAGGCGGACGGGCCGCGGGCGAGTTTGGGAGCGGCCGTCGGGACGCCCGAGTCGTCCATCGGGAGCGCATTCTAGGCGCGGGCCCGTCGGCGGCGCCAGCGCGCGGCGTGTTAGACTTTTTTGTATCGTGGAGGAGTTTCGGATCCGGCTGGCCCGCGAGCGGGCGGACTTCGACGCCTGCGTGTTGCTGCAGCGGGCGGTCTGGGGGCTGGACGACATCGAGATCACCTCGGCGCTGCAGCTGATCGCCGCCATCCACGCCGGCGGCATGCTGCATCTGGCCGAGACCGTCGAGGGCCGCGTGGTGGGTTTCGCCTACGCCTTCCCGGGCCTGCGGGGCTCGACGCCCTACTTCCATTCGGACATGCTCGCGGTGTTGCCCGAGCACCAGAAACAGGGCGTCGGGATACGCCTGAAGTGGGCCCAACGCGACGACGCCCTGGCACGCGGCGTGAGCCTCATGGCCTGGACCTTCGATCCGCTTCAGGCCCGCAACGCCACCCTGAACCTGCGACGCCTGGGAGGCGAGGCCACGGAGTTCCTCGAGAACTTCTACGGCATCACCACCGCGTCCCTGCACCACGGGCTTCCCACCGACCGGCTGCTGGTGCGCTGGGAGCTGGATTCCTCACGCGTCGCGCAGCTCCTGGCCGGCGGCGACCCGCCCAGGACGGTGCCCGCGCCGGCCGCCGTGCGGATCAACGACGTGAAGTGGCAGGCGGGCTGGCCCGTCAGCTCCGAGCCCAGGTTGGAGTTGGAGCAGCCGGAGCTGCTGTTCGAGATCCCGCCCGACTGGGACGTGTTGGCCCAGGCCGCGCCCCGGGTCGCGGAGGCGTGGCACTCGGTGTTGCGCCGCGCCTTCCAGGCCTACTTCGCCCGCGGCTACCGCGCCGCCGACTTCGCTCCCACCGAGGAGGGCGGCCGCCGGCGGCCCTTCTACGTCCTGCGCCGGGGCTGAAGGCTACTCCTTCGCCTGCTCCGGCCGTGGCGAGTAGTGCAGGTGCACCACGCGCCAGACTCCTCCGCGCTTGAACCAGACGTCGGTCTCGTGGGCGCGCTCCCTCGTGACCTTGCCGTCCGGCTGGCGGGTGACGACACGCAGCGCGTAGGAGGCCACCGCCCCGTCGCCGGAGGGCGCGACCTGCACGATGAGGTCGGAGAGCTCGTTCTCCAGGACCTTGCCGCCGTCCTTCAACATCTTGCCCCACTGCTCCTGGTACGCCTTCAGGTCGACGCGGCCCTCGGGCCACCACTGTGTGAGCGAGTCGTCGTAGAAGGGCCAGTAGGCCGGCATGTCGTTGGCGAGGTAGGCGGCGTTGAAACGCGTGACGGCCTCGCGCACCTCGGCCTCGGCGCGCTTCAGGTCGGGTGGCGGCGCGGCGAGCAGCAACAGCGGGAGCACAGCCTGGAGCATTCGTTCCTCCGTGGTTAGGGCCCGGCCATGGTAGCGCCGTTGACCACGGGTCAGGCGCGCTTGCGTTGACAGTGCGGGGTGGCGCGGCCTAGAGTCAGGGGAAAGTCAACGCGATCAATTCGATGAAGGCTGCCGCGGTTCCCTGGAGGAGATGGCCCATGCGCAAGTCCCTGGTCGTCGTCCTAGCGCTCCTCGCCACGTCGCTCGCGCCCGAGTCTGCGGCGCAGCGAACAACCGGCAACATCGTCGGCACCGTGAAGGACGAGAGCGGCGCCGTGATGCCCGGCGTGACCGTGAGCCTCACGGGGGAGAAGATCGTCGGGACCCAGACGACCACCACCAACGAGGAGGGCTTCTACCGCTTCATCGCCCTCCCGCCGGGGGTTTACGACCTCTCCTTCGGGCTGACCGGGTTCGCGACGGTCAGACGCCACGGCATCAAGGTTGCGGTCGGCGCGACCGAGGAGATCGCGGCGGGCATGTCGGTGGGGCAGATGGTGGACGAGGTCACCGTCACCGGCGACGCCCCGGTTGTGGACACCCAGACCAACCAGGTCAGCACGAACTACGACAAGGACTGGGTGCGCAACGCGCCGGTCCCGCGCTTCAGCATGTTCGACCTCCTCGGGGTCGCGCCCGGCGTCTCCCAGAACTCCCAGGGGGGCACGACCTTCTCGGTCTTCGGCTCCGGGACCGACGAGAACTCGTTCCAGATCGACGGCACCAACCTCACCGCGTCCGCAACGGGCCAGGCCTGGCCGTATCCCAACACCGACGCGATCGAGGAGATCGAGGTGTTGTCCCTGGGTGCCCCGGCCGAGTACGGCAACCTCACCGGCGCCGTGCTCAACGTCGTGACGCGCCAGGGGACCAACGAGTTCCACGGCGACGTCAACTTCTATTACCAGTCCGAGGGCCTGACCTCACGCAACACCACCGACGCCGAGGACTTCGGCTTCCCCTTCCATCGGGAGCACTTCTACGACGTCACCGGACAGATCCTGGGCCCGATCGTGAAAGACAAGCTGCACTTCTTCGCGTCCTACCAGTACCAGACGGACGCCAAGGCGCCGGCGGGCGTCGACCCCCGGTTCTTCACGGACGAAACGGCCCACCGGCCGTTCCTGAAGCTGAACTGGCAGGTCAGCCCCAGGCACAAGCTGGCCTTCGCCTACCACAACGACTACTACAAGCTGCCGGGAACGCCGGCCGCGAACCTCTCGCCCAGCAACGTCGGGTCCGACAACGGCAGCAACCCGACGCCCAACCTCATGTATACGGGCGTGTTGTCGGAGAAGACCGTGCTCGAGGCTCGCGTGGCCGGCTTCTGGGGGCACGATCACCTCGATCCGCTCGTGGGACCCCTCGTCCAGCCCTACTTCTACGACCTCGACACGGGTCAGGCCAGCGGCGGCCTCTACTCGTGGTACGACGACCGGACCTACCAGTCCACCAGCAGCGTCAAGGTCTCCCACTTCGCCGACAACTTCCTGGGCAGCAGCCACGACTTCAAGTTCGGCGTGCAGTACGTGAACGGCGGCGTCAACGACGGGCGCTTCGGCTACAACGACCGGATCTACACCTACCAGTACACCTACACCGACTACTACGGCAACCAGAACACCTACCAGCTCGCCTACGGCTACGACTTCCCGATCTACTCCTACGCCACGAAGACCGACGGCGTGGGTGTTTTCCTCGACGACACGGTCCGCGTCAACGATCGGCTGACGCTGAACCTGGGCGTGCGCTTCGACCACAACACGGCGCGTATTCCCAACCTCGACATCCTCGACGACGTGGGCAACCCGACCGGCGAGATCATCCCGAAACGGGACCTCTACACCTGGAACGTCCTGGCGCCGCGCCTGGGGTTCAACTTCAAGCTCACCCGGGACGGGAAGACGTCGTTCAAGGGCCACTACGGCCGCTACTACCGGGCGGTCATCACCGCGGAGTACTCCGCTTCGGTCGCCACCTCTCCGGGCATCACCCGGGCGGGTGCGTACGACCTCGCCACCAACACCTTCATCGATCCCGTCGTGATCCAGTTCAGCCAGAACCAGTCGGTCGACCCGAACTACCAGAACCCCTACACCGATCAGTTCATCGGCAGCCTGGAGCGGGAGCTCTTCTCCAACCTGGGCTTGTCCCTCCACTACGTCTACAAGCGAAGTCGAAACGGTTCCGCCTGGAGGGACACGACCGGCGTGTTCGAGGACGTCACCATCCTGGACGACACGGGGCCGGGCGCCACCGGGCGGCCGGTCGTCGTCAAGCGCATCCTGACCGACCCGGGGGAGAGCCTGTTCGTCCTCTCCAACGACGCGCGGGTCACGACCGACACCCACGCCTTCACAGCGCAGATCACGAAGCGCATGTCCAAGGGCTGGCAGCTCGTCGCCGGCTACACCTACCTCGACTCGAGCGGCGTGCTGCCCTCGACTCGCTCGGGCCTGCTGACCTCGCAGACGGCGGCGACGCGTTACTCGGATTTCGGACAGAACCCCAACGACTTCGTCAACGCCGGCGGGAAGCTCCTCGCCGATCGCCCACACACCTTCAAGACCCAGCTCGTCGCGGAGCTGCCTCATGGATTCCTGATCGGCGCGAACTACCTGTTCCAGAGCGGGCGGGCGTGGGCGCGCAGAGCGCGCATTCCGGACCTCGGTTATGCCAGCGCGGTCGAGATCAACATCGACGAGCGCGACGGCAGCCGGCGCGTGCCCAACCAGAGCATCCTGGACGTGCGCGCCCAGAAGAGCTTCAAGCTCAGCGGCGATCTGCAGTTCCGCGTGTTCGCCGACGTCCTGAACGTGTTCAACACGGGCGACCACCAGGGGGTGCTGGGCCGCCGGGTGGACGTGCCGGAGACCTTCGGCGTTCCGAGCGATTTCCTGCTCCCGCGGCGGGTCATGCTGGGCGCCAAGCTGACCTTCTAGGTCGCAACCGGCGACTCGATCGAGGGCCCCGGAAACCGGTCACGGGTTTCGGGGCCTTCGGCTTTTCTACCGCCCGAGCCCGAGCTCCCGAAGCCGCTCGCGAGCCGGCGCAAAACGCGGGTCCAGCGCGGCGGCCTTGCGAAAGTAGGCGACCGCGTCTGCGCCCCGCTGCTGCCGCTGCAGCGCCAGGCCCAGGTTGTACGCGTAGAGCGCGCTGGTCGCGTCCCGCGAAACCGCCTCCCGAAACGCCGTCTCGGCCTCGGCGAGCTCGCCGGCGGCCCCCAGCACCATGCCGAGCGAGTTCCAGTACGACCCGACCGAACCCTCCAGGGCCACGGCCTCGCGCAGAAGCGCGGCCGCCCGCCCAAGCTCACCCTCGCCGCGGAGCAGCTCGCCCAGCCGCACCCGGAGCAGCGCGTTCTTGGGGGCGAGGGGCAGGGCGGCTTCGAAGGCGCGAACGGCGCCGGCGCGGTCACCCAGCCGCACACGGTACTCGGCCTCGCGCTGGGGCAGCGGCGCGTAGGTCGGGGCCGCCTCTCGCCCGCGCCCCAGCACGCGCAGGGCCGCCTGCAGGTCGCCGCGGGCCGCCTGGCATTGTGCCAGCGCGTCGTAGGCCGCCCCGTACGTCGGCAGGTAACGGAGCGCGCCCTCGAAGTGGGGCTCGGCCTCGGCATATCTCGTGAGTCCGAGTAGCGCGCGGCCGAGATAGTAATGGACCTCGAAGCTCTCGATCTTGCGCGCCAGGAGCTCGCGAAAGCTCGCGGCGCTCCGCGCGTAGTCCTTCTCACGAAGCGTGACGAGTCCCTGGCGGATGAGCCGGTTGGCGGCCTTGAACTCCTCGATCTTGTCCTTGGGGTCGGCCCCGGGCGAGGAGCCCTGGCCCGGCGCTCCGGCCCCGAGGTAGCCGAGAGCGCCCAGCTGCTCGAGAAGGTCCGGTGGCACGGTCGCCGCACCCGCAGCCGGGGCCCGCGCTTGCCAGGCCCGCTCGGCTTCCAGGTGCCGCGCCAACGCCGAGCGCATGCTCGCGCTGCGCGCCGCTTGGCTCGAGGCCAGGTCGTGGGTTTCCCCGGGGTCCGCGGCGAGGTCGTACAGCTCAGGGCGTGGTGCCTCGACGTACTTGAAGCGCCCCTCGCGGATCGTCCGCAGGTCGCTCCAGCCGAAGTGCAGGAGCGGGACCAGGGATTCGGCGTAGCTGGCCTCCTCGCGCAGTTTCTCCCGCCCGCGGAGCGCTCCGGCCAGGCTGCGTCCGGCGAGACTGGCGCCGGCTGGCGTGTCCAGCTTCAGCATTTCGAGCACGGTCGGCAGCAGGTCGACGCTGCGCACCGTGACGGGAAGCTGGGTGTTCGGAGGGATGCCCGGGCCGCGCAGGATCAGCGGCACCTTCAGCGTGGTCTGGTACACGAAGAAGCCATGTGCGCTCTCCTGGTGCTCGCCCAGGCCTTCGCCATGGTCCGACGTGATGGCGAGCAGGGCGCCTTGGCGTCGCCCGACGCGCTCGAGCGCCGCGTCGAGCCGTCCGATCAGCTCGTCGGTCCAGGCGACCTCGCCGTCGTAGGGCCGCCCGGCGTAACGCGTGGCGTACGGCTCCGGCGGCTCGTAGGGGTCATGGGGATCGTAGAGGTGCAGCCACAGGAAGATGCGCGCCTCACGCGGCAGGTTCTCCAGCCATTCAAGCGCCTCGCCCAGGGTCTGGTCGCCGCGCTTCTGGAGCGTGTTCAGGAAGCGCACGTCGTCCCCCTCGGCCTCGAAGCGGTCCGAGTAGACCTCGAAACCGCGGTCGAGCCCCGACTGTTTCGACAACACGATGCTGGACACGAAGGCGCCGGTCCGGAAGCCGCTCTGTCCGAGCAGGGCGGCCAAGGTGGGGACGTGGGAGCCGAGCGCGGGCGACACGTTGTCGCGGATGCCGTGCTGGTAGGGAAGCAGCCCGGTGAAGAGGGAGATGTGGGACGGCCTCGTCAGCGCGACATGGACCATGGCCTCGGGCGCCATCGCTCCCTCGCGGGCGATCCGGTCGAGTGTCGGCGTCTCCACGTCTTTGCTGCCGTACACGCCCAGGCGGTCGGCGCGCAAGGTGTCGATCGTCACCAGCACCACGTCGTGGGGAGCCCCCGGCGCGGCGCGGCAGGCCGCGGACACGAGGCCAGCCACGGCCAGCATGGCACGTCTCACCCCGCCCCGGCCTCCACCGGCAGGGCCGGGTCGCTGCTCCACTCGCTCCAGGATCCGCCGTACAGGCGGCCGCGCAGGCCCGCCACCTCGAGGGCGAGCAGGTCGTGACAGGCGGTGATGCCCGAGCCGCAGTAGACGATGGGCGCCTCGCGTTCGGCTCCCAGAGCCGCGTAGCGGGCGCGCAGCGCGGCTGGCGGCAGGAACACCGGCACCACGTCACGGGTGAGGTTGTCCGTGTAGGGCGCGCTCCTGGCGCCGGGAATGTGGCCGGCGCGCGGGTCGATCGGCTCGACCTCGCCGCGGTAGCGGTCGGCCGCGCGCGCGTCGAGGACCAGTGCCGCCGGGGGCCGACCCAGCATCTCGGCCTTGCCGCACACGAAGCCGGGGCGGGGGCGCGCCTCGAAGCGGGCGGGGGCCGGCGCCGGCTCCTCGGTCGTGAGCGGATGACCCTCCGCGGTCCACTTGGTGATGCCGCCGTCGAGAACCGCGACGTCGTCGTGGCCGTAGGCGCGCAATACGTACCAGAGCCGCGCCGCCACGGCGCCCGCCTGGTCGTCGTACGCCACCACCCGCGTGCCGGCGCCGATGCCCGCGGCGCTCATCACCCGGGCGACCTGGTCGGCCGATGGCCAAGGGTGCCGCCCGATTGGACCGCCAGGGCGACCTCCCGGCGCCGACAAGTCGCGCTCCGCGTCGAGGAAAATCGCTCCGGGGATGTGCCCAACCCGCCAGGCGTCGTGTCCCTTGCGGGCCGGATCCAGGTACCAGCGCACGTCGACGACGCGGAGCGCCGGCTCGCCGAGAGACGCGGCGAGCCACCCGGTCGTGACCAGCGGGTCCACTACTTCATCTTCGCGAACGGGGACTCGACTTTCTTGTAGCCGGCCGGAGCTGCAAAGACGGAGTCCGGGATCGCGCCCTTGCGAACCTCCGTGACCTCGCGGGTTGTGGTCTGCGCCTTGCCGAGCAGCCGGATCGTGGTCGTCTCCGAGACCGCAAAACCCTCGATCTTCTTCATCTCTTCGAAGAGCTTCTGGAACTGCTGGCCCATCGGGTTGCCGGCCCCCAGGCCGCCCAACATCGCCTTGCGCGCCTCCCAGGCCTGGACCGGGAACACGATCTCCTTCGTATTGCAGGTCTCGGTCCGGATCGGCGCCCGCTCCGGGTCGGCGCCCATCGTGAGGATCCAGGGCTGGCAGCTGTAGCCGGCGACGCTGCGCGGGGCGCCGCCTCTCGCGACCTCGACCGAGCCGGCGACGGCGCCCATCGCGCCCAGCATCTTCTCCCGGAGCGCCGGGGGCATGTTCTTCATCTGCTCCTCCATCTGGCGCATCTGGGCGGACATCTTGTCCATGGCAGCCTGCATCTCCTCCGCCGTGGTCTGCCAGTACTGCTTCTTCTTGGTGTCGACCATCGTCAGGCTGCCCGACTTAGTGTCGAAGATCGATTCGGTGTCGCCGTCCGCCTGCTTGAAGCCGCCGGCTCCGATGTAGGTCGTCGCAACGCCGGGTTTGTCGCCGGTCATCACCTTGTAGACGATCGTCAGATCCTCGGCGCCCGCCGGCAGGGCCAGCACAGACGCGAGTCCGAGGGCGCAGGTCTTGAGCAACATGGGTAACGAGGCCTCCTTGGGCTGGACACTCCCCTGGCGACGCGAACGACCGGGCAGCATACCACGCTAGACTTCCCGCGCCATGCCGAAGCCTGAGCGCCAGCTCCTCGTCTGCACCAACACACGTCCGCCCGGCAACCCCAGGGGCTCCTGTGGAGAGAAGGCGTCGGAGCAGCTGCTGGGGGCGCTCA